>Ga0181555_1002600_pt1 | contig 14834 bp, 22 predicted proteins | sample 011ome_15_FD_145601 | JGI IMG/M metagenome (GOLD analysis project Ga0181555, IMG submission 145601) | Coastal salt marsh microbial communities from the Groves Creek Marsh, Skidaway Island, Georgia - 011504AT metaG (spades assembly) | ecosystem: Environmental > Aquatic > Marine > Intertidal zone...
TCACGTTCGGGTACCAAAAAAGACTTGACATGGCATCACTTTGGCACTATAATCGGCGCGAGCCACGTGATAGAATTATCACTTTGACACTTTGGCGCTGTCGGAGACTACCGCTTTAATTTATTTTTGCGATAAGTCTAAAAAACTCTTGACATCGTTTCGGAACTGCACTATAATAGGCGCGCCGGCGCCGATTCAGTGAGCCAGAAAGTCGTAGGAGACTAGGGTAAAATTCACACTCTCTCAAATTTTCACTCGCGCCACACAGTTTCGCTTCGTCACTCTACTACTGGCGCACGCGCGCCAAAAATTTCAAGAAGTCAATGCTTTTTTCAAGAAATTTTTGGCGAGAGTGTTTCACGTGAAACACGCGCGACCTATTCCAAATTTTCAAGTGTCGTGTTGAGAGTTTCCAAAAGGGAATAGATGCCTTGGCGTTTGTCGTTGTAGTCTATAACGTGCCAATCGGAATCTATAACGCGCTCTTTTAATAGGGTCATTCGGTCATAATATGAAAGCGCGTTTTCATCATTGGGCGAAAATTTCCAATAGGTCAAGGGCGAAGCCTTGCGCGTCTCAATTCGTGCCCGTTGTTCATCCTCGGAAATGCTCAACCAAAATTTGATGACGTGAACACCTCGAGATTTTTCCCATGATTTATGCTTTGCTAGAAAGTTCTGATATTGCTTTTCGGAGCACCAACCGTTTAAGCGTTGAACCATTGCGCGGCTATACCATGATCGATCATAAAAAACGATCTGATTACAGGCTGGCATTCTACGCGACCAATACGCAAGCCAATGTTTCATAGTAGAGCGTGAAGGTTTGCGCGAAAGATGAACCGAGTATTTGGCAGGATTTAGAAAGTGGGTAATTTCTCGAATCGTGCTCGATTTTCCGGCAGTGTCGCGGCCTTCGAGCACAACGCAGATTCCGCGATGTGCTCGATTTTCCAGTATGCTATTGAGTTTAGCCTGTTCTGTTTTTAGTTTCATTTTATAAAGTCTCCAAAAGTAACCAGATTATACCGCAAACGAGAATGAAATCAGCGCATAGCGAGTAGATTATATAAACCTTGAAAGCTAGAGCGACTAGTTTGGTTTTCATTTTTTGATCCTCGAAACCTTGTTAAATACAGATTGTGATTTTACCCGAGCGAGCGGCAGATTGCAAACGTCGAGCAATGCCGAGCGCGAGTATCGACGAAGCAAGCTTTTGAGAATAGGAACCTCATAATAGTAGGCATCCTCGAAAGCCGTGTGCGGCTCTGGTGGCACGTCATCGCCAAGAATCCAATGGCTTACAGCATCAGCCGAAAAGCTCGAACCGTGTGAGTCTGTTTTGTAGTTTTTGCGAGCTGCCCATTGGTGGTATTCATCGCATTGATTCCAATGGCGTCGAGCTGCTTTATACAAGCAAAAATTGTCCTTGAAAATCGAAAGATCAATGCCGGATTTTTCGCAAGCTGCACGATCGAAAGGAAAATTGTAAGCAGTGACAAGCGGATCATATTTTGCTTTTATTTCATGCAACCAATTATTGATTGCTGCAACGCTGGCAACGTCGCGCCGACCATCTTTTACCATTCCGCGATAGTAGTTGCGGCGAGCTGGCAGATTTTGAGCCGACCAGAAGTCATCCTCTGAAACATCCTTTTTAAAGAATAGATCGAGCTGTGGTAATTCCTCAGCAACGATTGCTTTTTTAGATATGTAGCCTTGTCTTTTGTCCATTAAAACCGCGCCGAAATCGGCAACCGTACCCTTTCGGGTTGTTTCAGTGTCTATAACCAGATAGTAGTGCTTGTTCATTATATTGCTTCCTTTTGAGTGAGATTATATTTTACCGGATCGATTACACGAAAGCCAGCATTTTTTAAAGTTTGTTGCACGTCTGCGTTGTCATCCCAAAGGATAACGCGGCGACGAATTTGATCAAACGAAACGCGGCGAGCAACCGCAAGCTCTGACATTTTGGCCAGTTTGAATTCACCAGCGGGCCGATTGTCATCGATTGAACGCGAAAGCGTAAACGCTGGCAACATGCCGCGCAAGTCAAGCCAAGCGGTATCTGCTTTACCCATAACGCGGGAAGTACAAATGCCAACGTCTAAGCCTTCAGCAATAGCGCGAACCATAGTAGAGGCGAGCGGTAACATTGAATCACGCGCAATATTAATCGGCGTATTCATTCGTCGCCAGAATTTAAGATCGATAGATCCATCAGCATTGTAGCGTTGCCGGTGGGTAGAGTCGATGACAGTTTCGTCAAGATCAAATAAAAAAATTGGACGCATAACCGATAATTCCTATTGTGTTTAATATAAGCAGATTATAGCATTTTTTCTCGTAGGCTTGCAAGCATAGCAGAGCAAGTCCCGTGAGTGCCATAAGTTTACCCGCTGGCATGTCAATGAGGAAGGGAGCCGCGCCAAGTAACGCGGTGCCTATCCATGACGTTATAGAGCTTAGGCGAGTCATTATTGAATCGCCATGAATAGCGCATTGAGTGCCTTAGCATCGGCCTTGCTTAAACCCTCGAGTTCATCGGGATCAGCGGCGAGTGCTTTAGCAATCGCGGCAACGATTTCGGCTTTGGTAACTCGAGGGCCAGCGGTTGATACCGTCTTAACCTTTGGCGTGTAGTCAAGATCAAGGGTTTTAATTTTTGCGATAACAGAGCGAACGCTTAGACCATGAGCCTCGCCAAACGCTAAGGCGCTCTCATAGTCCCAAGCTTGAGATTGAAGTTCAGTTACCATTGATGGAGTGTAGTTAGACATAAGATTTTTTCCTTTTAGTCTTTGAGTGAATGTGGGTATATTAAAGCATAGTTTTTGCGAAAAGTACAGCGAAAATTTGGAATATATTCTATTCCAGAATTTCATCAATGAGGCTTGCTGAATAAGCGCAAACCGCCGCCGAGATGAATGGAAAGAGAGCCAAAAACGGGGCCCCCAACAAAGCACAAATCGTGCCAGTTATGAGAGCGAAAATCGCCCAAGCTAGAATTAAATTTTTGATTATTTCCATTGGTTTATCTCCTTAATATATGTGATGGATTTTACAGGGTCTAATCCCAAATGTACAGGGTTTTTTATATCGATGTGCTATAAGCTTATAACCAAATGTGCGTCAATAGTTTGACGCGGGGCGTGCCCTAGCTCTTAAGCAGGAACCGTGCCAACTTTATTTTTTCCTTATAAATCAATAGGTTACGCGCGCCTGACCAGGAGGGGGGCGGTTAATAGACCGTCAAAATTTTGACGCGCGCAGGCCCCCCTTCATGCGCAACTTTGGGTTTTTTGAAAGGCAAAAAGGTGCTAAAAATTAACAAAATCTTTATAAAATCTTAACAAAAATGATGTATAATATACAAACAAGGAGGGGAAATATGAAAATTTTATTTATTACACTTTTACTCATCGGGTCAAACGTCGAAGCCGCAACGCCCTACATCGAGTACAAAAACAAGTACGACCTGAAAACTTTGAAATCAAAGGACAACTTTCTCAGGCTTGGAGTCAAAGGAAAGCATTTTTATTTCGAAAGCGACAACAAGTCTGCAGAAGCCGGTTATAAGTTCAAGCGTGAAAACCTCACGTTCAAAGGAAAAGTTGAGTCCACAAACGATTTCGAAAAGACTACTCTGGAAACCGAAGTCCGGTTCACCTTCTAAATAAAATTCTTGACATTTTAATTTTTTTAAACTATAATATCATTCTCGAAAAAAAGTGAATTTTCCCAAAACCCACCTTAACGAAAGTTAAAAAGATATAAGGAGATATTATATGTTTAAAAAGTTACCCCTTCTACTTTTAGCCACTGCACCCGCATTCGCTGACATGGAGGAAATTGTTGTAAAAGGAGATCTCGGTTCCCTTCCTGGTGAACGAGTTGAGTCCGTATTCGGATTTGAGAAATCTATCTTAGATACCCCTCGTTCTGCATCTACAATCTCTGAAGAGATGATGGATCGCTTCAATATGCAAGATATCGACGAACTCGTCGCACTTGCACCAGGAACCTTTACTCAATCGTTCTTCGGCGTTGCCGGTTCGCTTGATGTTCGTGGTACAGCTGGCGAAACCTACTTTCGAGGTATTCGTCGTCTTGATAATCCTGGTAACTATCCCACACCAATTGGAGCATCAGATCGAGTAGACATTGTTCGTGGACCTGCTTCACCGATTATGGGGCCTTCCAAGATTGGTGGTTATCTTAACTTCAATCCAAAGTCTGCTCGTATCGAAGAGACTGGTAGCTATATAGAAGAGCGTATTGGAGAACTTTCTTACTCCGGCGGTTCATGGGACAGAAATGTTCTAACGGCTGAAGTCGGTGGCCCCGCAGAAGTGTTTGGTCGTCCTCTCGGTTATTACTTGTATGGCGAAGTGGAGCACTCAGGTAGCTTTTACACGAATGCACCTGGTGTAGACCAGTCGTTGATACAAGCTTCTTTCGACATGGATTTAACAGATAATATTCGACTTCAGTTTGGTGGAATGTCACATGACTATGATGGTTCACAAAATGCTGGATGGAATCGTTTAACTCAGGATTTGATCGATACTGGTACTTATATTACAGGTACTCCAACTCCTTTAGATACTTCTGGTGATGGTTTTATTTCGCATGACGAATACTATGCTGGAAATATTAATCCCTTTGCTTTATATGCCTTCTTTGGTCAGCAAGACATTGATTTGGCAACTTTGTCAGATGCGTCTTTTGGTTTCGACTATGAAAACTCAAATATGGCTTTAGAGAATGTTGGAACTACAATACTGCCAATGTCTTCAACTTTGATTGCTGATGACGATACACTTGAGAATCGCGTCGACACATTATACTTTGATGTGGATATTGCTCTTGGCTCCTGGAATTTGACGAATAAGTTATTTTACGAAGCGTATGAAAACTTGAATGAGAATGCTTATGGATTCTCTCAGTTTCATGATACTTCCGTAGTGGAGAATCAATTAATTCTGTCTCGAGTATTTGATGGAGATAGTTTGACTACTTCCGTACAGATTTCTCCTTCCATTCGAAGAACGGAGTTTAAGCATGGAGATGACTACTACAATGAGTATTTTAGTCGACGTGACTTGACTGGCCCATCAACTGCTCTTGATCGTCGAGTACTAGCTACTCGAATTGATGCGGAGTACAGCGAATACTACGTAGGGGAGTATACAGACCTTGGGTTCGGTGTAATGCTTGACTTTGCACATGAGAGTGGCTTATCCCTTTTGTTAGGTGCTCGTTACGATGTAATTGATATGGAAGTTATGACTCCCGAAGGAAAGACGCAATCTGACTCAGCCTTTACTTCGAGCGAAGGTGGGGTTGATGTTGCTGTGAATAGTGCGTCAGATGAGCCTTCAGGTGTTTCTTGGTCGGGCTCACTTTCTTACTCGATTGGAGGCTTTGTACCTTACGTAACTGTATCGGAGCAAAATACTGTAATTGCTGGTCAAGGTAGTGAACTTCAGGTTGGTAACGTATTTACCGGTAATGCTTTCGGATCTTCAGAGTTGATGGAGTATGGTGTAAAAGGTAGTCTGTTAGATGATCGTTTGTACTTTGCAGTATCTTCTTATGATATGGAGCGAACTGACTTCAATGCTCAATCCATTACAGTAAACCAAGCTGTGAAGACAGAAGGAACAGAAGTTGAAATGCGTTGGGCTGTTACTGATCAGTTTTTAATGACCTTCGGATATAGCAACGTTGAAGCTCTGATGTTGGCAACAATTGCTGCTGGAAGTGAGTTCTCCTTCTTAGGTCAAGCAGATTTACCTTTAATTGATCCTACTTTGTTGTGGGGTGGTCAAGTAGGTGGATTAATACCTGTTGGACCAAGTGAAGGTGTTCGAGCAGGCATGCCAGAAAATATTATGTCTGTGACAGGTACGTATGATTTCGGTAATGGATTAGCTGTCAGCGGAAGTGTTATAGATGTAGACGCAGTAGCTTCAGGCCAATCTTTTGCAGTTACTCTTCCCGCGTACACACTAGTCAATCTGAGTGTGAGCTATGATGCTGAAAACTGGTCTTTGATTATGGCAGCGAAGAATGTTACTGATGAGCGTTACTTCCGAGCAAACTTTCCAGATCTTTTTGGAACCACAGTTGTTCTACCTGAACTGCCCAGGCATTATCAGGCAAAATTATCCTATCGTTTCTAATTAAAAAGGGGCTACGGCCCCTTTTTACTATCCCCCTAACCAAAAAAATATCTTGACATTTTCGAGTAATTATGCCATTATAACATTCTGGAGAAAAAATGAATTTTCCCAAGAATAAAAATGGAGACATTTTATGAAGTACTTACTCGCACTTGTTGCATTCGCAGCTTTTCCAGCTTTCGCAGAAATTAGCGGCTCCGCTGGAGCAACGTCTCAGTATGTTTTTCGAGGCATCTCTCAGGGTGAAGACCCCGCGATTCAGGTCGGTGCCACCGTGTCCGCCGAAAATTTTTATGCGTCTTTTTGGGCCAGCCAGGTGGAACTCGATCGTGATGTGCATACAGAAGGAAACTACTCTTTCGGTGTAAAAGCCAAAGGATTTGATGTTGGCTTTCTTCAGTATGACTACTACGGCGATGATCTTGAACTTTCAGAAGAAAGTCAAGAATTATACGTTGGGTACTCTGCCGGTCCTTTCACCGCTTATGCCTTTCAGGATCTCGACACGAAAGACAACTACTACAATGTAAGCGCAAGCCATTCATTTCCTTTAGTTGATGTTTCCGTTTTCGCGGGGCATGCTGAAAGCTATGATCATGGTGGCGTAAAAATCTCGCGCTCTTTTGGAAAGTTCAATCTTGGTTACACTTTTGATTATCTTCGAGATGCCTCAGAGCATTCCGTAGGACTTTTCTACAACTTCTAATGAGAAGGGGCTACGGCCCCTTTTTTCTACCCCTTCTAAAAATAATTCTTGACTTTTTGTTCTCCTTGCACTAGAATAACACACTAAGGAGAATTTTACATGGCCAATAGAATTTGTCTAGGAGATCACCCAAATCACGGGTACGGCCTTTTTGTTTCTCGCCCTGGCGTAAATGTTCTCTCGAATATTAAAAAAGAAGATTTAATATTTGACTCTAGAAGTGTTCAAAGTTCTCTTGTTCATGAAGTAATTTCAACCTCAATCTCAAGTGGAAACAATGCCGGATCTACAGTCAGTTTCGCAACTGCTTTGTCATACGTTCCTCATGTAGATATTATACTTTTAACAGGTTCTGGAGGCTCGTCAAAAGGAATATCGGTTATATTTGAAAATTCAGGGTTTCCTTCTTTTATTCTTCGGTATTATAGACAGTTTAAGGTCGAAGTAACGTCTTCGGGAGTAACTGTAAGCACCGCGTGGCCCTCGATTACTGTTGGGTCAAACACTTTCTTTAAGATTGTAGTTTATAAAATGCCGAGTCTTACCTAGTGGCAAATCGAGTATTATTAGGAAATCATGGCACTTACGGTTATGGGCTTTATGTAAGTAAGTCTAATATTGATGTAACCGGAGCAAATATCGAAAATTTTCTTTTTGCTTCTACTGCTACGAATAACAACCAGCTTCTTTTACTAGAATGGATTCCTATTACCCATGGAGGAAGCGGCACTACGACAGTAACACAACAGTACGCAAATTTTAATAAAGATTGCGAAGTAATGATGGTATATACGTCAGGAGGAGAGCCAGTAACTGCAGGAAGTGCGACAGATGCCTGGAGTGCAAATGACTTTGGAAGTCTATTCACGGGATTGGTCACACTCACAAATACAAAAACAAGTAGTTCTGTAGGGACACTTACTCTTACAGCAACTGGAGCAAGCTCCTATACACTCAATCCAATTATTGCGGTTTTTACTCAGGAAATTTAGATGGCAAATCGAGTATTACTTGGAAAAGATGGGAATGGAGATTATTGCCTGAAAGTTTCAGCTTCGGGAGCAAATGTCTTAACAACTTCGAACCTAACCTTCAATAGTTTGATCACAGACTCTACTTCAGGAGTTACGTCTACAGAGGGAAGAGCTTTTAACGTTATTCAAAGTGGTGTTATCAATGGTTCAGGAACCACTGCAGCAACCTATAGTGTCCAATTTCCTTCTATAGTAGATAATTCCGGAAACTATAGTATTCCCTTTGTTCATGCTCTTTACGAAAAAACTGTAACTGAGACAAATATCGCTGCTGGATACTATACCGGGTATGGTTATCATGCTTCAGGAACTTATAGTTGGGGAGCTTATATGCTTCTTGAAAGTCATGGCTTTAATTCTTCGGGAGGCAACTATACTTCAGGAACCCAATACGGAAGACTTCGTTTTAATGCAAGTAATCCGGGCAATATGTCACTCAGTTACTATATTTTAGCAATACCAGCACACGGATAATTTTATGATTATAATGTATAAAAACACAACGGGACGAATATTTCAAGCACATTATGTTGCGGAAGAAAATATTTGGACTCAAGAGCAATGCGATGAATGGACAACAAACAACCCAGGCAATACGGCCCGAGTTGTTGACGACCGAAAAGATGCCAGTGCCTGTTACTGGAATGGAACGGAACTTGCCCTTGCAACCGAATTTTCTATTACCATATCAACTCAAACAATTACTGATAATGGAACAGATTACGTTCAGTTCTCAAATCTTCCGAATGAAACTCGAGTTTATGTTGATGATGTTTATATCGGAGATACAGACTCTTCAGGAATTTTTCAATTTACTTCTTCGGAGGTTGGAACATACTGGGTTCGCTTCGAAAAGTATGGATATTTTGAACATAGCACAGAGGTAACAGTAAATGCTTCAATTTAATGGAACAAAAAATGCCGAATACGATGAAACTCGAAGGCTTGCATACCCAGAAATAGGAGAACAGCTCGATCTGTTATGGCACGCAATAGATTCTGGGACTTTAGACAAGAATTCAGATTTTTACACAAAATTAAAAGCTATAAAAGATAAGTATCCTAAACCAAGTTAAAAATAATTCTTGACTTTTTGGTCTTAACATTTTATACTTGACTCTATGAAGCTCGTAAAAATGGCCCCAGAAAATCTTGAAGTAGCCAATGCCTATTTAAGCACTGGCAATGCGCTCGTTGCCGCAAACTCTTTAGGATGCTCTCCCGACCAAGTATACGAGATACTTGAAAAATCTGAAGTAAAAGAATATATTAACTCGGTCTACCTCGACCAAGGTTATCGTAACCGTTTCCGACTTGCTGAATTACTCGACGAAGTTATTGAAAATAAACTACAAGAAGCTCGTGATTCAGACCAATACTCTAGCAAAGACCTCGTTGATATAATTGCACTCGCCCATAAAATGTCCGAAGATCATAGAAAAACTTCTACAGCCTCTACAAACATTAAACAGCAGAATGTGCAGATTAACTCTCCCTTTGGTGAAGGAAACTATGGAAAACTGATGGAGAAGTTACTTGGACAATCCGACTAAAGAATTACAGGAATTAAAAGTAGAATTTGCCCAGCATGAAGCTGTTTGCGAAGAAAGATGGAAAACTATTTTTAATGAACTTCGTGAAGGGAAAGAAGAAAGTAAAGAGCGTTGGACAGAAGTAAAATCCTCTGTACAATCGCTTCATCGTCTCGTGTGGGCAGGAGGCGGAGCACTCATTCTCTTTTTAGCGGGAATGATTATGAAAGGTGAACTATGATCTATCAAAAAGGTAATATGTGGAAAGTGGCCGGTAGCTCTGAAAAATATGCTACCGAAGCGGAAGCAAAAGCTGCTGCCGGAATTAAAGAAACTGTAATAAAAGAATCGCCTCTCGATCAGTTAAGAGGATTAAAACAACCTTGTAATGAATGTGCATGTGACCCTTGTGAGTGTGATGAAGAATGGAAGTCAGCAGACGAGACATAGTTCTCGATAGAATAGTACCAGGAGACTTTTTAAAGGTTCCTATTGAAAGTTATTTGGAGTTGCTTGGAATAGAAGCAATTCCTTCACAGAGAGCGTTAATAAATGCTATTAATAATCCTAAGTATCGGTTTGTTGTTGGGGCTCTTAGTCGGCGGCAAGGAAAAACATATATTGGTAACATTATTGCCCAATGTGTCGCCCTCGTTCCAGGATGCCATGTACTTATTGTCTCTCCTAATTACAACCTTAGCAATATTAGTTTTGATCTCCAAAGAAATCTTATAAAACATTTTGATCTTGAAGTTGCGAGAGACAATGCAAAAGATCGTGTAATTGAACTTACAAACGGATCTACTATAAGACTCGGGTCAGTCAATCAAATTGACTCTGTTGTAGGAAGAAGCTATGACTTTGTTCTCTTCGATGAAGCGGCATTGGCAGATGGAGAAACTGCCTTCAACGTTGCCATTCGACCCACACTCGATAAACCGGGTAGTAAGGCTCTATTTATTAGCACTCCTCGGGGCAGGAACAATTGGTTTAGCCGTTTTTTTAATCGGGGCTATACTGATGAGTTTAACGAGTGGTGCTGTATAAAAGCTACTTGGCAGGATAATCCAAGAGCTTCTCAAAGCGATATTGACGAAGCTCGACGCTCGATGAGTCAAGCAGAATTTGCACAAGAATATGAAGCAGATTTCAATGTATTCGAAGGACAGATTTGGAACTTCAACTACGAAAAGTGTGTTCAAGATTTATCTGAAAGAGATTTTAGTGGGATGGACATAATATCGGGGCTCGACGTAGGATTTAAAGACCCCACAGCACTGTGCGTAATCGCTTTCGATGGACATAAATACTACTTAATGGAAGAGTATTATGCGGCGGAACGCACAACAGAGGAACATGCGGGATACTTATCAGAAATTATTGAAAGAAGAGAAGTCGACTACTGCTTCATTGACGCAGCAGCAGCACAGACTCGATTCGACTTTGCTCAACAATATGACATTTCAACCATTAATGCCAAAAAATCTGTTGTTGATGGGATTGGCCACGTGGCATCCCTTATTGACAATGATCGGCTTATCGTAGATTCTTCGTGCGTAGAAGTCTTGAGGTCTCTTGACCAATATAGGTGGGATCCGAATCCAAACTTAATAAGAGAGAAACCGGTTCATGATTCTTCTTCTCACATGGCAGACGCATTAAGATACGCACTTTATAGTTTTGAAGAGAGCGCACCAACATTTTAAATCCAACGAAAAAATAATTCTTGACTTTCAACTAACCCGAATATATAATTTATAAAAATGGCAGAGTTAAAACGAGACCCGATTAAATACATCAGAGACCGGGCAAAGTCGAAGTATGAAAAAGGCAAAGAGTGTAGAATTTGCGGTGCAAAAATAAAACTCGACTTCCATCATTTCTATACGCTTGCTCCACTTTTTCATAAATGGCTTAAAGAGAAACAAGCACTTCGTCCAGAACATTATACAGATGAGTATCTAATTATATGGAGAGACGAATTTATTGAAGATAACTGGGCTGAACTTTACGACGAAACAGTTACTCTTTGTCACACTCACCATTTAAAGCTACATAGTATCTACGGAAGAAATCCTGGATTACATACAGCAGAGAAGCAAAAACGCTGGGTAGAAATACAAAGAGAAAAATATGGCATGGTATGACTTCTGGAAACAGGAAAAATTAAACCCAGCACAAGAAGAGATTGTAGTTAGTCTCGAAGGCTCTGGTCCTATTGCTTCCAGAGAAATTCCTACTAATTATACCTCATACTATGAGTATTTGGAAGTTGTAAATCGTGGCGTCAACATGATCGTTGATGACACGGCAGAAATTCCTCTTCGAATAGGTGAACCGATTCAAGGAATGAATTCGGTTGTAAAAGGTATTAGAAGATCTAGACTTAACTTACTGTTAAATGTAGAGCCTAATCCTTTTCAAGATATTTCCTCTTTTAAGCGAAACCTCATAATCGATTATATACTCGATGGGAATATCTTCATCTATTTCGATGGGGCTGGTTTATATCATTTACCCGCATCTTATACGGACATAGATCCAGATAAGACTACTTACATTAATAAGTATACTTTTCAACGTAATATAGATTATAGTACAAACGAAATCATTCACATTAAAGAAAACTCTTTTCATAGCATATATAGAGGTACTAGTCGTTTAAGAGCTGCTCAGCGTGTAATGTCACAGCTTACTCGTATGCGCCAATTTCAAGACAATTTTTTCAAGAATGGAGCTGTCCCCGGCCTTATAATTAAATCACCTTCTGTAATTAGTGAAAAAAATAAAGAAAGAATGATTCAATCTTGGATGACTCGTTATCGCCCTGACGGAGGAGGAAGAAGACCTCTCATTTTAGATGGCGGAATGGATCTAGATGCTATCTCAAATGTTAATTTTCGAGAACTTGATTTCGAAGCCTCAATAGAGGGAGCGGAAAAAGAAATATTAAAAGTTTTAGGAGTACCTCCCCTTTTACTAGATTCGGGAAACAATGCAAATATCCGACCAAACCATAGACTTTATTATTTAGAAACAATATTGCCTATAGTTGAAAAAATTAATAAAGCTATAGAAAGATTCTTTGGCTTTCACATTACCCCAGACATTAGTAATATCCCTGCACTTCAGCCAGAATTAAGAGACAGCGCAGCTTATTACTCTACTCTTGTTAATACGGGAATTATTACCCCTAATGAAGCTCGTGAAGCACTAAACTACGATGAGCAGTTTGGCGCAAGCGAACTAAGAGTACCTGCTAATATAGCTGGATCTGCTGCAAACCCTTCAGAAGGTGGAAGACCGTCTGAAGATAATATAGAGGAATAAAAATGACTAGAACCGAAATAGCGCTTACTGTTATTAAATATTTTCAACAACTAGGAAGAGTGCCCGCACGATCAGAATATATTGCACTAGGAACTAACGCCCCGATTCACTATAGAATTGTTATACGTAATTTTGGTTCCTGGCATCAAGCTATAAAAAGAATACAATTAAAACATCCCGAAGAATGGGAAAATATTTTTAATACTTCTAGTGTTTATACATTGGAACAAAATCCCAAGCCAGTTCTTGAACCGGCTTCGGATGAAGATCTCAGCCCTTTAGAGAAGCTGAGAGTGTCGACAGGAGAATCAAGTGAATAAAATTTTTCACATTGGCTCCACATTTAAGGCGTTTGAAGAAGGGGATGATCTTCATATCGCTGGTATGGCCAGTACGAATAGTACTGACCGTGTTGGAGACATAATTGAGACTGAAGCCTGGACAAAGGGCGGACTTCAAAATTATTTAAACAATCCCGTAATTCTTTTTAATCACGATTACAATCAGCCGATTGGCCGAGCAGTTCAGCTTGGTACTAACGATAATGGTCTGCAGTTAAAAGCAAAAATTGCTAAATCTGCTGGTCACGTAGGTGAATTAATTAAAGAAGGTGTCCTTGGAGCTTTTTCAGTCGGGTTTCGAGTCAAGGATGCGGAGTATATGACCGAAACCGATGGATATAAGATAAAGGACGCAGAATTACTGGAAGTTTCAGTAGTAACGGTTCCTGCTAACCAAGCTGCAACCTTTTCTCTTGCTAAATCTTTTAACTCAGAGTCTGAGTATGAAGAATTCAAGAAATCTTTCAAAACTATAGATTCCGTGGAAGAAAAGCATGTTATTAGTGTTCAGGAGACTGAAGACAAAGTAACTGTTGAGTTTGAAAAACATTCTGAAACCGAATCAATGCCTAAAGACTTATCACAAGTCGAAGTACAGGAGAAAACTATGAGTGATATCGATATCGATGCGATTGTGGCTGCTGCTGTCGAAAAGACCGCAACTGCAATGGCGATGAAAGACGCTGAGCGCAAGGCAGAAGAGCAAGCTAAAATGGAAGCAGAACAAAAAGCTGCTGCCGAAGCTGAAGCTCAAAAAGCCGCGCAAGAAGCCCAAATTGTAACCGCTGTTTCTAGTGGTGCAGAAAAATTAATGGCTGACGTTGAAGCTAAAATGGCTGCAAAAGATGCTGACTATGAAAAAATTATTGGCGAATTGAAGAATGAACTGATTGAAAAATCAGACGAAATTTCTAAAATTCGTGATAGCAAGCGTGTATTTGCTGATCGTGGCGAAGCAAAGTCTTTTGCTGAAGCCTATGAGAAAGACATTTGCGATGCGCACCTTCTTGGCGTAATTACTAAGAAGGGTTGGGATAATAAGCTTACTAAGCAGTTATTCGAAAAAGCCAGTCGTAATACAAATGCAGGCCTAACTGTTCCAGATACGTCCTCTGATGCTTTACAAGCTTTTGAAACTACTGTTTCTACTGCAATGGAGAGAGATGTAGAATTAGAATTGGTTTTGGATCCTCTTTTCCGAAAAATCCAAATGAATTCTGCTTCAATGGTAATGCCTACCATGCCTGATGCTGGCTATGCAGAGTGGGCAGCTAATGATACCTCTGGCGGTGCTTCTGGTGCCCCTTTTAAAGGTAATTTAGAAGGTCGTGACGATACTGTAGGTTCACCTTTCCCCGGCATGAGCATGGGTCGTAAAGTATTGACTGTAGAGCGTTTAATCTCTCGTTCCTATATTGCTAATGAAAGTGAAGAAGACGCAATTATTCCTGTTCTTCCTTTTATTCGTGAGTCAATGGTACGCTCACACGCACGTGCAATTGAGCATTCATTACTCTTAGGCGGTTCAGCCGGTAATGATTTGATCAGCACACCTTATAATGGTTTGGTTGCTCGTACAAATGCTAATGCTGTTTTAGACAACGGTTCATCTCCTGGCGTAGGTGGCGTAGCTACTGCTTCCAAATTACTTGATCTTCGTCAAGCAATGGGTAAGTATGGCCGTCGTCCTGGCGATGTAGT
>Ga0181555_1002605_pt1 | contig 14819 bp, 14 predicted proteins | sample 011ome_15_FD_145601 | JGI IMG/M metagenome (GOLD analysis project Ga0181555, IMG submission 145601) | Coastal salt marsh microbial communities from the Groves Creek Marsh, Skidaway Island, Georgia - 011504AT metaG (spades assembly) | ecosystem: Environmental > Aquatic > Marine > Intertidal zone...
TAGACTTTATCATTTTTAATTTATCTTTACCTAAAAAAGTTATGTCAGATTCTAAATTTACATATTTTTCAAATCCACACTCAAATGGATTATCATTATTATCAAAGTCATTCCCATAAGAGAGCAAACCACTTTCAATTCTTTCTATTAAATTTGGACATCCTGGTTTAACATTAAACTCTTCACCAACTTCAAATAAGTGATCATACAAATTTAAACCAGACTGAGTATTTTCAACATAAACTTCGAATCCACCTTGTTTTGACCAACCAGATCTTGCAATAAGATGTCTTGTGCCTTTAAAATCAAAGTAATCAAAACCAAAAAATTTTAAATCTAAAATCTTTTTTCCAAAAACTTTTTCCATCAAATTAAATGACTTTGGGCCTTGGATTGCAATAATATCAACATTAGGTTCAGTAATTTTAACATCAAAATTATTCCCTGAGGCCAAACCTTTGGCAAAAAATATTACATCGGAATCTGCAATAGATATCCACCAACGATCATCATTTAATTTCAAAATTACTGGATCATTAACTAGGTTTCCATTTTCATCAATAATTGGGCAATAATAACACCTGCCAACTTTAGATTTTGATAAATCTCTACAGGTCATTAATTGAACAAGTTTAGCTGAGTCCTTTCCTGATATTTCAACTTGTCTTTCTGCTGCAACATCCCAAACTTGAACATCTTTTTTTAGATGATGATAAGAGTCTTCAACAGAACCAAAAGCAGCTGGTAATAACATGTGGTTATAAACTGTGTAGGCAGTAACACCTTGTTTTTCAATTCTTGAAGTATATGGTGTGCTTCTTAAACGTCTTGATTTTGCGATTGAATAATTTTTTGTCATTTTAAAAATTCAGAAATCTTGTCTCTCATTTCAAAAGCATTTTCAATCATAATCATATGACCACAATTTATGATGTGTTGTGTTGAGTTTTTTACCATATGAGAAAATTTTTTTCCCTTTTCTATATTTACCATTTTATCTAATTCACCAAATATGAATAAACTAGGACAACTGATATCTTCTGCTGCAACTTTACCATTTTGATAGTTATTACATGCAATTAAATCCACTGCTAAAATTTCTTTTATATCTCTTGGAGATTGAATAATTCTTTCAATTGGATTTCCTCCTATAAACTTTTTTGAACCTTCATAACCCCATTTCATCATTAACTTTACCGCATCAGAATCTCCACTTTCAGCTAAGCTAATTAATTCTTGGTGGACTGGCATTTTATAAGAGCCTCCAATAAAAATTATTTTTTCTAATCTTTTTTTATATTTGTGTGAGTATTCTAGTGCCTCTAAGCATCCTTGAGAGTGTCCAATTAGTATTATTTTACCCAAATTTAATTGATCAAAAACTTTTTCTAACCAATCAGCAATTAATTCAATACTTTTAAGACATGGTCCTTCAGAGTTTCCATGTCCTGGCAAATCAATTGAAAGTACATTAAAATTTTTATTAGAGAAGTATTGCTCTGCTAAAGACCAAACTATATGGGATAACCCACTTCCATGTAAAAAAACTATTGTCTTTTTATTTAAATCAACTCCCTGACCAGCATCAGACGCATAAACTGTTTTATTGTCTATTTTGATTATCAATTTTCACCTAAAATTTTTTTCTCAATTCAAACTTTTGAATTTTGCCAGTAGACGTTTTAGGTAATTCACAAAAAACTACTTCTTTTGGAACTTTAAAGCCTGCTAAAGTTTCTCTACAAAAATCTATCAATTCTTTTTCTGTAACAGGTTTGTCTTTAACCATTTCAATAAATGCACAAGGTACTTCACCCCATTTTTCATCAGGTTTTGCAACAACTGCTGCTATTGAAACTGAAGGATGTTTTGACAAAGTATTTTCAATTTCAATAGAAGAAATATTTTCTCCACCTGAAATGATGATATCTTTTGATCTATCTTGTATCTTAATATATCCATCGGGATGCATCACTGCTAGATCTCCAGAGTGAAACCACCCTCCCGCCATAGCTTTTTCTGTTGCCTCTTTATCTTTAAAATACCCTTTCATTACGACATTGCCTCTAAGCATAATTTCACCAATAGTTTTTCCATCTTTAGGTACTTCTTTCATGGTTTCAGGATCCATAATAGTAGCTCCTTCAAGATTTGGATATCTTACGCCTTGTCTTGCTTTAATTTCGTTCTGCTTGTCTTCATCAAAATCATTCCATTCATCATTCCATGCACATTGAGTTACATGTCCATAGGTTTCTGTTAATCCATAAACATGCATTACTTCAAAACCTAAATCTTTCATTTTTTTAAAAATTATACTAGGTGGCGGAGCACCTGCAGTTAAAACATGAACTTTATGATTAAGTTTTTTTCTATCAGCTTCTGGTGCTCCAGTTATCATATTTAAAACTATTGGAGCTCCTCCAAAATGAGTAACTTTATATTTATCAATTAACTCAAAAATTTTTTTTACGTCTATATTTCTAAGACAAATTGTTCTGCCATTTAACATTGGTACTGTCCAAGGATAACACCATCCATTACAATGAAACATTGGGACAATCGTTAAGAAATTAAGTCTATTTGGCATGTTCCAAGCTACAGCACTTCCAGTAGCCATCAAATATGACCCTCTATGATGATATACAACACCTTTAGGATTTCCAGTAGTTCCAGAAGTATAGCTTAGAGAAATAGATTGCCATTCATCTTCAGGCATTTTTAATTGATAATCGTCTTCTCCCGTTGCCAAAAAACTTTCATATTCTAACTCTCCAATTTTTTCTAACTTAGACTGATCTGCAAATTTATCGTGAATGTCTATGATTGTAATTTTTTTATCAACTTTGGTTAATGCTTTTTTAACCTCATGGTGAAGTTGTCTATCAACAACCAAGACTTTTGCTTCACTGTGGTTTAAAATATAACTTATTGTATTTGCATCTAATCTAATATTGATTGTGTTCAGAACACCTCCTGTCATAGGAACAGAATAATGAGCCTCAAAAATTTCTGGAGTATTAAAGGCTAAAAATGAGACCGTATCTCCCTTGCCAACACCTATTTTTTCTAATGCACTAGCAAATTTTGTGGCTCTTTTATAAACTTCACTCCAAGTATATTTTCTATCTTCATAAATAATTGCCTCATAATTTGGATAGATATCTTTAGCTCTTTGCAAAAAAGTAAGTGGTGTTAAAGGAACATAATTAGCTTTATTTTTGTCTAAATTTATTTCGTAATTGTTCATAATTAGTTAAATTTAAACTTCATTATGTTGGAACTTCCAGAGATCGCTGTTTTATAATGTTGCTCAGATCTCGGTAAAACTTTTTCAAAATAAAATTTAGCAGTATTTATTTTGTCTTCGTAAAATTCTTTATTTTCATCAAAATTTTTAAAACTAGCCTCTAAAACTTTTATCCAAGCGTATGCAACTGAAACGTAACCTAGGGTTCTTAAATAATCATTAGCAGCAGCACTAACATCATCTTTTTCTGTTTTATTCTTATCTTCAATCCAGTTGCTAAATTTGCTTAAGAGTTCGTGGTAATAATTAAATTCTTTAGTAAATGGTTTAATTTTTTCATTTTCACTCTGACAATCTAATTTAATCATCTCTAAAAACCTGTTGATGATATTGCCATTTCTATTAGATAGTTTTCTAAAGACTAAATCTGCCGCTTGAACAGAATTTGTTCCCTCATAAATAGGAGTTATTCTATTATCCCTGTAAAACTGTTCAATCCCCTGATCTTTTGTATATCCATATCCACCATGAATTTGCATAGCATCATTGGTAATTTCAACTGCCAAATCTGTAAAAAGAGATTTTACTACAGGAGTCATTAGCGAAACATAATCGGATGCTTCTTGCTTTATTTTTTCATCTGTATGATGAAGACTTACTTCTGTTTGTTGAGATAACCAAAAACAAAGTGCTCTCTCTCCCTCAATAATAGATTTCATATTTAATAAAGATCTTCGTATATCGGCATGTTCTATAATGAAATCAGCGCCATTTGTTGATTTAGTGTTGTTAGTTTTTCCCTGCTTACGCTCCTTTGCATAAGCTAAAGAGTTTTGATAAGCAATTTCAGAAATTCCTAATCCTTGAATTCCAACAACTATTCTCTCTAGATTCATCATAGTAAACATTGCATTAAGACCTTTATCCTTTTGACCAATCATATATCCCGTAGCCTCATCAAAGTTTAAAACACAAGTTGCAGAACCTTTAATTCCCATCTTGTTTTCTATTGATCCTGTTGAAATTCCATTTCTTGGGCCAATTACTCCATCTTCTTTAACCAAAAATTTTGGAACTAAAAATAAACTTATTCCTTTAGTGCCAGCTGGTGAGTCTGATGCTCTTGCTAAAACTAAATGAATAATGTTTTCAGTCAGATCATGATCTCCTGAAGTAATAAAAATTTTTTGACCACTTATTTTATAAGTGCCATCTGCTTGAGAAACTGCTTTTGTTTTAAGTAGACCCAAATCTGTACCACATACAGGCTCTGTTAAACACATTGTGCCACTCCATTTGCCTTCTACTATTTTTGGTAAATACTTATCTTTTATTTCGTCAGTTGCATGATGATTAATACAGTTATATGCGCCAATACTTAATTCGCTATAAAGCTTAAAAGATAAACTTGCAGACGATAACATTTCATCAAAAAAAGCACTTACAGTTTTAGGCATGCCCTGACCCCCATACTTTGGATCGCATGATAAAGATGTCCAACCGTCTTCAATATACTTTTTGTAGGCCTCTTTATATCCTGGGGGAGTTCTTACAACTCCATTTTCTAAAACTGCAGGATTTTCATCTCCTGCTTTTGCTAGAGGCAATATTAAGTTTTGATTTATCTTAGCTGCTTCCTCTAAAATATCTTTTACAAGATCGGGAGTAACTTCTTTATATCTCTCAATTTCATTATAATTTTTGTTATCTCTTAATTTTTCAAAGAGAAACATCATATCTTCTACTGGTGCATTGTAGATCGGCATTAAATTAGTTTAGTTGAATTAGTTAATTATTGCAATTTTGAAATAATTGCATCACCCATTTGAGAAGTTGAAACTTCTTTTTTACCCTCAGACATAATATCTTTTGTTCTAAGACCATCATTAAGAACTTTTTGTACTGCATTTTCTAATAAATCTGCTTCTTTATCTAAATCAAGTGAGTATCTAAGAGCCATTGCAAAACTTAAAATAGTTGCAATTGGATTAGCAAGACCTTTGCCTGCTATATCTGGAGCTGAACCATGAATTGGTTCATACATTGCTCTCATTTCACCATCCTTATTTTTTGCACCTAAAGATGCTGATGGCAAAAGACCTAGAGAACCAGTTAACATTGAAGCTTGGTCTGACAACATGTCACCAAACAAATTGTCTGTGACTATTACATCAAATTGTTTTGGATTTCTTAAAAGTTGCATTGCACAATTGTCAGCTAACATATGGCTTAACTCCACATCTTTATATTCACTATCATGTAGCGCCTGAACTTCTTCTTTCCACAATAGTCCTGCTTCCATTACATTAGATTTTTCACAAGAAGTAACTTTGTTTGATCTTTTTTTTGCAAGATCAAAAGCTACTCTTGCAACTCTTGTGATTTCACTTGTTGTGTATGTATGTGTGTTAATTCCTTTTCTTTCACCATTTTCAATTGGTTTTATACCTCTTGGTTCTCCAAAATAAATTCCACCTGTAAGCTCTCTTACGATCATAATATCAAGACCAGAGACTACTTCTGGCTTAAGAGTTGATGCGTCAACTAATTGTTCAAAACAAATTGCTGGTCTTAAGTTTGCAAAAAGCTTTAACTCTTTTCTTAATTTTAACAAAGCTCTTTCAGGTTTTTTTGAGAATTCAACATCATCCCATTTTGGACCACCAACCGCACCAAGCATAACAACCGCACTTTCCAATGCTTTATAAAAAACTTCATCAGTAATTGGCGTTCCATGCTTATCGTAAGAGCATCCACCTGCTAAATCTTCATCGATTTCAAAGTCTAAAGATTTTTTTTCATTAAACCATTTAATGATTTTTTTTACTTCTCCAATTACTTCTGGGCCGATACCATCACCTGGTAGTAAAAGGATTTTTCTTTTTCTAACTTTAATCATTAAAAATCCATGGTTTTTTCTCTTTCAAGTTTTTCTCAAAGATTTCAATTTTATCAGATTTTTTTAATGATAAAGCGATGTCATCTAAACCTTCTAATAAACATTTCTTCTTAAATGAATCTATTTTAAATTGAACCTCATTATTTCCATAAATAATTTTTTCATCATTTAGATCTACAGAAATTTCTTCTTTTCTATTCGCATACTCAGAGATTTCTTTAATTTTATCTTCAGGAAGAATGATTGGTAAAATTCCATTTTTGAAACAGTTGCTATAAAAAATATCGGCAAAGCTTGAACTAATCACACAAGTAATACCAAAATCTAGTAATGCCCATGGAGCATGCTCTCTTGAAGATCCACATCCAAAATTTTTTCCTGCAATTAAAATCTTAGATTGATTAAAAGGTTCTTGATTTAAGACAAAATTATCAATAACTTTTCCTTGATCATCATACCTCATTTCAAAAAATAAATTTTTTCCTAAACCAGTTCTTTTAATTGTTTTCAGAAACTGTTTTGGGATGATCATATCAGTGTCTATATTAACTATAGGAAGATATGCTGGTATACTTTTTAATGTTGTAAATTTTTGCATTTAATTTTGATACTTTCTAACATCATCTAAACTTCCAGATATTGCTGCAGCTGCAGCCATTCCTGGACTTACCAAATGCGTTCTGCCACCTCTACCTTGTCTACCTTCAAAATTTCTATTTGAAGTCGAAGCACATCTTTCTTCTGGCTTTAATTTATCTGCATTCATTGCAAGACACATTGAACAACCAGGCTCTCTCCATTCAAAGCCTGACTCAACAAAAATTTTATCTAAGCCTTCTTGTTCTGCTTGTTCTTTTACAAGACCTGAACCAGGTACTACCATTGCATGCACATTTGAGGATATCTTTTTATCTTTAAGAATCTTTGCAGCTTCTCTTAGATCCTCTATTCTTCCGTTTGTACAACTTCCTATAAAAACTTTATCAATTTTAATATCCTTGGCAGACATATTAGGCTTTAGTCCCATATAATTTAATGATCTCTCAATCGAATTCTTTCTATCTTCGTCCTTCTCATTATCTGGATTTGGAACTTTTTCATCAATGGTTATTACATCTTGTGGTGATGTTCCCCATGTAATCATTGGAGATATTTCACTTGCATCAAGATTAATTTCTTTATCAAAAACTGCACCTTCATCAGTTTTTAATGTTTTCCAATATTCTACTGCTTTATCCCATTTATCACCTTTAGGTGACATTGGTTTTCCTTTTAAATAATCAAAAATTTTTTGATCTGGTGCTATAAGACCCGCTCTAGCGCCGCCTTCAATAGTCATATTGCAAATAGTCATTCTTTGTTCAACACTCAAAGATGTAATTAGATCACCAGCATACTCGATAACACATCCAGTTCCACCAGCAGTACCTATTTTTCCAATTATTTGTAAAATGACATCTTTTGATGTTACTCCTATAGGTAGTTTTCCATTCACATTAATTCTAAAATTTTTTGCTTTTTTCTGAACTAGTGTTTGAGTAGCAAGAACGTGCTCTACTTCTGATGTTCCAATTCCAAATGCAAGCGAGCCAAAGGCACCATGTGTTGCTGTATGACTATCTCCACAAACTATTACTGTGCCAGGTTGGGTAAAACCTTGCTCAGGACCTATTATATGAACAATACCCTGTCTTTTATCATCCATACCAAATAGCTGGACTTCAAATTCCTTACAATTCGCCTCTAGCGTATCTACTTGAATTTTTGATTCTTCATCTGCAATTCCTTTTGAACGATCTGTTGTTGGTACATTATGATCAGCTACAGCTAATGTTAATTCTGGATGTCGTACTTTTCTTTTAGAATTTCTTAAACCTTCAAATGCTTGAGGGCTAGTTACTTCATGAACTAAATGTCTATCAACAAATAATAACGAAGTACCATCATCTTGTTGGTCAACTAGATGATCATTCCAAATTTTATCGTAAAGAGTTGTAGGCATTGAAAAAAAAATTATTTTTTTTCTGGAGTGCTTTCTTGAGTTTGTTCAGTTTTAACAGCTTCCTCTTTTGGAGCTTCTGCTGCTGGTGCTGGTGCTGCCTCTGCTTTAGGAGCTTCTTCTTTTGGAGCTTCTGCTGCTGGAGCAACATTTTCCTCTGTTACTGTTTCCGGTTTCACATCAACATCAATTCCAATTTTTTTTCTAATTTTCTCTGCAATTCTTGCTGATTTACCAGTTCTGTCTCTTCTTACTTTTCCAGATCTTATAACTTTAATTGAGTCAATTACTGGACCATATAAAGGGAATGTTCTCTCAACACCTTCACCAAATGAAATTTTTCTTACAGTAAAAGAAGAATTTATATCTCTATTTTTTTTTGCAATACAAACTCCTTCGAAATACTGAATTCTCTCTTTTTTTCCCTCTGTAATTCTTACTCCAACCTTAACAACATCACCTGGGTAAAATTGTGGGATTTTCTTTTCAGATAAAATCTTTGTTACGTTATGTTTATTTATCTCTTCAATCGTTTTCATTTTAATATTTATCAATTAATTGTTCTTATATTTTTGCCATAAATCTGGTCTTCGGACGCGTGTTATAGCCTCAGATTGTGATAAACGCCAGTCTTTAATTTTGTTGTGATCACCCGATAAAAGCACGTCTGGCACTGATTTTTCCTCCCAAATTTGAGGTTTTGTGTATTGAGGATATTCCAATAATCCATTTTGAAAGCTTTCATCATCAACAGATTTTTCATTCCCTAATATTCCAGGCAACAACCTTAGAATACTATCCAACACAACAAATGCAGCTGTTTCACCTCCAGATAATACATAATCTCCAATACTTATCTCTTCTATATTTCTAGTAGATAAAATTCTTTCATCTACACCTTCAAAATGACCACAAATTAATGCTATTGACTTTTCTTTAGATAGTTCTTGTGCAAAAGCTTGATCAAATTTTCTTCCTCTCGGAGACAAATAAAAAACTCTTTCACCTTCTACTTTGTTTAAATCTAAAGAATTTGCCAGAACATCTGGTTTTAAAACCATACCAGAACCTCCTCCGTATGGAGTATCGTCTACAGTTTTATGTTTATCGTTTGCAGCATCTCGAATGTTATTAACTTTTATACTCCATATTTTTTTTTCTAGAGCCTTGCCATATAAACCTTTGTTTAAAGGACCCGGAAAAAATTCAGGATAAAGTGTAAAAATTTGAGATTGCCACATAACAAATTATAAAACTATTTTCCCTCTTCTTTTGGAGCTTCTGCTGCTGGTGCTGCCTCTTCTTTTGGAGCTTCTGCTGTTGGTGCTGCCTCTGCTTTTGGAGCTTCTGCTGCTGGTGCTGCCTCTGCTTTAGGAGCTTCTGCTGCTGGTGCTGCTTCTTCACCTTCTTTTTTTCTATCTTTTTTTGGAACAGCTTTTTTAGGATTATTTCCATTAGCAGGCATAGGGATTAAATCATTTTCACCTAAAATTCTTGCAACTCTTGTTGTAGGTTGTGCACCTTGGCCTAACCAATACTTAATTCTTTCAGCCTCAAGTCCAACTCTTTCTTTTTTTTCTTTAGGTAATAAAGGATTAAAAAAACCAACTTTTTCAATAAATCTTCCGTCTCTTGCAAATCTACTATCTGCAACAACCACTTTATAGACTGGTCTTTTTTTAGTTCCTCCTCTTGATAGTCTTAGTTTTAACATTGTCTCTCCTTATTTTAATTGATTAAATAGCTCTGGTGGTATTCCTTTGTCAGACATACCTTTCAGATTTCCTTTAGACATCTTTTTCATCATTTCAGACATCATTTTAAATTGCTTTAACAATTTATTGATAGTGGCTGGATCTGTACCAGAGCCATTAGCAATTCTTTTTTTTCTCGAACCATCAATTATCTTTGGGTTCTCTCTTTCTTTTTTTGTCATTGATAAAATTATAGCTTCATTTTTTGTAATGATGCTTTCATCAATTCCAGCTGAATCCATTTGAGATTTTATTTTTGATACACCAGGCATAAAAGACATTATTCCCTCAATGCCTCCCATTTTTTTCATCTGTCTTAATTGAGTTAAATAATCTTCCATAGAGAATTGACCTTTTTTAAGGTTTTCCTCTGCTTGTTTAATTTTTTCTTCTCCTAAGTCTTGAGCAGCTTTTTCTACAAGAGAAACTATATCTCCCATTCCAAGAATTCTGTTAGCAATCCTCTCTGGATGGAACACTTCAAAATTATCGATTTTTTCACCAATTCCTAAAAACTTTATTGGTACTTCAGATACATATTTCATACTTACCGCAGCACCACCTCTTGCATCACCGTCTGCTCTAGTTAGGATAATTCCTGATAGGTTGACTGTATTTTTAAATTCTTTTGCAACAGAGGCTGCAACTTGACCTGTTAGTGAGTCAGCGACTAAAATTGTTTCAGCAGGATTAATTATTTTTTCAATTTGTTTAATTTCACTCATCATTTGTAAGTCAATTTGAGTTCTTCCAGCAGTATCAAATAGAATTACATCTGCTCCATTAAGGCTTGCAGCACTAATAGCTCTTTGACAAATATCTGCAGGCTGTTGGCCTTCTATGATGGGTAGTGTTAAAATATTGTTTTGTTCACCTAGAGATCTTAATTGTTCTTGTGCTGCTGGTCTATAAATGTCCAAACTTACCATCATCACTTTTTTCTTTTTATTAGACTCTAAAAATTTAGCTAATTTTGCTGTAGTTGTGGTTTTTCCAGATCCTTGAAGTCCAACAAGCATCATTGGAACTGGCGGAACTGCATTTAAATTTATATCTGCATTACTATCGCCTAGTAAGCTTACAAGCTCATCATAAACAATTTTAACAACCATATCACCAGGTGAAGTAGATCTTATGATTTCTTGACCTAAGGCTTTTGGTTTTACTTTCTCAATAAATGCTTTGGCTACATCAAGAGAAACATCTGCCTCTAATAAAGCTTGTCTAATTCCTCTTAAGCCTTCATCAACTTGTTTTTCATCAAGGGATGGAGCCTTTTTTAAAGAAGAAAATATTTCTTCAAATTTATTTGTTAAATTTTCAAACATATTTATTACACACAGCAGTAATCGCACTAGTGGGCGAACCCTCGCTGACTAGTGTCGATCTCTTTGTTTCCAAAGACACCGCAAATTTAATGTTTTTGCGGAAACTGCTGCAAACTATAATAGAGCTACAAAAAGTCAATAAATAAGTTAAATAACTAAATATGGAATTTAGTGCGTACAAAATGGATGGTTTAGGTAATGATTTTGTAATCATAGATAATAGATCAAATCAAATTAATCTAAACAAAGAGCAAATTTTAAAAGTTTGTGACAGAAAATTCATAGGTTGTGATCAGCTAATAATGATAAATAATCATGACAAGTCTGATGCAAAAATAGATTTTTTTAATTCAGATGGAAGTGAATCTGGTGCATGTGGAAATGGCACAAGATGTGTTGCTGATCTTTTATCAAAAGAAAATGGTAAAAATAATATTTCTTTAGTTACATCTGCTGGAGAACTTAAATCAGATATACTAGGAAAAAATCTAGTTGAAACTGGTATTGGATTTGGAAAAACTAACTGGAATGAAATACCACTTTCAAAAAATGTAAATACAAGAAATTTACAAATTGAAATTCTTGATAATGATAACAAATCACATATCGGTGGAACAGCAATTAGTGTTGGTAATCCACATTTAATTTTTTTTGTAAATAATTTGGAAAATTTCAATATTGAAAAAATCGGACCAATTTTAGAAAAGCATGAATTGTTTCCTGAAAGATGCAATGTAACTATTGCACAGGTAATAAATGAACAATTAATAAAAGTTAAAGTATGGGAGCGTGGAGCTGGATTAACTAAGGCCTGTGGAACAGCCGCTTGTGCTACTGCATTTGCAGGATTAATACATAACCTTTCATCTAACAAGGTTGATATAGAATTTAGAACAGGAAATTTATCTATTTCAATAGATCAAAATAATTTTATCAAAATGAAAGGCCCTGTCTCTGATATAAAAAAAATAGATATTAAATTGTAATGGGAATATTTGATAAGTTTAAAATTGGTTTTCAAAAAAGTGCGGCTGCTTTTACAAGTGGTCTAAAAGAAATAATTGTCAAAAAAGAACTAGATGACAAAAGTCTAAATGATATTGAAGATTTTTTAATTCAGTCAGATGTAGGTGTTGCAGCTTCAGCAGAAATAAAATCTATAATTTCTGAAAAAAAAATTGACCCCAGTAAAGATTTAAAAGATGAAATAAATTTAATACTTAAAGAATATATTGTGACATTAATGAAACCATTAGAAAATGAAAATTTTTTTAATAAAAAAGAAAAATTGAATGCAACTTTGGTTTCTGGTGTTAATGGAGTTGGCAAAACAACAACTATTGGAAAAATAAGTAAAATTTTAAAATCAAATGGTAACAAAATTATGCTTGCTGCCTCAGATACATTTAGGGCAGCAGCAATTGAACAATTAGAAATGTGGGCAAAAAAAATTGATGTTAATATTACAAAATCTTCTCAAGGTTCTGATCCAGCTTCTGTTGCCTACAAAGCAATTGATGAGGCTTTAAAAAATAATTTTGACCAAGTTTTAATTGATACTGCTGGAAGATTACAAAACAAAAAAAATTTAATGGAAGAGTATAAAAAAATCGCAAATGTTACAAAAAAAATTGATCCTGAGGCTCCTCATGATGTTATTTTAGTTTTAGATGCAACTTCAGGTCAAAATGTAATCAATCAAGTAGAAGAATTTAATAAAATAATTCCAATTACTGGGATTGTTATGACCAAATTAGATGGCACTGCAAAAGGTGGGATTTTATTAGCTGTTGCAAAAAAATATAAACTTCCAATTATTGCACTTGGTTTAGGTGAAAAAGAGGATGACCTACAAGTATTCAATGCTGAAATATTTGCGAATACTTTTATTCAAACTAGTTAATTAAATTACTAGAAATTAGTGGCTTATGTAGACTGCACTTATAGTTATCCTCTAAATTTGAGTGACCACAATTTTTTGCAAACGAAGAAATAATAAAGTCAAATTTTCCATTAGAAGGATAAAGCTCTAATTTTTTTTTATTTATATCAAATTTAAAATTTGCTTTTAAACTTTTAACAGCACTTATCATTATTAGAGTTTGATTATCTTTTAGTAAATAATAGGCAAAATCATCTGGAAAAACTGGAAAATCATACTCTTCTAAATAATATCTTGCCTGAGCAGGAAACCATTCATAGGAAATTAGAGGAGATGATTTTTTTGATTTATAATCATAAATATAAAGATCTTTAGGATAATCATTAATATAATTAGCAGTTTCACCTCTTGCTAAAACTGATTTTTCTCTAGATTTAAAATACAATGCAAAATCTTGATTGTGTGAATTCATTTGATCTAAATAAAATAAATCTTCAGCTTTAAATTCATAATCTTTTGCAAATACAACGTTAAAAGGATTCAATATTAAAATGATTAAAATAAAAAATTTATTCATCTTAAAGATATAAAATGAAATTTAGAATTATATTTGTTTAGATTGTGGCTTAATTTAAACTTGTAAAAAATCTTTTTAAAGCAGTTATTAGCTGTTCATCATATTCCATCATATGATTGTCATATTCTGTAAAGTAGGAATATTTAGGTTCTTTGGATATTTCAAAAATTTTTTGACCCATTGCAAATGGAACAATTGTATCTTTTTTTCCATGCAAAACCATTATTGGCATATTTATGTTTTCTATTTTTTTATCATTTTCATATCTATCTTTTAACAAAATACTTACAGGTAAGTATGGATAAAAATTTTTTGCAGCAGCTACCATTGAAGTAAACGGCGTTTCTAAAATTAATCCTCCATATTTTTTATTTTGTGCAATTTCAGTTGCAATACCTGTGCCCAAAGATTCTCCATATAATATTATATTTTCTTCTTTTACTCCTTTGTTAATAATCCAATTAACTGTGCTCCGACCATCAATATAAAGGCCTTCTTCTGTGGGTTTACCTTCATTTCCAGAGAAACCTCGCCAAGCAATTATTAGAAAATTAATATCAATATCTCTGAAATGATTGAGCTTGTATATTCTGTTATCTAATGTTCCTGCATTTCCATGAAAAAAAACTAAAGTTTTTAAATTTTGTAGGTCTTTTTCATGAAACCATCCATTTAAACTCAAACCATCTGAAGTTTGTATTTTAACATTTTCAACATCAACTGTTAATTTATCTCCAAAATAATTATTTTCATTTGGATGATACAAAAGTTTTCTTTGATAAAAGTAAATTGAAATTACTACTGCTAAATAAACTAGTGCTATTGCTATTAATAACTGCAAGATATTATTTTTAAGTTTTTTTATCATCTTTTTTTTTGGCTAAATACACTCCAAAAAATACAAGCACTGTTCCCAGATAATGATAACTCTCTAGTTGTTCATCAAAGAGTATATAACCATAAATTGCTGCATAAACTGTGAAAATATAAAGTGTAAATCCAGTCAATGATGCACCTAATTGTTTTTGAGCTAATGTATATAAAGTAAATGCAATTATTCCTGGTGAAATAGCAGCGAATACTGTCCAAAAGAGAAACTCATTATTAAATACTGTTTTTTGAAAATATAA
>Ga0181555_1002615_pt1 | contig 14775 bp, 8 predicted proteins | sample 011ome_15_FD_145601 | JGI IMG/M metagenome (GOLD analysis project Ga0181555, IMG submission 145601) | Coastal salt marsh microbial communities from the Groves Creek Marsh, Skidaway Island, Georgia - 011504AT metaG (spades assembly) | ecosystem: Environmental > Aquatic > Marine > Intertidal zone >...
TCCAACACGTATCGATGAAAGCGAAGAAACCAACACGGAAAAGGCGGAAATGGCGAAAACACTACTGTTTCTTCGTCCTTCTCTTCCTCTCTTCTTCTTCTTCTTCTCGATGGTGGTGTTAGTATTCTTCATTCAAATCCTTCTTCTTTCGTGTATTTTAAAAATTCTGTGTTGTTGTTGTGAAGAGAAATTTGTCAGTTTTTGTCATCAGTGTTTTTTTTCCTTTTTTTTCTTTTTTTTGGTTTTGACTGTCCTCTCATTTTTTTCTCAACGGGCACAACTGTAATAAAGCATCGGATCATATCACGAAAGAAGACAAAGAAGACAGAGCGCATTAAGAAGAATGCGCGCGCGTAAACACACACACCCAAAGCGTTTAGAGAGAACAAAGCGAGTAGGAGGAGAGATGCTGTTGTTTTTTTGGAAGAAGACAACAAGCTTTTTTGCGTACCTTTTTTAAAGAGTGTGTGATATATAAAAGACAACGAATTCCCCTAAAAGGTCACCACACTGCCCAGAGTCTAGAGGAAAAAACTAATGAGGAAAAACAACTGCTCTTTTTCACTCTGAACAGTTCTGTCCTAAAAGCATACGTAAGGAAAAAGACGCGAGGGGGAACTGCTCTGTTTTCGTTGTGAAAAAGACTCTCCTTTGACTCGTCTACTCTTCAGACTTTTAGTAGGGGTTTTGGTGAATACTAGTAACCGAGAGAGGACAGATACTCAGTAGTAGTATATCAGTAGTACTATTGCAATATGTATGCGATGATGATTTGAGAGACATATTCATCGTATTGAATGCTACTCATACTCTCTATATCGAGCAACGGTGAGAGTTGCAACCACACAGAACAAAGAGGATAGAATCTCTTTCCCGGGAAACAGCGGAGAGAAGTACACCCAACGACCTCTCTCTCATCTCTCACACATCAGACGCAATACTAAAGATACCACAGATATCAACACACAAATACGCAACACTCGTCTCACAGACGCGCAACGAGGAGAACAAAAATGGGCGAAGCATCGATGGAAATATTCACGCGCACGATCGCCCCAATCCTCGGGTTCCTCCTCGCAAACGTCATGTTCTTCGCCTCGGTACCGGAGCTCCAAAAATACCGCAAAATGAACGAGTGGGGTTCCTTAAACTCGCACCCGTACCCGATCGTGGTGTGCAATTGCATCGGGTGGATGATGTACGGATCCGTGATTAAAGACTATTGGGTGTTCGTGTCAAACTTTCCAGGCTTGCTCGTCTCGGTGTACGCGTTGATGATAGCGCTGACGTTAAACGCGCGAAACGAGAAGAAGAGAAAAGAGTTGGAAAAGATGGTACTGGTATCTTGCGCGCTTTTAAGTGTAATGGGGTTTGTCTTGGGCGTGGTCATGCACGGGGACGAAAAGGAAGGGAAGAAGCGATTCGCGTCTGGGATTTTTTGCAACGTCGTCTTGGCGATATATTACGCGTCGCCGTTGTCGGAGATGCGACAGATCATTATGGAGAGAGACGCGTCGAGTTTGTATTGGCCGATGAGCGTGGCGATTACCGTGAATGGGTTTTCCTGGGCCGCGTACGGGTTTGCGTTGAAAGATTGGTTTTTAGTCAGTCCGAATATGTTCGGAGGCGTGTTGGGGGTTGTGCAATTGGCGTTCTTAGCGACGTTTGGTAAGAAGAATACTAAGAAGAAGAAGATGAATAAGAGTAGTAGTATTAGTAGTGTAAAGATAGAATTGGAGGAGCGAGGAGGAGGAGGATTAGGAGGAGGAGAAGAGGAAGAAGAAGAAGAAATTAATATCGTCGCGAACTTATCGAGCGAAGATTTGATCGTCTCCGGACAACCGAGGTCGTAGTAGTTTTGTATGCATAATGTTATTAGAGCGGCGGCAGAGGCGGCATTTATGATCGAGTTGTTAATATTATACCACTGTAATTTTGTGTTATTTAGTAAAAAGTAAAAGTTCTATTAGAATACCTCTTCTCTCTTCGTTCGCCAAAGTTAAAAAAGTATCATCATCAACGCCTGGACGATGATGAACTTTGCGTCTCCGAAACGACTAAACCAGTCGCATCCGCGCCTACTTTACCCAAGTTGCAAACATCGCACAGAGCGTCTTTCTTCTCGACGACGTACTTCGCCCCGCAACAGGAGCACGCGAGATCTTTGGTGCCTCTGTAGATTGGCGTCAGCGTCCCGGAACAGACGACAAACGGATTGCGAGAATCGTAATTCAACTCCACGGCGTCTTTGTTCTGTTTCTCGCACACTTGCAAAACCTGTTTCGCTTGCGTGGCCACGTTTGCGGGTGGGTTAAGCTCTAACAATCTTCGAGAAAACCCAGCCGCGGTTTGGAAGTTTTGCATCTTGTAAAAGATAGTCATCGCCGATCTCAAGGATAACGAGGAGTGAATCGGTTGTAAATTTTGGTGCGTGAAATACGCCGCCAACTCGGCGGCTCGGTTCGGATCCGATTTCGCGACTTCTTTGCGACTCAATTCGATTCGTAAAGCGACGGCGTAATCTCTCGCAATAGCCAACAACTCTTTCACCTCGTCCACTTCGCGTCTCGTTTCCACGGATAACAAAGTGATCGAGTGAATAATGTTCACGAACAAGTTCAACGCGTCCGAGAATTTCCCTTCCGTGACTTTTCTATACGCTTGCTTCAACTTCTCCTCGAGAATTGGCAACGTGCCCAACAAATTCGGCGGTTTGACTTGGCCGATAGGATCGGAAGAGTCCCAGTTTCTAGATAAAATCACCCGCATCTTCGCGGCGTCGCCTTCAGAGAGCGAACCGGGTAACACCCCGGTACTCGCAAACGCGCAATCCACAAACATTTGTTTCAACGGTTTGAAGTTTACGATGCCTAATTGTCTGGATAAGAGTTTCATGGCGCCATCGAATTCCCCAGCTGCCGCGTGATCGCCAGCGACCGCGGATTTGGCCGTCCACTTTTGTCTCGGGTCTACGCCGGCGCTCGGCGCGACAAACATTTCGCCCGCTTGGATACCCGTCGGCGATCCCGGCTGGCTTCCACCGACTAAATCCGCCGCCGGTAAGTCCATATCTTCCATATCCCAACCAGCGTCTGAGCCGTCTTGTGATCTGTCTTCTTCGTCGTCTCCGCCGGGTAAGATGTTCGCCAAAGGATCGTCTTTTTCCATCTCGTCGTCGTCGCCGCCGACGCCCAAATCCAAATCGTCGCCGTCGCCCCAATCGCCTCCGACACCTTCCATCTCGCTCTCGTCCATTTGGTATTGCGAGGCGGAAACTTCGCCGGACAAGACGCCTTCAAAGAATCCTTTGGATACGGTCAACAAAGGCCAGTTATCTTCCTTCAAAATCGGTTCCGGTGGCGTCAACAACTCTCCGACTGAAGCGTCGATATCCGGAACCTTGGCCCCGGCTTCTCTCAACTCCTCCGCTATTCTCTCCGCGTCGGTTTCTAAACCGTGCGTCTTCGCCGTCACGTATGCTAACGGGTGGTGACCGGCGGATTCGAGGATTTTAACGCGTTCCGTAACGTCGCCTAAGTACAACGCGTTGTGGAATTGACCCATGACGTCCGCGCGCATTTCGGAAATCTTCAACATTTTTTGCAGCTTTTCAATGTTCCCCGTGATTAAATACAAGAACGATAAGCGCTCAAAATTTTTCGTCTTTTGGTACGCAAACTCGACGATTTGGTGGTTCCCTTGTCTCAAAGCTTCCACGCCGAGTTTATGCCACGTTTCTTTCTCGTCCAACGCTTGCGCGGCAGCCAACGCGACTTCAATGTTGCCGCACTCAACCGCCAGCGCGAATCGCGTTTGTTCGTCTCTCACAAAGTGCAAAGCAATTTCTGGGTACCCTTTCTTTTGCAAATACGCGATGATCGATTGACCGCACAAGACGTTCGATTTGATCATCGATAAAACCTGATCGAATTTGCGCTGAACCAAAGCGAGCTTGAAGACGTACTCCGTCGAGTCGATTTGAATGCGTCTGTTTTTACCGTCTCGGTCCAAGCAATGGACGACGTTGCCGATGACTTTGGTCACATACACCGCGTTATCCAACGTTCGGATAATCCCGGAATCACCGTTCGGTAACGCGTATTTGATGTGGTTCAAAGTCGTGTAAATGAACACGCCTCTGTCGTCCCAGGCGCCTGATTTCACGCGAATGGTTTCGTGCACCGTGCACGCGTGCCCAAGCTTTCTGTTGGCGATTACGATCGCGTGTTTCGATAACATGGCAACCAAAGACATGTCGTTGGACCAAACGACGTATTTAATCAACGGCGTCGTTATTTCCGCCATCGCGGCTCTTTGTTGAACGTCGAACAAAATCATGCGATCTTCGGCTCGGCACAAGAGAGATCCGGTGCCGGCGTAAAAGATGGCGTCCACGGTGGAATCCGGAGGGACGCACTTCTTCGTGACTTCGTTTTTCAAGTCTTTGATTAAGATTTGGTGCGTGGATTTGTCCAAAACGGCAAACCTGTTCCGCGCGATGAACGTCGCGGAAACGCCTTGACCTCGTCTCGGCTCGTTACCGACTTCGCCCGAGCGACCGTCGTCTTTCGGCAAGACGTGCAACTCGTACGATCCACCTTCGCTGTCGGAGTTGATCAACACCGCGTTTTCAGCCGGGTTGTAACTTAAGTTGCGGAAACCAGAGTTGTTTCCACCGCCCGGAGGTCGTCTCACGGACACCAAAGGATTATCTCTTTGACTTTCAAACTCAAACGAACGCAAGTATCGATCCTTTACGTAATACAGCATGTTCGCGTGCGAGGCGTACGCCGGTCGTTCTCTTTCCAATTTAAAAACAATCATCCCAGAATCGTGCCCGGCAGCCAACAAGTTCAAGTTCGGGTGCGCGGACAAAATCCAGAATCGATCGTTTTCTCTTCGAAAGGTTTGCGCGCCCGATCTTTTACTCATGTCCCAAACTCGAATCGATTTATCCTCAGAGTTGGAAACGATGATATCTTGTCGCGCGTGGAACATCACGCACGACACGTTGTTCACGTGACCTCTCAACGTGTCCACTTCCCAGGCTTTCGTGTCGTTCATGCGCCATAATTTCACTTGGCGATCGTCCGCGCCGGAGACGATCAGCGGTAAACTCGGGTGAAACGACGCCCAATTGACGCCTCGATCGTGGCCTTCCAACACGTACTTCACCACCGCATCACCGCCACCAAACAAATCCGCGTTCATTTGCGGGATTTTCAAATCCAATTCGCTCGGTCTTTGCGGACCTCCCGGCGAGGCAACTTTCTTCCTCAGCGCGACGATATCCCACACTCGTACGGTTTGATCCAACGACGCCGAAACGACCAAGTCATCCTTCAAATGAAACGAAGCGCACATGACGTAATGATTGTGTCCCGTCAACACCGAGATGCAATTCCTAGATTGCCAGTTCCAAATGCGAATGGTTTGATCGTCCGACGCGGAGACGATCCACGGGTGTTCCACGTGAAACTGCACCGTTCGGATGTAGTCCAAGTGTCCGAGTAAGGTGAATAAACATCTGCGGAGCTTGTAGTTCCACACCTAATAATAATAATGTTGTTGTTGTTTTGAGTAGTAGTAGTAGTAGTAAAGAGAGAGATAATAAAGTCGTCAGTGATTAGAAATGTTTCCTGCGTTTCGCTTTTCGCTCGATGTCTTCGTAACCCTCAAATCTCTCCAATTTTACCCCATCACCACTCCGGCGAGATCACTCTCTTAAACGCTCTCTTTCTCACAACGCACACAAGAACACCACCACCAACGAGACGACCGACGACGACGAGAAAAAGAAGTCAAGAAAACGAGAGCGAACCTTTATTTTATAATCGTCTCCCCCGGAAACGAACAGCGGTTGGTTGGTGTGAAAATCCACCCCACGAACCGGTCCGTCGTGTTCGTCGAATCGGTCGATCAGCGTTCCCATGCGGTAGTCCCACAATTGCACGACACCCGAATGTAACGAGGCTAAAATCCACGGCCGTTTCGGGTGGAACGAGAGGCCTTTCACGCGGTTCGATTTCGTTTCGAATTTTGTCAACATTTTTTATGTGTGTGTAAAGCTCTCTGTATGTGCTATCCTAAACGAAGCGCGCGCAACTCGCAACGCTCTTGCCCTTTGAAGCGAAAAGTGAGAAAAAAAAGAGGCTTTTCTTTTCTTTTCAAAATTAGGGTTGGACACCCTAAAACTTAGTTTTCTCCGAGTCTTTGTGTTTCGTGTTTTATGAGTAAATGCATCAGAGACACGTCTGAGTAAAAAGCATCATCATCATCAAAGCGCGTAAAAAGGAGTAGCACTGCGAAGAAAATTGCGAGCGAGAGAGAGCTAAAGAGTCGAAACCACCTTTTTTTCTCCTCCTAAACGCTCTCTCTGTCTCTGTCTCTGTTTCTGTTTTGGAGAGCAACTTTGTTGGTGTTGTCTTCTTTTAAATCTCTCGTGTTGATGGGAAGAAGATAAAACGAATTTCCATTGGTGTTTATATACATCGAGAGTGATTGGTTTGAGAGGAAGAGAGGAGGAGAAGAACAGACGAGCGCGACGATGAGCGAGAGTAAAAAGAACGACAGCATGAACCACGCGTCTTCGTCGAGACGAGAGTCCATGACGAGTTTATTCTCCGAGGAAGACGAGGACGAGCAACGAGATGAATCAAAATCACAACTGGAACTGAAATACCACGTGGCACAAAATCAGTTTTTACGCTCGAACGTCATCCGAGAACAACCTTCTTCTTCTTCTTCTTCTTCTTCGAAAGATATACATGGAACGTATAAAATAGCCGTGGTTGGGTACGGACACGTGTATGAGGATTTGGACGAGGATGGTGAGAGTACTAAAGTGAAAGAGAATGTGAATATATCCATGGACAAAGACAAACACGGCTATCGCTACGATTCCGTGGCGTTGACGAACGGTTTAATCGAAAACGGCATCTACGCCGTACGAGTGGATTATAAGCCTCGAGAACACGACGCGTTCAAACAATACGTGATAGAGGAAAAGTTTGACGCGATTTTAGTGAGGATTAACCCCGGTCAAATCACGCCGCATTCAAATCAGGAGAGGTTCGACGACCTCATGGAGGAGTTGGAAAATAAAACGGATATTTTAATCTTCGGGAACAAGGCGAGTTTACGAAACATGGGATCGAAAATCGCGCTGGTGAAAATACGCAAGTTAGCGTGCGGGTTGAGAGATACGCGGGCGTATTACACGAAGAAAGAGATGGAGAGAGGATTGAAGAAAGGGTTGAAAGTGTGGCCGAGAGTTTTGAAACAAAATCGAGGGTCGACCGGGTGCGGGATTTGGTTGGTGTGGTTGAAAGGGAAGCACGATCGGATCATGAACATGAATAAGATAGAAGATAGCGATAACAATAATACGAGCAGCAGTAATAGTAGTAGTGGTAGTGGTAGTGGTAGTAGAGAAGAAGAAGAACGAAAGAAGAACGACGACGGGGAGGAGGAATTCGAAATCGGCGACGATACGATAGTCGTCTGTCAAGAGATGAACGATAACCACATCGAAGAGCACACGTTTAAAGAGTTGGTGGCGTTTTGCGCGTGCGGGAAAAACCACCCGGACGCGGGCGGAAACTGGACGTCCGTTTCGGACGGGAACTATTTACAGCAGCAGAACGACGACGAAAACGAAGACGACGACAAAGTAGACAAACAAAGTCAACTTCTCAAAGGCGCTTTCGTCGTCGACCAACGCTTACTCCCTCGAATCAGCGAAGGCGAAATACGCATGGTATTTGTCAAAGACGAGTTATTCGAAATCATTCATAAGAAACCAGTCGGCGAGAACGGCCGTTCCGCGGTTGCCTGGAACAACAAGACGACGTTTTACAAACCGGAAGAACCGTTGTTTCGAGATTTGACCGAGAAGTTTCTCAAGAACGATATTCAACGCATCGCGAGGAAGTTAAACTTGGCGTATAACGCGTTACCTTTGTTATGGACGGCGGATTTTATCCCCATGGATGACGACGAAGAAGAAGAAGAAGAAGAAGAAGAACGCGACGAACAATTCGAGAAAGAAGAACAGAACAAAAAAGATGTCAACAACAGGAAAACAAAAACGCGATACATCCTCGGCGAATTCAACTGTTCCTGCGTCGGCTTGACCAAATTCCGCGCCGCGTGCGGCCCGGACAAAGACATGTCCGACGTCTCCGACCAAGACTACTTCGATGGCGCTAAACTGTGCGACTTGATTGGCAAAAGGTGCAAATTGCGCTTGGACGAACACAAAGAAGGTTTGAAACGGAAAGCGATGGTCAATCGAATCGCGTGGGGGACGATACTCGGTTTCGTCGGTTTCGTCGCGTTGTTATCGTCAAAATCGTCGTCGTCTTCCGGACAAAAAGTAGGAGGAATTAAAGGCGTCGACAAAAACTCGAACAAAAACGATAGAAGAAGAAGAAAACCTTAATGAAAGAAGCCAAGGGTACCGGAGATGAAATATTCGCAAAGCCACATTTTGCGTATTCATCGCACGAACGAGAGAAACCGCAGTACGAAAAATGTGACGATTTTTGCGCGAGAAAAGAAGCGTTTTCGTACATCATCTATAGTAGTCATTCACAAAGCCACATTTTGCATACTCAATAACAGGAGTAGAGTTCTTTTGTATTACACGGCGTGCTCCTCGAAGACGAATGAAATCCCGCTAACGTGTTATTTGTCTCCTCTTTTCTCTAAAGTCACTCGTCAACTCCTCGAGAAATTTCAAAAAAATCATCACAAGAAACGAACACAATACACAACATGTTAGCGACCATCGGGTGGTCTCGCCGGGGCGCATCGGAGGTTAAATTGTACTCTCCTGAGGACAACAACAACGACAAGAATAACAACAGCAACGGAACGATAGGATACGCGGAAGCGAGTTGTTCTTCTTCCTCCTCCAAAAACGGGGAAAAGAGGAATTCAAAAATCCAATCGAATGAAATCAACTGCGTGGAGTGGTCGAAATCGAACGGGAACTGCGTCGCAATTGGTTTAAGCGACGGGCGAGTGGTCGTTCTGGATAAACAGTTACAGTGCGTGGGAGAAGTTAAGGAGGAAGAGAGGAAAAGAGAGAGGTTTAATACGCGTGAGAATGATGATCATGCGGAGAAGGAAAAGATGCACAAAAATACACCGTTGACTTTTGCAGCAGAAAATCCAGCGAGAGAGGAGGATGTCGACGATGACGACTTTGAAGTGAAATCGATGGATTTTCACTCGAGTTCGCGATACTTGTTAGTCGGTGGGACGTCGAATATCGTGAAGGTTTGGGATTTGAAGACGAGACGAGTGGCGAGCAGACTCGTATCATCCGGCGGATTATCAGGCGGCGGTCGTCGCTCGGCGAGTACTGCTATTGATAGCGGTGTCGTGAACGCGGTGAAATTTAGTAAAGACGATCGAGTGATCGCGTGCGGTTCAGAGAGAGGGGAGATTGTGTTGCATAAAGGTGGAGAACGATTCGGGGAGGAGGAAGATGAGGAGAGTTTTGGTTTAGGGAGAGGGAAAGAGTTTAATAAGTACTACTCGGAGCCTTTGAGCGCGTTTGACGTCAACGAGGAAAAGTCGATGATGAGTACCTCCTCCTCTTCCTCCTCCTCGGTGAAATGCTTAGATTTCTCACCGCACAGAAGAATGATGTTAGCCGCGGGGACGTCTCGTGGCGATCTGAACGTTTACGATTGCGAATCGGAATCGTTAGAGACGAGCTTTCATTCTTCGGACGCGAACAACGTCATTCGCTCGATTGCGTTTTCGCCGACGGCGCCTAGAATTATAGCGGTAGCCAACGACGACGGATCGGTTTCATTGCGAGATGTTGCCATGCATCCAAAAACTGGGGTGTGTTTACACATACCGAATCCGAATAAACGATGGATGCAATCATCGTCGGAGAACGGTGTCATTTTTGGTACCGCGGGCGCGGCGTCTTCCGTCTCGTGGCATCCGAGCGGTCAAGCGTTAGCGGTCGGATACAGAGGCAACGGCGTCGTGTCGATGTACGATTGTCGAAGCTTGAGAACGCATATGGATGAGAGGAGTAATAAGTACAGGAGCACTCGGATGAACGGTTTTAGCAATAGCACGAGCGGCGGCGCGGAATTTTACTCCGGAGACGATTTTGAGACGAGATGTTTGTTTGAAACCGAAGCGCACGAGGGCGGAAGAGTGATTGGGTTAAAATGGCAACCACCACCTGCGACAAAAGCGAAGACGAAGACGACGAATGAAGAGAACGACAGCGATAAAGAGAACAGAATCGAAAGCAACGTGCCGCGAAAACAAGAGCAGAAGCGACATCTGAATAAACAAGAAGAAGAAAGAGCCGCCGAAGCGATGCAAAAATTGAACACGAAGACGACAACTCTAGAACAACAACAACAACAACAACAACAACAAGTGCTCATTACGGCCGACGCCATCTCTGACGAAGTTTCGAAGAGGACCAAAGATGTTGTCAAAACGTGTTTAGAAAAAGAGGTGAAGTCGTTAAAAGCGGATGTGAGAAATTTGCACCTCGAACTCCTCCGCGCGCAGGAAGAAAACGCGACGATGTTTCGAAAGTTGCACGAACAACATTTGGAGTTGATGGATGCTTTGAGCAGCAGTAATTACTCTTCGAAGATGAATGGCAAATACTAGAAGACGTAATAATAAACTACGATATGGGTTTCTGTATATATTATTAACGCGGTCGGTTTCTAAATCTATTCTCTAAGTTCTATTCTAATCTTCTCGCGAAGCGAGGACGATGGTATGATTTTGCCCGCATCTTACGTCTAAAACCTTCGTCGATCGATCCTTCCATTTCACTTCAGTCGGCGTCGGGTAATCGAAATCGTTCCCTAATCCCAGTTGCCCGGCGGAAGACTCTTCGTCCTCGAAGTGCTGACCTACCGAACCGCTCCATCCCCACGTGAACAATCGATCGTCGCTCGTGATTGCGGCGCAGTGCTTGTACCCGGAAGAGACTTTGGTGAACGCGACGTTGATGTTCTGCGGTTCGTGTTTAACCAATCGAGGTTTTAAACCGTATTTCGAATCCGCTTCTTGATCGTCCAATGCTGCTCCCCAGGTGAACAAAGCGCCGCTGGATTTCGCGACCGCGACGGCGAAATTGAATCCTAACGAAACGTTTTCCAGTAAAACATCCTCGATTGCGCCTAACGCATTGGTGGTTGTATTCTCTTCTCCTCCTTTTACTACTTCTCGTCCTAATACTTTCCCGGATGTCGTTCCAATCGTAAACGTTTTCCCGTGTGCATCCACAAACGCCGCGCAGGCGTCCGTGACCGAGCAGTTGACGATGTTTCGTAAACCCGGGATTTTCCGAAACGAATTGGTTTGCGGTAACTCTGTCGCGGTAGCGGTGATGGTTGTTGATGACGACGATGATTTTTGCGGGAAGAAAAACTCTATCGCGGTAGCAATCAACGAAAACCGTTCGTCTTTATCTGTCTTAATTTTTCCGCTGTAATACGCGTCCCCGTTTGCGCTGATGAGAATGGTCGATTCTCTCCCCGTCGCGCCGTCTACGATGATAACGTCTTCTTCTCTTTCTTCTCCCGTTCTTTTTGATTCATCGAAAGTAACGAGCGTCCCTTCCTCTCTTTCCTTCCCGTCAAACGCATCTCCGACACCGAGTTGCCCTCGATCGTTCTTCCCGAACGCGAACACTCGCTTCCCGCCTCGCGCAATGCACACCGAGTGACTACTCGCCGGCCCGGATATCGCCTTTTCGATTTCAACGTTGACGTTTCCGTCACATGTAGAGTCTCTAAACTCTACTCTCGTCCATCCTCGCACGATGTCATTCATCGTCGTTTTTGCGTTATTATTACTACTTTCTCCATTTTCTCCTCCTTTATCATCATCAGCATTATTAATAATCCGAATCCCGCATTGGCCGTATTCGTTCAATCCCGTGGCGAACACTTCGCCTTTGCTCGTCACCACCAACGAGTGTGCGCCACCAGATGCGATCGATTTGATATTCCCTCCTCCATTCGTTGGTATGTCTACAGGAACGAACGTCCTCTTTGAAGACGACGATGCTGATGACCCTAATGGTATTCCGAGCCGGAAGAAATCGCCGTTCCCAGCCACGTACGCGTCCGTCTTTAACGTTCGTGAACTTTGGTTTTGCGTCCATTTTATCCGCTTTTTTTCTTCAATGGAAGAAGAAGAAAATGTCACGCGTGCTCCTCCGAAAGTGGCGATGATCTCGCAGAGCTGACGTCGTCTGTGTCGAAGAAGGAATAATCTGCTTGGTGAAGTCATCGTCATACGAGTGAGTGCGTATATATATATCTAAATAAGAGCGATGAAAAAGCGATGAGATGAGTGACGAAATGAGACAAAAGTTCGTTACAAAAATGAGAGCAAAACGATACGTAGAACACACTCTTAATGAATACTTGATGATGATGATCACGAACAACAACTAACTCTCTCTCTGATGACTCTCTCTTTATGACTCTCTCTTTCTTGTTTGTTTAGTAATTTAATAATAATAGTAATGATAAATCAGACGGCAGCGCCACCGGTCGTCTTGGCCATGTTATCGATTTCCTCGGATTTCGGTTTGATCCGTAAAACCTTCCCGATGGCGATGGTTTTCCCTTCGTCTCTCAAGGTGAACCTCCCTAACTGAGGGACGTCGGAGAACTTTTCCACGCAGATTGGCGCGGCGATGGTAATTCGAACGACGCCGATGGATCCAGCTTTTAAGTATTTGCACTTACTTTCTTTTGGCTTTCGAGTTTTCGGGTCCATTTCGCTGACGAGTTTCTTGACTTCGATTTCCTCGGTGACGGAGTGGATGTGGATGACGGCGTTGTAGCCGGTGGAAAAGATGGATTTGTGGTCTAACAATTCCACGATGGCGAGTTGGCACTCGATTTCTTGCGTGACGTGGACCAATTTGTTCGGCGGGCACAAGACCATCCCGGGATGGATATCTTTTTCGTCCACGCCGGAGAGTTTCATTCTCACGTTTTCGCCGCACTTGCAAATGGAACACTCGTCTTCGTCTTGCCAAAGCTTTTCAATTTTACAATCGATTCTACCGGGCATTAACGTGAGCTTTTGTCCGACTCGACACGCCCCAGATTCGGTTTTTCCCATGACCATGCACCCCATCTCCGCGTATTTGTCCATCACCGGCATGCGAAACGGCGCGTTCGGATCTCGATCCATCGGTTCTAAATCGTCCAACGTGTCGAAGAACGATTTGCCGCCGTACCAATCGCACTCGCTTTTCGAGACGAGATCTTTCACGTTCGTACCTTTTAATCCGGAAATCGGGACGAACGTGATGTCTTTTTCTTTGTACCCGCATATTTTCAAAAACGGAATCAGTTTCGTGTGTACTTCGTCGAATCTTTTTTTATCCCACTTGACGCTCGGATCGTCCATTTTGTTCACCACCACGACTAACTTTGTAACGCCTAAAGTTTTCGCCAACTGCGCGTGCTCTCTGGTTTGCCCGCCTTTTTCAAACCCGGTTTCGAATTCGCCTTTCCTCGCCGCGATGACCAGAACGCCGACGTCGGCTTGCGCGGCGCCGGCGATCATGTTCGGCACGTAATTTTTGTGCCCCGGCGCGTCCAACACGGTGTATCTTTTCTTCTCCGTCGCGAAATGCGCTTTACCAACCTCCACGGTTTTCCCTTTCGCTCTTTCCTCTTCCGAAGTGTCCATGATGTACGCCATGTACCACGAATCTCGATTTTTATCCTTCGCCTCTCGTTCGTACTTTTCGATGACTCTCTGATCGACTTGACCGGAGAGATACAAAATCTGCCCTCCGATGGTCGATTTCCCGGCGTCGACGTGTCCGATAAACACCAAGTTCAAATGTTCTCGACTATCTGCGTCTTTACTATTCGCCAACTCTTCCATCAACTGTTTCTCTTCCTCTTCCGCTTCTTTCTTTCGCTCTGAGTCTTTCCTCTCTTTTTCCATCTGTTGTAACCTCTTCGCTTCTTCTTTTTCTTCTTTGCGTTGTTGTTCTTCTTTTAACTTCTGTTCGCGTTCGGCCATTTGAGATAACGCGGAATCCGAGCCGGAATCGCCGCCAATCGTTAACGTTTTCGCGACCTTTTGCATCACAGACGATACTACTTCTTCTACTTCTTCTTTTTGTTCTTCATCTCCTCGTTGTTCATCGAGCGTCGACGAAACCGCTTGAGGCGGTACAGGCGCAGCACCAGAGGCGGCTGCACCTCCTAATCCTCCTCCTAATCCTCCTCCTCCGGGAACGAACGCGCTCGCGGTCGGTTTAAGATTCGTCGTCGTCTCCGCAGAATGCGTGGTATTACTTCCAGCCGGTGGTGGTCTCACGAACCCTCCTCCAGGAGGTGTGCGCATCATCTTCTTCTTTCCTTTTTTATCGTCATCGAACGCGTCGAATAAGTCCGACATCTCCGATGATTTGATTTCTCTTCTTCTTCTTCTTAGCTCTCTCTTTGTTTTACTCAGTTTTCTTCTTCAGTCGTCGTCGTCGTCAAAGGTGTGCTTCTCAATCGAATGAAAGTTTTTGTTCTCGTTCGTTGTTGTTCCTTTCGATCTGATGATGATATTCGTAGTGTTATAAAAAGTTGGTGAGGAAACGAACGAGTCGAAAAGTGAGAGAAATGTGAAGTCCTTTAGGAATCTTGTGCGAGCTAAAAGAGTAGTATGTATACTATTTTAATCAACAACATCAACCACACAGTAGTGTGTGTATATATATATTTAATATATCATTGTCCG
>Ga0181555_1002618_pt1 | contig 14750 bp, 10 predicted proteins | sample 011ome_15_FD_145601 | JGI IMG/M metagenome (GOLD analysis project Ga0181555, IMG submission 145601) | Coastal salt marsh microbial communities from the Groves Creek Marsh, Skidaway Island, Georgia - 011504AT metaG (spades assembly) | ecosystem: Environmental > Aquatic > Marine > Intertidal zone...
GGAGGATTTTCGGGAGAAACTTTGCCGAGTGTTTTTGTTCGTGAAGAACGAAAACCGTTCGCGATTTGGGATCGTCATCATCGTCTCGGGACGAGGTCAACAGAAATCGAACGCATTTCGGAGGAAGGATATACACACACGCGCGCGTAAACGAAGCGCGCTTTGGTTTTAGAGTTTGATATCTGATACTAAGAATGAGCAGCGGTGATGCAGAGAAAGCGAGAGATAAAACGACGCAAACGACGACGGATGTCGACCCGGCAAATGCGTTGGAATCGAGACCGTCGGTCTCGTCGTCTTCGTCGAATTCGAAGCTGCAAAAAAGGAACAAATCCTTGACGAAATCACCTTCGGTTCTCGAACGAGCGACGTCGATGTTTAAAAAAGAACAGGAAAAACCGATATCGCGGGTGTTTTCAATCAGCTCTGACCGAGAGACGAACGCGCCGTTAAAGTTCAAGAGCAACTCGATATCGACGTCGAAGTATAACGTGGTGACGTTTCTTCCCAAAGGTTTATACGAACAGTTTCGGAGAGTCGCGAACTTGTACTTTTTATCCGTGGCGACGATTTCGTGTTTCGAGAGCATTTCGCCGATTAAGCCGTACACGATGTGGGTGCCGCTGACGTTTATCATCACGTTGAGCATGACGAAAGAAGCCGTGGAGGATTATAAGAGGCACAAGCAAGATAACGAGCAAAATCGAACGCCGATTGAACGGTTTAACGGAGAGTGCATGGAGAATAAGGAGTGGCGAGATTTGGTGTGTGGCGACGTCGTGAGGGTGGTACGAGATGCGTTTTTTCCGTGCGATTTGATCATGATTGGATCGAGCAACGAGGAGAGAACGTGTTACGTGGAAACGAAGAATTTAGACGGCGAGACGAACTTGAAGTTGAAAAGGAGCGTAGATATGGGCGATGGGGTCAAGGTGATTTCAAACGCAAAGCTGGCGAATTTGTGTCGCAACTCTCAACGAGACGACGTGATGGCGAATGCAGAGGATCACTTGAGTGGCAATTTATGCACGGTCGAGTGCGAACACCCGAATAACTCTTTATACACGTTCAGCGGGAACTTGGAGTTGAAACCGCCTTTTGTGTCGGAAAAAAAGAAAATAGCCGTGACGCCGACGAACGTTTTGTTGAGAGGGTCGCAGTTAAGAAACACGGAATACGTTTACGGTATTGTCATTTACACCGGACACGATTCAAAAGTTATGATGAACGCGTCGGAAACGCCATCGAAACGGTCGCACGTGGAGAAACAGATGGATTATGTCGTTTTAGGTATGCTCATTTTGTTGCTCTCCATGTCCACGATTTCCGCAATTTATTGTTCCTGGTGGGTGAAAAACGAAAGTCCAAAGCATTGGTACTTGGATACCGCGAATTCGGACGAACCCTTCGACGTGAATAAAACCGACATTGTCGGTGTGTTTGCATTCTTTACCTCCTACGTGTTGTACGGATATTTGATTCCTATTTCTTTATACGTCTCGTTGGAATTCGTGAAAGTTTTCCAAGCGATGGTTTTGTTAAATCGGGACCGAAAGATGTATCACGAAGAAACGGACACGCCGATGAGCGCACGAACGAGTAACTTGAACGAGGAACTCGGGATGGTACACACCGTTTTATCCGATAAAACCGGGACGTTAACCTGTAACGCGATGGAGTTTTTCAAATTGTCCGTCAACGGCGTCTCGTACGGCGAAGGTATTACCGAAATCGAACACGCTTTGATCAAAAGGCAAGGTGGGAATCCACCCGCGCGATCGTCCAAAGCCATCGAGCCGTCGTTTAACTTCATCGATAGCCGCTTAACGGACGGTCAATGGCGAACGTCGCCCGATCGCGAACAGTTGCGTTCGTTCTTTCGAATTTTAGCCGTCTGTCAAACCGTCATCCCGGAAGGCGAACGAACTCCCGAGCAAGTCGTTTACCAAGCGGAATCGCCGGATGAACTCGCGTTTGTCGTCGCCGCCAAAAGGTTTGGATTTTTCTTCAACAACCGAACGAGCACGACGGTGGAAGTTCTCGAACAATCCGTGAATAAGAGCGAAAAAGACTCCGTGAGAACGTACGAGGTTTTGAACTTGTTGGAATTCAATTCGACGAGGAAACGCATGTCCGTCGTCGTTCGCTCGAAAGACGATAATAAAATCATTTTGATGACTAAAGGTGCGGATTCAGTCATTTACGAGCGGTTAGCGGTCGGTAACAAAGGTGGTAACGCAGCTAAAGAGTCCACGCAACAACACATCGACGATTACGCCGCCTGCGGTTTGAGAACCTTGTGTTTAGCGCAGAGAGAAATTTCTTCCAGCGAGTACGAAGCGTGGAACAAGAAATTCATCAAAGCTTCCCAAGCGATGAAGAAGCGCGACGAAGAGTTGGACGCCGTCGCGGAACTCATAGAAAAAGACTTGGAATTAGTTGGCGCGACGGCGATTGAGGATAAGCTCCAAATGGGCGTGCCGCGCTGTATTGAGCAATTAATGCGCGCCGGTATCGCTGTTTGGGTACTCACCGGCGATAAACAAGACACGGCTATCAACATCGGCTCCGCGTGTTCTTTAATCACCCCACAAATGAGTTTAAAAGTAATCAACGTCGAAGAATTGGTCAAGCTCGAATCCGAAGGCGAAATTTCCAAGGAAGAAATGAAAACCCAAGGATTAGAAGCTGTTTCGAAGCAAATTGACGACGGTTTGGAAATCGCGAAACAGTGCGCGGAAGTGGACGCGGAGATGGGTTTAGTCATCGACGGGCGATCGTTATCGTTCGCGTTATCTGCAGAGTTGAAGGATAACTTTTTGAAATTGGGGACGTCTTGCGCGGCGGTGATTTGCTGTCGCGTCTCGCCGTTACAAAAAGCGTTGGTGACAAAACTCGTGAAAGATTCCGGTAAAATCACGTTAGCCATTGGCGACGGCGCCAACGACGTCGGGATGATTCAAGCCGCGCACATCGGTGTCGGCATTTCCGGACAGGAAGGCATGCAAGCCGTCATGGCGTCTGATTTCGCCTTTGCTCAGTTTCGATTTCTCGAACGTCTGTTGCTTTTGCACGGTCGGTACTCTTATAAAAGAATCGCCCGAATGGTGTGCTACTTCTTCTATAAGAACTTGGCGTTTGGTCTGACCATATTCATTTACAACTTACACGCCGCCGCGAGTGGCCAAGTCATCTACAACGATTGGTTGATGTCCTCGTTTAACATCTTCTTCGTGTGTTATCCGGTGATCATTCTCGGCCTCTTCGACCAAGACGTTCGACCGGATTCGAGTTTGAAGCACCCAGAGTTGTACTCCGAAACGCAATGGAACAAAAATTTCAACAAGAAATCTCAAGCCGTGTGGGCGTTGAACGCCATCTGGGTCGCTATCGTCACCTATTGGTCCATCATGAAAGCCGTGCACTCGGGCGAAGCCGATCACGAGGACGGCCACGTTTTTGGTTTGTGGGAAGTTGGCACGACCATGTATACCTCCTTAGTGTTCACGTTGAACTTACAAATCGGTTTGTTCATAAATTACTGGACGTGGATCCATCATTTAACCATTTGGGGATCCTTCGCGTTGTGGTGGATCTTAAACGTCGTCTTGAGTCACACGGACGTGTATTACTCCACGTACTCGTACAAAATCTTCACCGAATCGACCGTGTTGACCCCGAAATATTGGCTCGGCTTTTGGGCGGTGACGTTTTTATGCTTGTTACCGTACATCATCGTGAGCTCGTTAAAACGCTTATTCAAACCAAGCCTTTACGAACTCGTCCAAAACGAAGAGAGTTTAGAACGCGGTGCGTGCAAGCAGTGCTTAGGCGTGACCACCGAAGTCGACGGAGGCGCCGGAGGTCAAAAATTCAAAAAACGAGCAACGTCTTCGAAATCGCACGACGATAGCATGACATCCAACGATAGCTATAGTGACGTCTCCGTGGTGGGCACGACCACGCCGAGACGCCAAGGTACTCTGAGAAAGAACATTTCAATCCCCGGGTCCGCCACCTCGCAGCGCACGACGCCGCTCGGATCGATGGAAATCTTACCGGACGTGAGCGCGTTTCCGCAACCGGGGACGCCGACGAGATTACCCCCGAGAACACCGCCTAAACAATAATGATAATAAAACGAGACGAGAGAAAGAGAGAGAGAGAGAGAGAGAGAGAGTTTAGCGATCCTCCGGCAGGGGGTGAATTTTTAATGTGAATAATTTTTGTTTTCATGAAACGAGAGACTTCAGTGCGTCACTTTTTTTCTCATTTGCGCGCAAATGATGATGTTTTTCGTTCTCCTCTTCCTGCTCTCACACGCTGTCACCATCGCTGAAAGTCGCGCGATTCATTTGTCCTCCTCCTCTTCCTCCTCGACGATTCAGACGACGGCGACGGAACCACCATTAAAACGGCAACCAAAACCGAGCAGAGAACGACGACGACGACGACGACGAGGAATGCTTTTAACGAGATTTCATCAAGAAGAAGAAAACAAATACGTCTCGCGGTGCGAGGAGAGGTGGATTCAACAGCCGCTCTCGCACTTCTCTTGGAACAGCGAAGAGGAGGAGGAACGAGGAGGAGAAGGAGGAGGAGAGTTTAAGACGAGATATTTCGTGTGTTCTGAATTTTATCGAAAGGATTCGCCCATTTTCTTATACACTGGAAACGAGGCGAACGTGGAAAGTTACTTGGAAAATACGGGTTTGATGTGGGAAAACGCGGAACATTTTAACGCGTTGTTAGTGTTCGCGGAGCATCGATATTACGGGAAATCGTCACCAATGAGTGATGATGACGAGGAGGATACGAATAAGAATACGTTGAAACATTTGAACTCGATGGAAGCGTTGGCGGATTACGCTTCGTTGGTCAGAGAGTTGAGAGAAGAGTACGAGGACGCCGTGGCGGTGATTGCGTTTGGTGGGTCTTATGGCGGCATGTTAGCGTCGTGGATGAGGATGAAGTACCCGCACGTAGTGGACGGGGCGATTGCAGCATCAGCGCCTATTTATGCGTTCGACGGGGAAGATCCGCCGGTAGATCCGAACGCGTTCGCCAGAGGGTCGACGTATACCGCCATGGTGAGCGGACACGGCGCGGAGTGTCCAAAGAGAATACAAGACGCGTTTACTTTGTTGATAGACTCTGGAGATGAAAGCGATAAGATATATTTGGACGTTTTAAAACACACGTTTAGAGCGTGCGACGATATCGAGTCGCCGTACGAAGTCGCCGAGTGGGCGCAATCGGCGTTGGATTACATCGCGATGGGTGATTACCCAGTCGAGAGTGGGTACATGTTATCAGGGAAAGGAACGTTGCCCGCGTGGCCGATGAAAGTGGTGTGCAACGCGATGATGGTCGACGATCCGAACGCGTCAAACTCGACTTCGTTAGCGCTGTTAGAAAACCTGAGAGAGGCGGTCAGCATCTACTACAACGCCACGAAAACCGAGCAGTGCTTTACAATCGGCGACCCGTCACCGAACGACGACACCAAAGCCACCGAAGATCTCTGGGGATATCAGTACTGCTCGGAGATGTTCATGCCAATGGAAACGACCGGCGGAGAAAACGACATGTACTGGCTCTCTTCTTGGAACGAAACCAACGAGTTTCGCTACTGTCGCGACGCGTACGACGTCCAACCGAGACCGTATTTCGCCCAAGAAACTTACGGCGGTCGCAAAATGGTCGAGAACTTTGCCTCAAACATTGTCTTTTCAAACGGTATGTTAGACCCGTGGCACTTACTGGGCGTCTTGGAAACGTCCAATCCGCGCGTCGTTTTAGTGAAAATCGACGAAGGCGCGCATCACAACGATTTGATGTTTTCGAGCAAAAACGACCCAACGAGCGTGAAACGAGCGCGTTTGTTAGAAGTCAAAGAGATTCAAAGGTGGGTAGACGAAGCTCGCGCGATGAAAAAAGAGCGATTTCAGGCGGCGTTTGTTTCGGTCGCCAAATAGAGAAACAAATTTGTAAAAATGTAATCTAATATGATAAATATATTCACATCATCTGTGCATGTACCCAATCTGCTGTTCGTAAAAGCTAAACCCATCCTTCGAGACAAACATCTCCTCGTTCGCACTCATCCACCGCTTAAATTTCTTAAACATTTCCGACGTCTGGTGCGGTTCCGCTAAATATTCTTTCTTCGAATACCGTTCGACGATGATAAATTTGCACTCATTTTCGTCGCTTCGTCCGATTTCGTACGAAAGTGTCTCCGGCTCGTTCGCTTCCACGTGTCTCGCTAACTCCGCAAATTTCAAAAGAAACTTGTCCACGAATTCTTTCTTCAACTCCAGAGCGATGTGTAAACACCACACGGGACCCGCTCCTTTCTTCGACATTCTTTCACTTTGTGTCCTCTCTCTCTCACTGCTGCTCCTACTAAAGTTTTTCCAGAAAACTTCAAAAAAAAAAAGACAAGAGAGGAAAGCAAAAAACATGTTCATTTAGGGTTTTTTAAATCTCGAGATGACGTGTCAAGTTCCTTCCGTGGCTTATTAGGAAATATCTCTCTATCCATTCTCATCGAGAGAGAGTTTGTGTAATCACATCTCAATCGCACCACAATAAACACGACTTCAACGCGCTTTCTTTTTACACGCACAAAAGGTATCGCAAAAGTTATTATTATTTTACGCGTAGTATATATTTATTACTGCTCACACAAAGGAGTTCCTTTTCAAATATAAAATAAGACACACACAAAGATGAGTTTTTCATTAAAATCTGCATCCATCACCCCCGGGGTGACGATGATGAAATCGAAATCTCCTCTCAAACGAGGAAGAGTTTCCTCCGCTTCGAAGAAGTCTTTCGTCGTGAAAGCTTCAGGAGACACCGTGGTCTCCATCGACGAACTCACGGAAACCACGCGAAAAGCGATCAAAACCTACGGGTACGACGAAAAAGCCACCGAATGCATTTTGGATATTTTGATGTACGCCCAACTGCGTGGGAACAACCAAGGGATTATCAAAGTGACGACGAACGGCATCGCGCGAGACCCGGAGGCGACGCCGATCAAAATCACCGAACCGGTGCCTTTATCGGCTGCAATCGATGGCGGTAACAACCACGGGATGATTGTTTTGGACAAAGCGGCGGAGATTGCGATCGAGAAGTGCAAGCAACACGGGGTCGGGGTCGTCGGGACGAACCACACGTTTACGAGTACCGGGGCGTTGGGGTACTACGCGAAGAAGATTGGCGAGCAAGGCATGGTTGGGATTGTCTTGGCGCAATCGCCGGAGTTTGTGGCGCCGGCTGGGGCGAAGCAAGCGATTTTTGGGACCAACCCAATCGGATGCTCGATCCCGAGGAAAGGCGGCGAGCCGATGACTTTGGACATGGCGACTTCGGCGTACGCCTTCTTCGGGTTGTTGGAAGCCAAGACGAGTGGTAAACCGTTACCGCCGAACGTTGCACAAGACAAGGACGGGAACATGACCACGGATGCGAACGCCGCGTTGGATGGTGGGGCGATCATGACCTTTGATTGCGGGTACAAGTCTAGCAACTTGTCCTTGTGCATCGAGTTGTTAGCCGGTCCGTTGGTCGGCGCCGCGTACAACGATAAGAAGGCGGCGAAGAACTGGGGTAACTTGGTGTTCGCCATTGACCCGAAGATCTTGGGTAACGACGATTTCTTAGAGCAAAGCGCGTTCGTGATGGAGCGCGTGAAGAACGCGGAGAGGAAGGAAGGCGTGAGTTCCATCAACTTGCCGGGCGAAAGAGGCGACGCGTTGGCCGCCGAAAACAAGAAGAAAGGGACGATCGGCGTCGAGCCGAACTTGTGGAAGGGGTTGCAAGAATACGCGGCGAAGTACGACCCGAAAGCGGAAGTGTTCCCGATCGAGTGGGCGTAAATGTTTATTAACATGATGCAACGACGACGAGCTTTATTCTAATAATCATTCTCATAATATAATAAAAAACCACAACATATTCATCATCTCGTCGCCTCGTTAACCGTCGTGGTTCTTGTTATACGCCCAACTTTGCGAAGTGTTTCGATAAAACCGTTCCTCGTTATTCGCGACTGGAAAGTCAATCATTTGAATCATAAACCCGCGCATGTTGAAATAGAATCCGCCTGGGGCTAAATCCAGATCCTCGGTGGTGCATTGAAACGTGTATATAGACCCGTCGCGTTCGTCCACTCGCGGGCACAAATACCGATGAAATTGACCGCCGACCAAGTACGTGGTGATTTTATGGATGAGCATGACGCCGACCCAAATGAAGACGTAAAACGCATACGGCGGCTGCTCGAGAAACCTTCGAACGCCCCCAAACCATCGCTGTTGTTTCTTCGTATTTCCTTCTTTAACACTCCTTCTTTTGTTATTGTTGTTTATATCGTTGTTGTTCTTCTTCTTCTTCTTGATTTTCGGAAACATGCTCTTATGTCGCATGCCGTGAAAACGTTGTTGGACGTACACGGTCAAAAAGGACAACGCGATTTCAATCGCAATCAAATTGACCGCTTGAATCGCGTAACTTTTAAAAGAAACGATGGACTCGTTCCCAACTTTAGCCATTCGAAATATGTACAAGTAAATAGAGATGACGATGATAGCCGCTATCTCCGCAAACGCGGAAATGATGGAGTTCATCGCTAAAATATCGTGTTGCTTTTGCGTCGTCAACAACGCCTCGGCGGTTTGTTTGCCTAAAAACGCGCGGGCTAAATACTTGTCGCGATCTTTCGTCGTCAGTGCAATCATGAGTTCGTGCAAGGAAAGAATCGTTTGTACGGTAGCCATCGATTTCACCGTCCCGTCTGCGGCTAAGAGGAACATCACGTACCTCGAAAAAAACGCCTGTTGCAACGCGAAGGAGAGGTAATACGGAATTTGCAAACACGGCCCAGGCGATGGATTCAAACGCGCGAAATGCCTTTCCGCTCCTCTCACGAGCTCCCAGAAAATCGGGTCTAAACCAAACCGAATGAACAGTTTCATCATCGGTGATACCGATTGGTCGCTCATGACGATTAAGAAAAATTCAACCACGTTCTTTCCTATAATCGCCATTAAATAAATATACACGAACCCGTAGGAAATGCCTTTGGTGGACCAAAAATCAAACGCCGATAACCCACTCCACATGAGAATGCCAAAGAGATAATAACACGCGTATTGCGTGTATTGATGATAAAATCCAAGAATAGCTATCGTTCCGAAGTACGTCAAATTATATAAACCGAACGAGTACACGCACGTCTTCGTTCGCCAATTTCGAAACCTCGAGACGTGCCATCCGACCATCTGGTGAAACACAACCTCGCCGAATTGCGAAAGCATGCACAAGCGAACGAACAACACCGCGAAATCGTCCCATTTCCACGGCTTGTACGCGTTTCCAACTTCCCTGGCGTACGTGCACGTCAACCACGTCTTCACCAATTCCTCTCGCCCTTTCTCTTTTTGTAACTCTGAGGTGATGTTTCTCGTGCACCTCGTCCACGCGGCTAAAGAGAGATAGATAAAGAATACAGTCACCACGACGAGCGCGACCGAGGCAAACGTGGCGATGTATTTCCAATCCGAAAAGGACTGGTATAAACGAGCGCTCGGTAACGCGGACGCATCCATCATCGTTTTTTTCCTTCTTTTACTTCTCCCGTTGTGAGTCGTACTTCTCGTCGGGGAAAACGGTTTCTGTTTCTGTCGTTGTCGTTCGAGCATCAAATTCGAGCTGCTTTTCGAGGACGACGATTGGTTCGTGTCCTTCGCATCTTCTTCTCCGCGAGCTCCTTCTGCCATGAGTGCGCTCTTTTCTCTCTCGCTTTCGCGCTCAGTTGGTTGTGCGGTCAAACTTGTTTGGTGGTTATTTTTGCTCTTTTTCTCCTAGCTCCCGCGTATTTTTAAAAAATAAATTAATTAGCCATCGCGGAAAAAAAACCAACCAAATGCTTCTCTCGTATCTAAACGGTTTTTGGCGGCATACTAACAAATAAAACGAGCGCGCGAGAAAGGAGCGAGAGCGAACGCGCATTCACATGTGCACGCGCGCGCGCATCTTCTCCTCCTTTTCCTCCTCGCGAAACGGCGCTTTTTTGAAACGTTATTGGTATTACCATTATTCTTATCGCCCGCGCATCAGAGAAACAACAACGAGTGTGAGAAGTGATTTTCCCCGGAACGAAATGATGATGTCTTCCTCTTCTTCTACCAACGAAACGTTCATAAACGACTCGAACGTGCGATCGATGGATTTTCGAGATTGGTTATCCGTGGAACGGTTTTTACTCCAAATCGTGAGAGAGGAAAAGAACTTGTCAGACGTACACGTCGCCGACGCGGAACCGGATTTGCCTTGGAATTTTTCTGTGCAAAAGACGTTAGAAGAGGCGAAGGATGCGAAACAAAGGAGCCATCGAACGCAGACGGAAAGGTAAAATTTTGCGGATGTTGATAATGTTTTGAACTGACCTTTCTTCTTTTAACAAACACAGCAAACGCGCGAAATATTGCGTCAGATTGAAGTATTTCGGCAACGCGTTCGCGTCGTTCGCGTGGGATAAAAACGTGGACGATACGAGTAAACATTCCAGCGAGAGATTTTACGGCGATAACTGGCAACCTGGAAATGCGAGCGTTGTGGCAACGATACGGGAAAGTTTAGGCGAGCACTGCGCGGGATTCGATAAGGAGAAGCATCCCGTCGTGTACCAAAGCGGACGGACGGATCGAAACGTTTCCGGCGCGGGGCAGATTGTGCAAATATTTAGAGACGGGAAAAATCACTTGGAGCGGAGGTACGTGGACGAAACAGAGGAGGAGAGGAAGTGCGAGTTGATTCGAAGAGCGATTAATGAGTCCACGGAGGTTGGGAAGCGCGGGTATTTGAAAGCGGTGGAGTGTTTTAGAGTCAACGCGGAATGGCACGCGACGTTTTCGGCGACGTGGAGAAGGTACGTGTACATAATACCGAAAAAAACGTTAGACGTCGACGAAGTGAAGGAAGAGCTGAGAAAAGTAGAAGGAGGTGAAACAGATGTAGAAGATTTAGACGCGTTCGCGCACCATTCCAAAGAAGAGATTGATTGCGATTTGCTGGATAGAATGCTGCGGAAGTTTGAAAATAAAACTCTCGACTTTTACGCGTACGCGAGAGATACGCCGAAAGGTAAATCGACGGAGTGCAAAATGCTCTACGCGCGAGCAAAAACCATATCGATTCCAAAGTTTCAAATGAAAGCAGCGACGAGTAAATACGGGAAACGATACCGCGACCGGCGGTATAAAGACACGTCGCTACTTTTCGACGAGACCGCTTTTCATCGCGCGACAAGAACGGAAAAAGAAGAAGAAGAAGAAGAAGAACCCCTCGAATGCATCGCCATAGAGCTCGTCGCCGATCGCTTCCTTCGCAAAATGGTCCGATGCATAGTCTCTACCGCCTGCCGAGAAGCATCATCTTCGCTCTCGAGTTCAAAAAAGTTCAACGAAGACGCGCTTCTCGATCTCGCCCGAAACCGCGACCGAATGGCTTCCGCTCCGCCGGCGCCCCCTCACGGCTTGCTCTTCTGCGGCGTCGGGTACGGCAACAAATCGTACGAGTCTTTCGTCACAGATTTTGTCTAAAAGTCGAGACGATGAGATTAAAGTTGCGTGGTGTGCCCTGCACTGCGCCTCTTGTGCGTATACAACGCGATGCTTTCTAGAATAGTCATATTATAATGTATTCGTGATGACGCTTAAATTATACGAAAATCCTCCTGTCTTGTCTCTTTGTCTTCACTTCTTTTTTCACGGAACTCCTTGACACACTTTACTCTGCGCGTATTCGCGAGACCTCTCCGCGACGACGAACCAAAAGATGTCCTCCTCCTCCGAGAACGACGAACTCACCTTTTCTCTCTCTCCGTCCTCTTCCTCGTCCTTTTCTTTTCGCGAGGAAGAGGAGACGAAGAAGAACTTCGCGTCGCCGACGACGACTTTAACTCCTGAAGAAGAAGAAGAAGAAGAAGAAGAAGAAGAAGAAGAAGAAGAAAAGGAAACGATGGAAGCGCGAGTGAAACGGCTATTCTTGATGCTGGAATCTCAAAAGGAAAACAGATCGCTTCGCATGCGCGTGGAACAGTTGGAAAAGGAGGAAAAGAGCGACGAGGAGAGGACGACGAAGGAGCAAAAGGACCTGCTCGAACTGTTTTCGACGCGACTGGCGAACGTGAAAGAGACTTTGCGAGAGGAGACGAAACGAGCGATGGACGCAGCAGTTGGTGCGAACGCGAAAGTTGTGAAGTTGTTAGAGACGCTCGAGGCGTGCGAGACCGAGGATGGGGTTGTTTTGTACCACCGGGACGTTAGCGGTACGGGCGGCGGCGGAGGCGAGAGGATTGACCACAAAAGTCGAGGCGAAGAAGAGGACGAAGAGGAAAGGAAGAAGAAGAGGAATGAATACGTGAAGGAGGCGTTGGATCAGATTGCCGAGGAGGTTGGATACGAAGACGCGATGGTTTTGGCCGCGCGTGGGGGAGGGAGTGGAACAGGGTTCGCGTCGACAGTCTCCTCGAAGAGGAACGATTATAGGTGGTTTAAAATACTCTTCGTAATACTCACCAAAGCCCTCCAACTTTGGGTATGCATGTGGATTTTAATCGTCGCGGCGGTACTCGCGGACGATATAACGCTCAGGGAGAACGTGAGTGGAGACTTTTGGGCGAAGTTTCCGTGGGTGTCGAAAGGACTCGTAACCAACAACTTCGTCGGTCTCGCTTCGCTTTGACTTTTTCGCTACCGGCGGCGGCGCGGTTTGTTCTCACAGCGATGATGTATTTTTACTACTACTCTTTATAACGATTTTTGATACTCATAATATAAACACGATTACTATTACATCTACTATTATTACATGCTAACTAGCTTCAGTATACTCTATCCTTCGAATATAGCTTTCAAGCGCGCGACTGGATCCACGGCTAACTTTTGCTTCTTCTCCATCTCTTCCTTCTTTCTTAACTTTTTCTCCTTCTTCGTCATCGCGGCGTCGAGCGAACGCTTACCAGAGGCGTCTCGGCCTTGACCGTCCTTATAGTTAGGTTTGGATTGCGCTATTTTTTTTTGCAAATCTTTGTCGACGTCCACTAAAGGGACACCTAAGCCTAACGACACGGTGGTCGTCGCCGGCGATGGTTTCGTCGTCATCGTCGGCGGCTTCGTGAGTCCCTCGCGATCGACTTTTGCTCCGAGATCTACATCGTCCTCTTTTTCGTTTGCTACTGCTTCAGTGGTAATAGAACTATCTCGTCGTTGCGCTACAACAGCAGATATGCGGGACGGCGAGGAAACGAGGAGCGGCGCCCAATTTTCGTCCCATCCGAAAATATCGTTGCCAGACTCGAACGCACGCACGCGAGGTACGACGTCTTTGAAGCGACCACTCGTGTCCTTTTTTTCGTCCTTTTCATTCTCATCTTCTTCATCATCTTCTTCTTCTTCTTTATTTTTCTTCGTCTTTTCTTTTTCCCATTCAACTACCAACTCCTCTTTAAACGCGTTCGTTTTCGGTACCCCGTTCTCCTCCCCGAACGAACGAGACGAAGACGAAGGCAAACACCCTCCAAAACCGGCGAGCACGTTGTGCAACTCCGCGCACTCCGCGCACCATTGAAACACCAAAATCTGCACTCGCGCGAGAGCACTCAAAACCACCGTCGCAAACGGCACAAAAAATGACCTCGAAATCTCCGTCGTCGCGTGTATACCGCACGTCTGAATCTTCTCCCGAACGCCCCTACCCTCGCCGCCGCCGATACCAAACGCCGTCGCTCGCAACGCGTTCACGCACACCGCCAACTGTTCTCTCGACGGCGCTAAAATCGTTTCTCTCTCTTTGCTTTTATCTTTCTTCTCCTCTTCAAAATGTTCGTGTAAACTCTTCTCCAACTTTGCCAAGGCGAGAGGAGCGTTGACCGTTTTGAGTAAAAACAGCACCTCTTTGACAACCATTTGTACACTTTGAAACAATTTCGACCTTCGGTGTTGCGCGTGGGAATTTTTGCAGAGCTTTTCGAGCAAGGCGATTTCGTCGCGTACTTTTCCATTGAATGACGTCGTTTTGTTCGTTTTTAAGATCGAGAGTAGGCGAGAGCGTTCTTCTCGCGCGCGATGATGGAACGACGTGCATTCGCCGTTTATACGAATTCCAATCGGTTTTAACGTTTGATTCGCGTACGCAGAAAGTACCGCAGAAGAAGAAGACCAAGAGTGCACACGACCACGACTCTTCCTCCTCCTCTCCCTCGTCGCCGTCATCGTCATCATCGTAATAAAAAACTCTCTCTCTAACTCTCTGCTCTCGCTTAAACAATTCGCTTTTCTCTCTGTGGTCTTCTTCTGGGGGTTTTCCCCTAAAACGTCTTTTTTTCATTTGGATCTGATTGAAGTTTTGCCACATGAGAAAGCTTCCTATGACTCGATCGCGAGAATGAAGAAGAAATCCTTTCGCACGATGGAAAATAATTGTGTTTCATCTCACGAATGCAAGAAGAGCAAATGGACAGTCGCGTGAGATGTGCGTGATGATCATTAAAATGATTCCTAGATAATAATCAAGCTTTTTGTCGATGGTATGTGTCTTACACTACTCGTATTTTAAAATTTTGTATCTCTCGCGAGAGAAAAAAAAAAAAAAAAAGACCAAAAATAGCCACGCGAGAAGAAGAACGCGCATCTCTTTGACTCTCTCTCTCTCTCTCTGTCTCTGCCCGTGGT
>Ga0181555_1002655_pt1 | contig 14627 bp, 3 predicted proteins | sample 011ome_15_FD_145601 | JGI IMG/M metagenome (GOLD analysis project Ga0181555, IMG submission 145601) | Coastal salt marsh microbial communities from the Groves Creek Marsh, Skidaway Island, Georgia - 011504AT metaG (spades assembly) | ecosystem: Environmental > Aquatic > Marine > Intertidal zone >...
GGGGGGCGGGGGAGAAGGAGGTGGCGGTGGTGGTGGAGGAGAAGGAGGCGGAGGAGATGGAGGTGGTAAAGGTGGATGTAATGGCGGCGGAAACGGTTGGGGAGACGGTGGAGGTGGGGGAGGAGGCGATGGAAGTGGGGGTGAGGGAGGAGGTGAAGGCGGTGGGGGGGGCGGCGAAGGCGGAGGAGATGGAGGCGGAGATGGAGGTGGCGGCGAAGGTGACGGCGGCGGCGGCGGCGAAGGTGGTGAGGTTTGCTCGACAACCATCGCCGTACTGAAACTCATGATGCACGCTCGCGCTATCGCCAGTCCATCTCCAAGGTCTTCATAAACTGTATCGGGAACGACATCGAAAGTAGAGTCAGCATTCGGAGCTTTCAGTAAAGCAACGTTAAGGTGCGATCCAGTGTACTCGTATGGTAATTCGAGAGTGACACAGGTATCAAAAATTTGTCCGTGCGGCATCAAATTGATTATGTTTCCAATGGCCGTCGAACGGTATTCTGGTGGTATCGTTCCACCCACATCTGTATTATCGAGCTCTGAGATGACGATGTTCACATCATCTTGAAGCGATGAAGCTGGAAAATCGAGAGACATGCTGAGACCCTTTTTCGAAGGCATATCGCTGGACTGTAATTTCGTTCGCTTAAACTTTTCAATCTTCTGAAGCTTAATTTTCTTCGAAATGTATTTCGCACATCCCGGGTCTGCCGAATTGCTCGCGCAGTATTCCACGATCACAAACATGCAACCTGGTGCAACTTTCTTGTACTGAATGCCATTGATTCGGTCGGAGCATCTCATGCTAAAGCAAGGGCAGCTTTCGTCGGAACCACACAAGGTAAACGGACACTTAAAATCTTCCGCAAATAAAGGAGGAAGGGGTGGTTTCGGTGGGGGCGGCGAAGGGGGCGGAGGTGGAGGTACCGGTGGTGCCGGTGGAGGTGATGGCGGAGGTGGACTTGGTGGCGGTGGTTTTGGAGGTGGACTTGGCAGTGGCGATGGCGGAGGTGGCGATGGCGGAGGTGAAGGCGGAGGTGGCAACGGAGGGGGAGGCAAAGGGGGTGGTAAAGGTGGCGGGGAAGGCGGCGGCAAAGGAGGCGGAGGTAAAGGAGGCGGAGGCGAAGGGGGAGGAAAAGGGGGAGATGACGGAGGGGGAGGTGACGGTGGAGGAAACGGAGGAGGAGACGGTGGTGGGAAAGGGGGAGGCGATGGAGGAGGAGGAGAGGGTGGAGGAGGGGGGGATGGAGGAGGCAAAGGACAACTTCCATCGAGCGTGCACGGAGATGGAGGCGGTGACGGCGGAGGAGGAGGAGAAGGAGGAGGACGCGGCGGAGGAGAAGGAGGAGGAGGAGAAGGAGGAGGAGGCAAAGGTGGCGGTAGTGGTGGTGGAGATAGAGGAGGAGGTGAAGGTAGAGGTGGAGGTGGAGGTAGAGGTGGTGGTGAAGGAGGCGGTGGCGACGGCGGCGGCGGCTTTGGAGGTGGCGATGTCGAGGGAGGGGGGAACGGCGGATGCAGTGGAGGAGGAAGTGGAGTTGGTGGCGATGGCGGCGGTTTTGGAGGAACTGGTGGTGGCCATGGCGCTTGAAATGGTGGTGAGGGGATTGGCGACGGTGGCGGGGGTGCGACCGCAAAATCTTGCCGAGTAAAGTTAAACGGTGATCGTGCATCTGGAATACCCGCCGCAAGACAAATTCTGGAATAATTTGTTCCCGAAGATATATTCGGGTTGAAGGTGATGTCACACGTCACACAAAAGGTCGCATTCGTACAAACTACGCACCCCACAGAGCATCCATTATCACCATAAGCTTCTCTTTTTATTGGATCGAGAGAGACTGCCGATACTGGAGCGAGGAGAGATGCATCGAATCCCCTATTCGTGTTTTCTGCACTCAATGACGCGACGAGAACTTTGGAAGTGCCATCGTCCGCGTCGAGATTCATCTCCGCGTCGTAAAAGAAGCGATATATTAACGAGTCAGAACTCGATGAAGCGTCAAAGATAAGATGATTTTCATTTAATTTCTCTTCCATAAGCACACGTCTGTTATTTTTCGCGGTTTCTGATAACACTCCCGCACTCACACCGGATAGAAGAGGTGATGGCGGTGGTTTCGGAGGTGGTAAAGTCGCCGGAGGTGCGGAAGCAGTCTTCAGATAACAGTGGTATCCCTCTCGACTGTTGAGTTTCCCTCCATCGAAAACATTTGAAGGCCCACACAGGGACGAACCTCCATTGCAATAAGTCTGATAATTTTCACCATCTATACTTTGCATACCTCCCCATTTGTTGTTTTGGAATGTATTCGTCGATTCAACAACATAAGCGTTCCAATCCGTAACTAATCGACACTCAGGTGTTGGCCAAATATCCCGAAGTACAACTTCTGCAGCTAAACACCACGCGAATACGATACACTTTGCCTTGCATAGAATGATTGCGTCATGAGCATTAGTACCGCTCGTGTGGGGGAATAAATCGTAACAGCTTTTTGAGAATTTTATCCCATAATTTCCATTTGATTGGCGGCACTCACCTTCACCAAGATACGAGTAATCAAGGTCCGGTGGAGGTGGCGGAGGTGAAGGTAGCAATGGTAACGGAGGGGGAGGCAAGAGGGGGGGGAGCGGTGCAGCAGGCGACGGCGGTGCAATATCTGGCTTCGCATAGCAATGATGACCTGTTAGAGAGTGCACTCTGCCACCGAAAAAACGTGGCGCGTCGGCGCGGCAAGTTCCACCATGACAGTGAGTTTGATACGTTTCGCCACCGAGAGTTTCTGCGCCTCCCCAAAAATTGTTTGCAAGCGTGTTACCAGATTCTACTACATAAGCCGTCCAATCCGTTATTAATTTGCATCCAGGAGTGAGTTGCGACTCTGCATCGAGCTCAACTTCTACGGCAAGGCACCACGTGAACTCGAGACATTTGTTTCTACATCGGTTCCTAGCCTCGTGCGCATTTGTTCCTACGACATGCGGATTCAAATCAGAATATTCCTTTCGAAATGTCATCGGGGACTCGAGGCCGTTACTCACCATACACTCGCCTTCTCCGAGATATTCGTATGGACTTGAGCACGATGCCAGGATTATCCTATTACTAGGTGAACTTGAATATGTTAGAAGACCTTTGGAATATAACGTGGACGGATTTGAAAGACTTTGATCAATTCCCGCCACGAAAACAGCAGTTTCGTTAGTCACGTTGAATGAAGTACCCGCAAGCCTTTTATACTTCAAAAGGTAAGCTTTGAAAGTTCGAAAAGAACCTCGTTCCGCGACTCTCCCTCTTTGCGTCCACGTTGAAATAGGATCATTTAAAATACCGAAAGGTGGCTTGATGTCAGGTTCGTTACATATTGTCCAAGTGCCAACAAGAGTATCCATGCGGCCACCAACATGACCTCTAGGCATTTCAAGAAACAAATCCTCCAGCCACAACTTCGTCGCATTGGCGTCGTAACCGGCCAAACCGTTGAAACATATACCTTTCGTAAACTCTGGACCGCATCCGAGCAAAAATGTCAACGCATTTTTGAACGCATTTGCGCTACCAGGCGTATCGATGAGTGTAAAGTCAGTTCGCGTCGCTCGTCTGATTCCAGCGGAGGGTTCATTCCACGCCAGCGCAAGAAGTTCCGATTTGAACAGATTCAAGACAGCAATGCTACTTCCATACGCGCTCCTATAACATGGTAGTATTCTGAGAAGAACATTATACCTTGTCGCCGATCTAAACATTGAGCTTTCCCCTTCAAGTATGTAGGGGATGACCACATCCAAGAAATACCTTAGTGGACCATCACTGGTCACACCAAAAGGACATCCTACTAATCGTGCGCCCGCTGAAAGAAATTTCTCCAAACTCTTAGGATAGAAACGCGCGACGTGCAAGAATTGTCTGGCAGCCTTTTCGAGGATTGTAGTATTCGTAATTGATGTCATTTGATAGTGCGTGAAAATTAAATCCCATGCTTCAGGGACGTGAGGATTTTTCTCCAACGTGGAAAGTAAGAGCATTATGACCCGCTCTTGGGTGTTTAAGCCGCCCATATTATAATAGAAGGTGCGAAATAGCTGCATAGCAAGCCGAACCTCTAAATAACTATCCAGGCCTTCGTTCATTGCGCGAGGTATCGAAGATATGTAATCTAAGGACGTTTCAATCCCTTCTCCACGTCTCCGGATATCGTCTGTAGGGAGCGGGTTCACATCAGTCAACCACGTCGATACTTCACCAGCAATGAACCCAAACTTATTCATTTTCCATAACCCACTTGGGCTTTTATTAAATGCGATTGCTGCTGAGTGACCTCCGGGTTGTTGGACCATTGTCGCCGGTCCGCCTCTACATGCAACATTTCCAACATGTAGATACGACAACCTGGCGCTCCCTCCCCCATCTTCGGCAATCCGAGGTAGAGAGTCTTTGTACCAATTCGAATTTCGACACACGTTTGCGTCTGGTTTATTGCTGTCGTAATTAGAACTGTATCGAAACCAAGAAGTAGCGATGCCGGCTTTACTGGTACGATTGAGATCAACGTACTCATCTGGGTTATCTGCCTCCGCGTCTTCGTATCGGCTCCAAATCCAGTCGCACTCCTCAGTGGGAATATGAGCAATTGGATGTATCGTTAGTAATGGCCATGGTGCATCTGTAAGAGGGAAAGCGAGATCTTTTCTACCCACTTTTTTTATCAAATAATCCAGAGCGGCGATCGGAGAAGGGTTCTTCAATCTTGACGTGGGTGCGTTGAATTGCTTCCCATGTTGCGCACAGTAATTTCGCAACTTTGTGAATTCAACATCTGCGGTAGCCCCGTCTTCTCCCTGCTCGGGAGAGGTTGAGTTTATTAGCGAACCTATGTTTCTGTATCTCTGCGAGAACGCGAGAAGAACGTCGGGGATGTTCGAATCTACTATTTGCTCGTCGTCGAAAAAGTTTTTCAAAAAGCGAAGGTTTTCCACAACTTTAGGATGCGTCGGCATCGATAGTGAATAGAGCGATTTCCTCAAACTCACGCCTTGATCTCCCGTTTGAGTTCTAATAAAGTCCCAAATTGTATCCGATTCTGGGATCGAGGATTGAGATTTTGCATGATTTTCGTTCCAATCAAGCAAAGCGTTTGTTAACACTTCCGTCCATACTTCTCCTGAGTCGATCGTAACGTTGAACAGCTCACCGAAAGCCTCGGACCCCATGTACGGATATTGCGTGAATACGCCGCGCTTGGCAAACACGTGAGACCTACTTGATCGCTCAAATGCTGGCGACGCTGATCTGCTTAATTTCTTAGTTGATATAAAACCGCAATTGCCGCTTTCGGGGTTATCATCAATGTCAGGCGTGAAAACCACACCTGGACATCTAGCGGTATGCGAGCACGCCCTGACGCACTCACTGACAGATGCATTGAACGTCTTCTCGCTCGTATGCGCGCGCCGCTCGAATAGAATAAAGTCATCGATTGGGTCGAGTAATTCACTCGCTTCTGCTTTCAAAAAGTGGGTCCATCCTGATGGCAAAAACAAGGAGGCAGGGGTTTCTGTGTAGCTACAGGTGTCAAATTCAGCCGGCTTTGTGGCTGCTTCACAATACGCAGTATAGCATATGGCCGAAGATGGTATACACTTAACACTACGCCCGCGCACACCGGTGCTTGCGATCCCAGATCCTATCGGTGCCTTCTCACACGCACTCCATTCGCTTACGTTCCACGAAGGTGTCGCGCACGATTCTCCATTATCGATGCCGCGTTTGAGAGTACACTTCCCGTCCGGATCTTTAGCCCAACCGTTGAGGCAAATGCATGTGCCGTAATCAGCCATAACCTCACACCGACCATAATGACAATCTACATTACATAGCGAACCATGTGATTCGTACTGATCGCATAGTCGAGTTGTAGGTGGCATTGCCCCTGCTATACATCTTTGTATCTCGGCGCGCGTACCGTTTGGCCACACGCATGCGTTCATGCGCGACTGGGTGTTCCAAAGATTTTTCTGAATTATATCGTTACGCGAAATTTCCAGGTCCGCACGACGCTTTTGTGGAGTCTTTCCGCACCTTTCCCACGCAAGTGGCACCCATTGAGCGTGGAGAACCTCATTTAACTCCGTCAAATTTTTCGAGTAGCACTCCTTTTCACTGGTGGACGGCACAAAACAACAGCCATATTTCTCGCACGTGGCTTTTCGAATGTTGACATTTTGAGTGTTTCCTTGAGAGTCCAATTCATATGGAACACAAATTGTTCGCGATGTGCCTACTTTCAACAAGCATTGCGGATTGCAACTAAACGCGTTACACGATTGCATGCCGTTTGGCTTTACATCGAAATGAGCGCATTTAGAATCGTTCACTGCGTCAGATAAAATCTGGCGCGATCTGAGCGCGCAAAAAACTTTACGAAATTGTACACCGCTTTCGCAAGGTTTCGAACATATGCTCCAAGGTGTCGTGGCCCAGACAACGTCGACGTTTCCTACGAAATAATCAACGCCTTCCTCGTTGGACATCACGACGAAGGAGGCCAAATCCGATATCGTTACCGGGTGCAGGTATTCCACCGGGGTAAAACGAGTTTCTCCGAGATAGGAAGTTGATGATTCGTAAGAAGGAACACTCGAAGGTACAGCAGTCAAGGTCTCATCGCATCTTTCTTTGTATATTCTGCATACTTTCGTTTCGCGCGCATACGTAAACGTCGCACCTGAAGCTGGACTAAACCCGAAGGGATTGGCGCCGCCAGCCAGACACTGGCTCAAGGATTCGGTGGTTTGTGAAGAAAGAATCTCTGCATTTGCGCAGTCCAACTTTTTACACGACCTCGAAGTATATCCATCCGCAATTCCAAGACCAATAGCTGAAACCGGCGAGCACAGCAAGTGTCTGTCGTTGAACGAAGAATCTTCCATTACAGAGGTTCCCCATGAATCGGTGTGGCGCATACCGACGAGACCGACACCAGTCGCGATGTATCCCTGTGCGCACGACTCGTCCATCTCGTAATGCGTACCTTTTTTTACTGCATTGCTTTTTGATGCAAAAGTTCGCGCTTTCACTTCATTAGAACTATCAACGGTAAAACCACTAGGCGTGCCGCAACGCGGAACTACACCCGCCTTGGCAGATGATTGATTCGTGTCGTGTGTAAAGGCTAAGCCGGTGAGAACCTTGCCGACAGGGCATCGCACGTACCCGGTGGGATATCCTAATGCTGGATCCAAGTCGTTGCGTACGTATTGCAAAGTACTCACCGGTTTAATGAAGAGCGAATCGATGCGAACCCAGTCGTAATATCGCTCGTCCTCTAAGCACAGCGTCGTGTTGCTGTAAAAAGCGCACTCGCTCAACTTACCAGAGGTCAGCCCTAACCCAGACTCGACACACTTCATCGATTGAATGGGGGCGTTAAAATCATCGGTAATCATCACAACTTCTTCGCCTCGATATTTAGCGTTATGAAAAATCGAGTCTTGTCCCCAATATCGAGTGCGTTTCAAAATCGCGGAAGAAAGCTCCTCCTCGCAGTCGCAATACCCCCATTCGGTTTGCTCAGCATTCGTGTAACATATTTTTCGCCCTCTTTCGAAACCCGCACCTCCAAGGGACGCCGATAAATGCAACGCTGGTATGAAGCACTTCGACTGGTATTCAGTAACATCACTTCCATCCGCGTTTGCGTGGATCACGAGAGACTTTTTATGGAAGCACGGACTAGAATTCGCCGTCCCGCCGCACGTAGGCTTCGCGTAGTCTAGATACAAGCCTCCAGAGAAAAACACACTTTCTGATGTCTGTAACGAGCTCAACTCAGCTGAATCTGCAGCTATGTACCGATATGTACGTTTTGGTTCTGTGCCTAGCAGACCACCATCGCTGTGATAAATTCGCTGTCCGTGTAAAGGAAAAACTTTCGAATCCCCAGAATGTAACGAAACGTGCGAAAGTTCTCTCTCGGAGTAAAACTTCGAACTTGCTCCTGCACCTAAGTAATTCTTTGAACCAATCAACGGGTCTATATTACGTCGCAACTTTGCAATACTACCTAGTGTCAACGAATCCGAAGTGAAATTTCCCGTTTGAGGAAATATCTTTTCGGTAAATCCGCCAAAATCCCCGCTCACCCTCATACTCATACTTCCTCCGCCGAGGGCGAGATTGGGAATAATTTCGTTTGGAATTACCTGATTCCAATGCGATTGAAGCATATTGTGCGTACCATTCGAAGCAAAGTTCAAAGATGGCTGCCAATCCCAAGAGTGCATTCCGCGATCGCGCTCGTCGCGTCGCATGTAAAATGTAATCAATAAATCTTCATTTCTCCCTTGGCGAAGGCGTATCTTGACCGAACTCGATCGCAAACGGCACGTAGAATGTGAACTGGCCGATCGAGTGACTACATCAAATCCCGCGCATCGAGCGTTCGATGTGCACCTTTGCGCGCAAAATTCGATAAAATAGGTTTTTCTAAACCGTTCTTGCGAGATTTGTAAAGTATGGAGAGTGTGAGGAGGAATATACTCCTCGAAAGAGGCTGAATCGTAAGACTCGAACAAATCGCCACCATGAGGGAGTCCGCAACGCTGCGTTTCGTAATAATCAGACTCAGTTTCGATCGTTACGAAACCTAAATCGTCCCAAGAGGCTGGCGCGTTACAGTCATTCGCGTCTAAATCACACATACAAACCTGATGCCTATCGTCCTCGTATAAAAATCCGGGCACACGATACCGCCCATCGGCGATGAAATCGTTCCATTCCATGTACGGTTGATGAATACTCGATTGATTCGTGTGCATTTCATCGCTAAATGGTCGCATGTGCACGTAATTAGCGCTCGAACGCACCGAGTGCCCGCTTTGCTTCACAAGCGTCTTTGATGCCGCAACGTCTGCAGTCCCGTCCCATGCGCCCATGCACCCAATACGCTGTCCTCGCAAGATCTTCACAGAGGCTCTCGCCGGAAGTGTCGCCGTACCGCGTTCGACAAATACCAGCGGTGTCTGTACACCAGTTAGTATTTTACCAACTAATACTTTAATCTGATTGTAATGATAGGTTGGTATGCAGACGTTTGAGCCTCTCGGTAATCCGTACTTTTCCCCTATTCCGACGGCACAAAACGTACCGCTTGAACAGTCCGAGTGCCTATCACTCCTCGACGTTTTACTAAAAGAAGTTGGCGTGCAAGAACCCTCATACGCCTTGCACGGCAAAACGACGATGTCGCTCGACCGCACCGTCCTTAAATCGTCCGTCAAATATGTTTTTCTTTTGCAGTATCCATCCATCCCGTTGGTGAGACCGGCGAGACCGCGATTGATTTCAACTTCTCGCTCGTACACAGAAGTATACGCAGCAGCACTTATTGGTTCCTTGTAGTCGTTATAATACGCAGCATTGAATCCAGATGCATTACTTGCAGTGTTCACTGCATAGTCTGCGCAACACGCTGGGTATATGTGCTGGTATTCATCCGTGTACGCGGAAACGCAATGTTTGGCGTTGCCCCCCATTTGCTCCATAGCTGACGTTAATTTGTTCCAGTGTTTATACATACCACGACTGCGACTCGGATTTGCAACAAAAACACCAGTGGAATCGTTCTCATCGCATTTGGTCGACGTCCAAACGAACGAAGTTGGGCAATATTGCGCAGAATAAGCTTGTGGTAAACCAAGGGCGACTTCGTATGCTGTGCACAACCGAGCGCCTCGAGATTCGCACAAATCCTTATTTACCCCGTAGGACACGCCTGGGTTGCACGTAATGTCGTTCCAAGCGCAGCTTCGATTTAAAGAGCTCGTCCAGTAATCATGATATTTAAAAGCTCTGTCTTTGGGATAATTACCGTAACCAGAGACGCCTTGCGCGCCAGTCGCCTGATAGCACCCAGACGCCAAAGGGTCGTTCGTGAAGCTCGCCCACGTTTGGTTCGGGGCCGCATCAAAAATCTGAGTGCCACACGAACGCAGAGACGGAAAGCCGCCGTAGTGTTGGTCATATCCGCCACCGTCGGGGTTATTCTCCCAAATCCTACTCGCTTGTAAAAGAGCGTCTCGTACCGAGAAATTCGTCCCGAGCTCTTCGCACGTTTTCGTGGATGGACACGCGCCTTGGCAAAATTGTTCGATCGATGGTTTATCTGCCGCTACGCACTCTGATTCTGAGCTCGCAATCGATCCACTCACGGTATTTACACATTGCACGGTTCGAAACTGTTTAAAAGTACACTCTGCTGAAGATGCCGAGTACGTTATATAACCGGTATTTTTACACTCGGACCACGCGGAGCTCGTCCATCTTCCCGAGACCGCCGATCGCCAGACGTACGATTCATACCCAACCACATTTTGTGTTTGTAACGGGCGTCTCCTACCAAATACCCCGCACAGGAACAAATCACATTTTTTCTTCGCGCCTAAGAAAGATATCGCCGAACACCGAGACGCCATGGCTGCGCGACAGGCGCTCTGACATTCGAGGAGTGTTCTCGATATCGTTGAACTCAAGCGCATGCAATTCTCGATGTACGTATTTCCTCCTAAAAACACCCACTTCACAGTGTCAACTACTGCGCTCGCATTGCTTATACTATTACTATACTCTCCACACGGGTCTGTCGCGTTCAAAGGATCCGAGTATCCTACGTGATACTCGCACAAGTTTCCTCCGTCGTCGCTGGCTCGACAGCAACTGTCGCCACATTTAGTAATCGTCGTTGAAACTGCACTTGAACTGTCGCGCTTTACCGCGCACTCGTTCGTGCTCGAGCCTATATACTCAACTTGCACCAAAGATTGATAACAACTAAAGGCAGAAGCCGATTCTCGTGCGTTTGCGAAGCAGCATCCGTACAGCTCGCATCTCTCCTTTTCCGCGGAAACCGACGTTTTCTCCACCTTATGAATATTTTCGTAATACGGATTGCACGGTTTTCTATCTTCTGCAATCGGAACGAAACACTGATCTTGACACGAGTGCGTGTGACACACTTCAATCTCAACTTTTCCATCGTCGTCTTCTCTTCCACTATTAATACCACACAAACTCGAATCGACGGCTTGGTTCGTCAGTAAATCTTTACACGTCCTTCTCGAGCGCGTCCGAAAGCCACCCCCGCACGTTTTAGAGCACTCCGACCATTCACTATTGACGCTTCTCACATACACCGCTCTTCTTCTATTTTGCGCGTACGTATCTGTATAACCCCATTTCTTCTGACCTTCATCGTTGCTATAAGTAAAAGTCACGCTAGACGAGGTAAAACACCACGGTTTTCCTTCCCAGGATTTTTCTAATGTCGGTTCGAAATATTCCACGCCTTCGTATTCGAAAGGAAACACACAATTTTCTCCATTCGCTGTACCGCCCGTGGTTTTTGTCACTTTTACGTAGTGTGTTTGTATTCCTTCTCTTTGCACTAATTCGCTCGAGTCTGGCAAGGACGAAAGGAAAATTGCGTTTGAATACCCGCTGGCGAATATCGCTCTCAAACCGTCCTCGTTTGATTCCAAGAGCGGCCCAGTCACCCTCGCTTCTTCGTGATACTCGTCCATTTTTTTGTTCGATATAGCAAACGCTTCCTCCAACTTCACAATCGCCTCCGAAAACGCTCTAAATTGTTGCTGCGTGTACGCGATTCTAAAATTGTTCATTCCAAACTGACTCGCGATTGCGGCTTTGCTATTCGCCGTGTCGCTCGCTCCAGAACACCTATAAAAGCCCGCGCACCGATGATCCCTCTCGCACGCTCTCGTAATCTCTGCTAAGGTTCCATTTACTGCTGCGTAGGCTAACTTTCGTATCAGGCTTGGATGAATGACCAAATCATCGTACGTGACATTCTCTATCCGTTTCGTTTCCGAACTCCGTCGTTCCTCTACTAATACGTTCGCGTCGTCGTATCCCGCAAAATCTTCGTCCATATCCACCCCTCGTTTCTTTCTATAAAAAGTATGCACTTTTTCAACCTCGTCCGCGACTAAACCGTACCCTCGACCGACTAAGATGCACTCATACGCCGACGTAACTTGCGTAAGCTCTAACGTAAACCCAGCGCACTCGTACCCGTACCTGTCGCACTCCGTTTTGCAACCCAAAAAAGTCGACACACGTTTCAAAAAAGTTCCCGAGACGTGATGTCGGTCGACATGCACGTGGTAATTCGTCGGCTGCGCTTCGATCGTTTCTGGTGACAGCAATGATTGCATCAGGTTTCTTCTTCTACTACTTATTCTTCTCTCGCGATACGAAGAAGAAGAAGAAGAAGAAGAAGAAGAATAGTTTGTCTCCTTCGCGTCGTTGTTCAAAATTGAGTCGGCAAATCGGATTTCGACCGAGGATTTTGGCGTTGATAGATGCGTTTTACTCTTCTCGTAATCCTTTACGAGTTTTAACGGCGATACTACGAAAACGATTAATAAAAGAACGCTCACTATCAGAGCCACCGCGCGAAAATGCTCTCGTTTCTTTTTCTTCATCTTTCGTTCGTGAGCGAGTGGCTGTGATTATATCTCCTCTCTAAATTCTTAAATTTGACTTGTGTAAAGTGGTTGTAAGTGGCGAATTAATTCTCTCTCAAAAATCACTCTCAGAGCACAGATCACGAAAACAATATGTACAATATACAAATTACACCACTTTTTACACAAAAACGCGACACAAGAAAAAAAAACGAATAAAAAAATGGTGTCCATGATGTCGACCACGAGCGCATTCATCTCTTCCCCGACGACTTTGAAGTTGAGAAAGAAGTCTAATACTAATAAAAGAAGTAACAACAGTCTTTTGAAGATAGCGAAAGCGATTTCGGTCGCCGACGTGACCGGTCCGGTGAAAGAGACGATAAAAGATGTGCAATCAGTGGAGGTACAAAATACGATGAGTTTTTCTTTCTCAAGGGAGAATTCGAATAATAATTGCGCGAACTCGTGATGATGGTTTTTCTTTCGTCAACACTAACAATCGAAGAACGCGAAAAAAAAAAGCAATCGGCATCACCACCACCATTTCATCGTCATCGATCGCGAGAAAGAGAGAGAGGAAAGACACGCAGAGTTCTTCTTTGGCTCTCCATCATCATCATCCAATTCAATTCAATCCTCAAAATTCTCCTTTTTTTTGCCTCGTCAGCTTTTTCTTTTCCCCTTTTTTTTTGAAGGACAACATTAACAGAGAAAATTGAGGAGAAAAGTGCTGTTTAGTAGTAAACACAACATCGAAGAAGACGAAGAAGAAGAAGAAGAACAATTCATTAAATAACACTAACCATTATTAATAAAACCTCATCAATTCTTTGATGATGACTTCTTTATGATAACAGGGATTGAAGAAACTCTCGATTCGGGTGTCGAAATATGCGCCGGCGACGATCATGAGCGCGGGTTCATTTGGCGCGTTCCCGACGATGGGCGCGTGCATGGCGGCGTGCGGGTTAGGCGCGGTTGGAGGCCCGTTGGCGCCGTTAGCCGGACCTCTTTTGTTTTCCCAGGCTGGTGCAGCGGCGAGCGTTGCCGCCGGGGTCGCCGGGATTTTCGGGATTGGCGGGGACGTTCCCGCGTATTTGCACTCGTTGATCTTTCTCGTCGCCGCGGCGGCGGTGTGGCAATACAGCGCCGTCGGCGCGGCGTCGACGTTGGCGGTCAACGCGTTCGCGTTTCACTACGCGCACATGACGACTATTTTGAGCAACTGTAAGGATGTTACGAAGAGAATTCCGTACACTCTTATGAATTCGGTGAAGAAAATTGCGTTGGTTGGACCCGGTTTGGTCATGGCAATGATGCAGCTCTTGCCGAGAGCGATGGAGTTTGAAACCTTCGCCAAGATTGGTTTCGCGCCGCCTGGACTCCTCGGACCGATTGGTGGGTTCTTTTTACACCCGATCGTGCCATGGATAATCGCCATCGCCTCGTTGGTGTGGTTAACCGAAGGGGAGAAGAAGATTACTTCGTTTATCCTCGGCTTGGGGTATTTGATTCCGGGTATTTCGTATTGTCCGACCATGTTGGCGCCGTACGGTCTCGCGCTCATGTTCATGCACTTGTTCTTGGGATTGCAGCTTTTACAGGAAGTCACTCCTTATGGAAGTTTGATTCCTAACCCTCTTTAACTCTTCTGTTTAATTTAACACTGATGAGAAGACAAAAAGGACGGTTGACGACAAAATTTTCCCATGACGGACCGTGTTGTGATCACAAAATGGGAACAAAATGATATTTAATATGAAAAAGAAAATGTATATGATAACAAAAGAACGAACGAATGAAAGAAACTCATCACGATAGCCACCCTATGCATACTTCTTCTAACACAAGTTATTGAATTCTATTCTAAAAATCTCTTCTATTTCTTCGCGCGGTGGTTTCGCGCGTGTTTTCTTTTATTCGACTATGGAAACGTTCAACTTACTTCGTCCAAACGGCATTTGCTCGACTTCTATTTTCACCTTGAGTTTTCCAAACATGTTCTGACGAGCGTTGAATCCTTTCGATACTTTAACTCTCGCTTCGATGCCGTATTTAGGAACAAAGGCGACGATTTCATCTTCGTCTTCGTCTTTCTCGCCCTTCTTGATATTATTAGCATTATTATTATTATTAGT
>Ga0181555_1002659_pt1 | contig 14618 bp, 13 predicted proteins | sample 011ome_15_FD_145601 | JGI IMG/M metagenome (GOLD analysis project Ga0181555, IMG submission 145601) | Coastal salt marsh microbial communities from the Groves Creek Marsh, Skidaway Island, Georgia - 011504AT metaG (spades assembly) | ecosystem: Environmental > Aquatic > Marine > Intertidal zone...
TTTAAGTTGATAGGGGTTTCATATTATGGCATTCTTAAAATTATATTAGTTAAGTACTTAATGTTTTTTTCTAGAGGAAGGATTGATATATATAGGACGGCGACATACAGTAGAAACCTAAGACTGCTTGCTGAACGAATACTTGGTTTGGCTACTTGTCCTTCAAATGACATTAGTATTCTTTGCCTACATGAGAGAGTAAGTGGCTTATATTGTGATGCAAAAATTTACAATATCATTCCCGCATTAAAGTCTGATTTGACCCGTAATAAAAACTTGAACACATGCAAAGAGGGTAGCACAAAGTATAATTTTGGATATATTGGCAGGGTTTGTGCTGAGAAAGGTTTTTATTCCGCAGTTAAGGCCTTAAATCGTTTGGATTTCCTTGGATTTTCATGCACCGTTAATATATTGGCCTGGACTGAAAAAGACAAGAAAATATGTGAAAACTTATTGAATGATTCAGTTAATAAAGTAATTAAAAACAAGGTCGATACAAAAGAGCCGCCTTTTTATAATGATATTGATATTTTAATACTACCATATAAAAGTTTGACTTCAACAGTTCAAGTGCCTTTTGTCGTTCTTGAGGCTATTATATCTGGTTGTATTGTTATAACCTCAAATGATATAAAAAACGTAGTTAACCCATTGCTAGGGGCATTAAGTCATAGATTGTACTCATATAATAATGAATCTGAAATTATAGGATTGTGTAAAAAATGCATAAAAGAGCTGAAGCAGCAAGTTTAATTGTAAATAGTTTTGCTATAAATGGCATAGAATTGACTCTATTAAGAAACATTACAGAGGTTGAGTCGGGAAAATATAGAGATCTTGATTTTATATTATTAGACAATAAAATAAATGATTTAAGTCCGTCTCAAATTCAGAGTGATCGTTTTTTATTTATTAAAAAAATTGAAAGATTTCGGTTTATGCAATATATAATTTTCGATAGGGAGATATCTGAAGTATTTATTTTGGATTTTTGGGATGGTTTGCACAATAAAGGACTTCCTTATTATATAAACAATATTCAGTTAAACCTAAAGGTTAATCGTAAAAGACTTATACCTTGTTTGAGTGAAAAGACCGGCAACCTTATAGCTATTACAAAATGTATTACTCAATCAGGCCAAATTAAAGACAAATACATTGACGATAGTATTGTAAATATAGGAACGGATTTAATTGCTGAATTTGGATACGATTATACAAAATTATTGGAAAAATCTAAAATTAGTAGGTTTTTAAGGCATCTTCATGCATCAAGGTACCATATTGTTAATTTATTCAGATGGCTGGTCAGTTTTACGAATCATTATTTTAAGAAAAACCTCAGAGTGGTATATATTCTTGGGCCAGATGGATGTGGAAAAACATCATTGGCCAAATATTTAATTGATGGAGATTCTCTTTCAGCTGAGATAGAATATTACCATGGAAGAATCCCTTTCCTGCCTCGTGCAAACAGATTAAAACCTGGTAATTTTAATAGATTGAATGTGAAAGAGGAGCCGAATTTAAATGCACATATTGAGCAACCGCATATTGACGAAGGAAAGTTTACTCTTTTGCATCTTATGTATTATGTAGTTGATGGCTTGCTTTCATCAATAAAATTATTTACTAAAAGATATAAAGATTTGATTGTTATTTCAGATAGATCGCCTTACGATATTGTAGCTAGAGATAATTATGATCATTTACCTGGTATATTTAAAGAAATGTTGATATGGTCCGCTCCAAGGCCTGATATATGCGTATTATTGACTGCTCCAGCAGAGGTAATACATGCAAGAAAGCCTGAATTATCGGAAGAGAAGATTGATTATCAATACGCATTATATCGAGCTGGAATTGGGCATAGAATAACAAGAGAGATTGATACACAGCAGCATAAAAAGACAATTAATGATTTTATGGAGCTGGCGAGTGAATATTATAAAGCCTGATATAGTTATAATTAACGGTAAGTGCTATCCACTTCATTCAGATGGTGGTACCGCAATCACCACGTTTGAGATTGCAAGTCAATTGGCTAAATCAGGATATAAAGTACTTGTTTTAGTCCCTAATAATAATTATATAGATCAGATAATTATTTCTAATAATTTTTATATACTATATGTTGGTTTACTTAGGTTTGCTTACACTTTGTTGCAAATACGTATGCATAATAAAAGAACAGTAGTTTTATTGAATAGTGCATTCCAAATTTATGGCACAATTTACTATATTATTTTTCAAGTATTGAACAAAGATAATATTACTTATTGTGCTGCACATGGTAGTTATGATAAAAAATTAATGCAAAGATCTTCAAAAAAGATGGCTTGGCTTAGTTTTATTGATAAAAGAATATTGCGCTTATCTAAACAATATTTGGCCAATTCATTAGGTGAAATTAAGAATATGCAATTTCAAGCATATAGAGAAATTGAGGATAGGTTTTATATTGTTGAAAACAAGCCGCCATTGCATATGTTTGTATATGACTTAAAAATCTCAAAAGATAAAAAAATACAGCCTGATAAAAGTATAATTCAAAAAAAACCATATATTCTTTATCTGGGTAGAGTTGTGCCCAAGAAAAGACTTTTTGAAACTATTACCTTGCTCGAAGCTTCGGGGTGGTTTTCTGAAGGGTTGTTGTGGGTTGTAGAGGTAAATAGTGACCAAAAGTATCTAGATAAAATTATTGACTTAATTTCTGAAAAAGCATTAAGAAAAAAAGTAATTATTACTAGAAATGGATTGACTGGAATTCAAAAATGGTTTGCTATTTATAACTCTTCAGCATCTATATTGCTATCAGAATCTGAAGGGTTACCAATGTTTTTATTGGAGTCAAAAATGCTCGGAGTGCCAGTAATGTACACTATGGAGTGCAACTACACACCAGTTGAGTCTGATATATTAATTAGGTCTGACCTTGGTCAGTGTGGAGGAATAATACCCTTGCCTAGAGTTAAATTAACAGGGGATAATATGTCGATTTCTGATATGGAAAGTAAACTAAAGTCTGTAAAAATTGACAATGAGTGGAAACTTCCAGATTTCAATATAAAGTCATTAATGTAGTATGAATTGCTTGATTAAGAAGGAGTATTGTGAAACCTTTATTTGATATTTCTAAGAGATATGTTTCTAGGCAATCTATCGTACGTACCTTAATTAATTACTTAAGATTTATAGATGTTAGCTCTGCTCTAGATAAGATATTTACAGGGTTGGATAACAAGTCAAATATAAAGTATATTGAATTTGGCCCTGGCAAATGTCATTTATTTTTGCATCTTTTTTATAGAAGTAAATTAAACTTATCCAAAGCTATTTTTGTTGAGAAGTATCCAAGTGTTATTAATTATATTAACCAAATTATTAAGTCTTACAGGTTGGAAGGGATGGCGAATGTTATTGATATCGATGTTGAAGAATGTAACAATATAAAGATTGTAAATATAGATGAAGAATTTGATTTGGCTGTTTCATCTCACATAATTGAGCATCTTGATTCACCAAAAAACCACTTGTTACTAATTCATCGTTGTTTAAAAGATGATGGAGTTTTGTTTTTATCAACACCAAATCTTGATAGTCAAGATTGCAAAAAGTACGGTAAAAATTGGCGTGGGTTTGATGATCCTACACACATATCAATTATGCGCTATAAAGAATTAGTTAAGCTGGTTGAGTTAACAGGGTTTAGAGTAATATCGTCTGGCACGACTCCTTCACGAAATCTGAGTTCAATATTAGAAATTATAACAAATAGAACAATTATGTTTTCTAAATATGGAGATGGCGACTCTATAAATATAATTGCGAAAAAAATTAAAGGTTAAAAAAAATGAAACAAATACTACAAAATTTATCGAATGGCGAAACTTCATTGGTTGAGGTTCCTTGTCCTAAAAATATCAAGTCAAACATACTAATTAAAACAACAAAAACTGTTATTTCTGCAGGAACTGAACGTATGCTTGTAGATTTTGGTAAAGCAAACTATGTTAATAAGGCAAGACAGCAACCAGACAAGGTAAAGATGGTGATTGATAAGATTTCTACCGATGGCTTGATGACTACGGTTGATGCAGTACGGTCTAAGTTGGATCAGCCTCTTCCGCTTGGATACTGTAATGCAGGTGTAATTTTAGAAAGCGATGTTGCTGGATTTGAGCCTGGTGATAGAGTTGTTTCTAATGGCAATCATGCCGAGGTTGTTCGCGTACCAAGGAATCTATGTGTAAAGATTCCAGATAATGTCGATGATGAGTCTGCTGCATTTACTGTATTGGGCGCTATTGGCTTGCAAGGCATTAGGTTAATTCAGCCTACTATAGGCGAGTGTTTTGTAGTAACTGGACTTGGTCTTATTGGCTTGTTGTGTGTGCAGATGTTACGTGCAAATGGTTGTCGAGTTCTAGGTATTGATTTTGATTCTAGAAAGTGTGAATTGGCTCGACAATTTGGTGCTGAAACGGTCGATTTATCAAATGGAGAAGATCCTGTTATTGCTTCACAAGGTTTTTCAAGGGGGCGAGGTGTGGACGGCGTACTAATAACTGCGGCTACTCAGTCAGATGAGGTTATGCACCAGTCTGCAGAAATGTGTCGAAAACGAGGTAGGATAGTATTAGTAGGTGTGGTTGGATTAAATTTGAGAAGAGATGATTTTTTCAAGAAAGAAATTACTTTTCAGGTGTCTGCTTCTTATGGTCCTGGTCGATATGATTCGTTTTATGAAGATGAGGGTAATGACTATCCTGTTGGTTTTGTGCGTTGGACTGAACAACGTAATTTTGAAGCGGTATTGGATATGATGTCATCTGGCGTATTAGATGTTAAGTCTGTAATTACTCATCGTTTTGATATTGAAAATGCAATTGATGCTTATACTTTATTGGATAATCCTGATGCGCTAGGTGTTGTGTTAAATTACCCAAGTCAAAATCAAGAAATTTTAACCAAATCTAAGGTTGAGTTAAATAATCAGACTACTAAATCTATCGATCCTTCTATGCCTTGTGTAGGGTTTATTGGTGCAGGAAATTACGCCTCAAGAACGCTTATTCCTGCATTTAAAGATGCTGGCGCTTTTCTAGATATATTAGTAACCAGTGGTGGTGTTAGTGGCGTGCATCACGGTAATAAAAATCAATTTATTACAGCTTCTACAGAAACTAATGATTTATGGAATAGTGACAGAATTAATACAGTATCAATTGTTACTAGACACGATGCTCATGCGCAACAAGTTATCGATGCATTAAAGTCTGGAAAGAATGTATTTGTTGAAAAGCCATTGGCCTTAACTTTAGATGAGCTTGATATTATTAATAAGGCTTATCATGAAGCGAATAAGTCTAATACTGTTAGGCTAATGGTTGGATTTAATCGTCGTTATGCACCACATGTAGTTAAGATGAAAGAGTTGTTGAGTGGTCATATATCTCCTAAATCCATTATTATGACTGTTAACGCTGGTGCTATTCCTGGCGAGCATTGGGTCCAAAATTCTCTAATTGGAGGGGGGAGAATTATTGGTGAAGGTTGTCATTTTATTGATCTTATGAGGCATTTAATTGGTCATAAGATTACCAATTTTACCGCTACTATGATGGGTAATGTGCCAGGTGTTGAAGTGAGAGAGGATAAAGCTTCAATTACGCTTTCATTTGAAGATGGTTCGTTCGGAACAATTCATTATTTGGCTAATGGCGGAGCTGTATTTCCAAAAGAACGTATCGAAGTATTTTGCGATGATGCGGTTTTACAAATGGATAATTACCGTGTGCTAACAGGATATGGTTGGTCTGGTTTTAAGAAAATGAAACTATTTAGACAAGATAAGGGGCAAAAGGCTTGTGCTAAAGCTTTTATTGAATCTATTGCTAATGGAAAGGAGTCACCCATATCTTACAAAGAGGTAATGGAAAGTTCAAGAGTATCTATTGAGGTTGCTAATTTATTGCGTAATTAATGTTTAAGAAACCTAAGCTTCTACTTAACACTGTTAAGTATTTTAGGGTTAGCCAGATACTGAATAGGGTTAAACGTAAATTTATTAAGCCGAGAGTAAATCTGTTTGATATTCCTGAAAATTCATATCCTAATAGGAAGATTAAACCTATTATACAATGTTCGCAAAGAATGCATGGTGAGAGTAGCTTTAAGTTCTTAAATAAAGAGTATATACTAAAAAAATCAGAAGATTGGAACGCTAAAAATCAAGATAAGTTGTGGTTATACAATTTACATTATTTTGATGATCTTAATGCTATTAATTCTGAACAAAGAGTCATTTGGCATGGCAATCTAATTCAAAAGTGGATTGATGATAATTCACTTGGATTTGGCAATGGCTGGGAGCCTTACCCGTCTTCTTTACGAATTGTTAATTGGATAAAATGGTTTTTATTGGGCAATAATGCAAGGCAAACATGGCTAGATTCTCTTGCTATTCAAATTAGATTTTTAAGTCAAAATCTAGAATATCACCTTTTAGGCAATCATCTGTTTTCAAATGCAAAAGCATTGGTTTTTGCTGGGCTATTTTTTAAAGGAGAAGAGGCTGATTGTTGGTATCAATTAGGAATTTCCATTATAAACAGAGAGCTTCCTGAGCAGGTACTTTTAGATGGTGGTAATTTTGAATTATCACCAATGTACCATGCAATTTTCTTAGAAGATCTATTGGATTTGATTAATATTCATCGAGCATATGATAGAAGTTTTTCAGATAATTTAGAATGCACAACTGTACAAATGTTTGAATGGTTAAAAGTTATGTGCCATCCAGATGGTGAAATATCTTTTTTTAATGATGCCACTTTAAATGCATCACCATCTTTTTCTGATTTGTTGAGCTACGCTGATCAACTCGACATTACCTTTAAAAGCAATCAAATTAGGCAGTTGACACACCTTGAAGAATCTGGTTATATTCGGGTAGAAAATGAGAATGTGGTTATTATTGCCGATGTTGCAGATATTGGACCAGATTATATCCCTGGACACGGGCATGCCGATGTCTTGAGTTTTGAAATGTCCCTATTTGGAAAAAGAGTGATTGTTAATTCCGGGATATCTACTTATGAAATAGGTGTAGATCGCCACAAACAAAGAGGCACTGAATCGCATTCAACCATCACTATTGATAATAAAAATTCTAGTGAGATTTGGGGTGGGTTTCGTGTAGCAAGGCGGGCTAAAGTATTTGATATAAGTAAGTCTGAAGATAGCAATAGTGTTGAATTTTCAGCTTGTCATGATGGGTATAAAAGATTTAAAAAAGAGGTGTTACATTGTCGTCATTGGAGTGTGTGTGGTGATTCAATTAGAATTATAGATGATATTTCAGGTAAGGGAATGCATAAAATTAGATCGGTATTTCCATTGCATCCAGATGTTATAGTTGGCGATGTTCAAGGGAAATCTATCAGTCTTAAAGTTAATGAAAAGGTGGTAATAATTAATTTTGAAGGTGAGGGGGAATTAAAGATAATAAAATCTGAATATTATCCAGAATTTGGCCGTTCTGTTAATAACAAACATCTCATATATGACTATAATAGTAGTTCGTCTTCCAAAATAATAACAAGAATATCATGGTAAAAATATTAGCTGTATTTGGCACTCGTCCAGAAGCTATTAAAATGGCGCCAGTAGTGCGCGCTTTGGAGAGTGAATTTGACGTGAAAATATGTGTAACCGCACAACATCGTCAGATGCTTGATCAAGTTTTAGAGTTGTTTGAGATTGTGCCAGATTATGATCTTAACATTATGCAACTAGGACAAGATTTGTTTGATATTACCAGCAGAACATTGCTAGGGATTAAGAAAGTTTTACAAATTGAAAGTCCAGGTATTGTTTTGGTTCATGGCGACACAAGTACTTCTATGGTTGTGGCTATGGCTGCTTTTTATCTGCAAATTCCTGTAGGTCATGTAGAGGCAGGTTTGCGTACATACGATTTAAACTCCCCTTTTCCAGAGGAGTTCAATCGTCAAATTACTTCAAGAATTGCCACTTTGCATTTTGCGCCAACTAAGATTGCTCGCCAAAATCTACTAGATGAAAAAATAGCAGATAATCAAATTTATGTAACAGGAAATACAGTTATTGACGCACTACTTTCCATGGTAAAAAAAGCAAAAGTTGTTAATTTTTCAGACGCTATTTTAAACAAAATGCCATTTTTAAATCAAGATAAAATCGATATTCCTCGTATTATTTTAGTAACAGGGCATCGGCGTGAAAATTTTGGATTTGGATTTGAGGAAATTTGCCAAGCATTAAGTATTATTGCAAATGAAAATCCAGACATCCAAATTATATATCCCGTACATCTAAATCCCAATGTAAGAGAGCCAGTAAATAGAATTTTGTCTAATTTAAATAATGTCTATCTTATTGAGCCAATGGAGTATTTAACTTTTATTAAGTTGATGGATCTATCATATTTAATTTTGACAGATAGTGGCGGCATTCAAGAAGAGGCGCCTAGTTTGGGTAAGCCAGTTCTAGTAATGAGAAAAACTACAGAGCGTCCAGAAGCAGTAGAAGCTGGAACGGTTAAATTAGTTGGCACAAATAAAAGTGAAATTGTGAAAATGGCTAATCAATTGCTAACTGATAATAAACTTTATATGCAAATGTCTAAAGCACATAATCCATATGGTGATGGAAAGGCTAGTGATATTATTTGTGATATTTTAATAAATAGAGGCGTGGTATGATTGTATCTGTAATAGGGATGGGATATATAGGGCTTCCAACTGCAGCAATATTAGCATCAAAAGGCATAAAAGTAGTGGGAGTTGATGTAAACCAACATGCTGTAGATACGATTAATCAGGGGAAAATTCATATTGTTGAACCTGAATTAGATGTTTTGGTACATAAAGCTGTTCGAGATAATTATTTAAAGGCGGTTGTAAAACCAGAAAAGGCAGATGTATTTATGGTAGCAGTGCCAACACCTTTTAAAGATAATTATGAGCCTGACCTGTCTTATATAGAATCAGCTGCCAAATCAATTGCCACAGTATTAGAAAAAGGCAATCTTGTAATTTTAGAATCCACTTCCCCTGTAGGGGCCACTGAAAAAATGATAGAGTGGATGAGAGAAGAGCGATCAGACCTATCTTTTCCTAAATTTGGAGATGATACATTTAAAGCGGATATAGCAGTGACACATTGTCCAGAGCGTGTATTACCAGGACAAGTAGTGCGCGAGCTTGTGGAAAATGATAGAATTATTGGCGGTGTTACCATCCAGTGTGCGCAACAGGCTCGAAGGCTGTATAAGATTTTTGTTAAAGCCGATTGTTTAATTACAGATTGTCGTACAGCCGAGTTAAGCAAGCTTGTTGAAAACTCTTTTCGTGATGTTAATATTGCCTTTGCCAATGAGCTTTCATTGATTTGTGATAAATTAGATATCAATATTTGGGAATTAATAGAATTAGCTAATAGACATCCCCGTGTCAATATTTTACAACCTGGCCCTGGTGTAGGTGGGCATTGCATTGCGGTCGATCCGTGGTTTATTGTTAATTCTGCACCAGATAAAGCAAAGTTAATTCGAACTGCTAGGCTGGTCAATGACAGTAAGCCGCTTTTTGTTTTGGACAAGGTTGACCAAGCAGTTCAAGCTCTAGGAAAAGATAGGTCTGAGTTAAGTATTGCTTGCTTGGGTTTGGCTTTTAAGCCAGATATAGATGACCTGCGTGAAAGTCCAGCTCTAGAAATTTCACAAAAAATAAGTTTAATGGGGTTTTACAGGCAATATTTGGTTGAACCTAATATTAATGAGTTGCCACAAGGGTTTCGTTCTCAAAATTGTAAACTAGTTGACCTGGAAACCGCACTAATAAGCACCGATATAATTGTACTTTTGGTTGATCATATGCCATTCAAAACAATAGATTTTGATATGTTATTGAGCAAGCAGGTGATAGACACTAAAGGAATTTGGTCTATTTCAAGATGAATACCCTTGTAGCAAAAAAAAGAACATGACTACTATTAGCAGCTATGAGTATGTAGATATCAATGAGATAAAAGCTCGATTAAGGGCGTATATAGATATTTTGAAGATGAATTATCATGTTATATTTATTTGCCCAAGTAATGGCAAGAAATTAAATATCAATAATTCAATCTGGTCGAAGCCCTGTTTATGTTGGTGTATTCTTTAGAGCGTTATGGGAAATTGTGTACTCTATGAAAGCCATGTTAAAGGTTTGGCTAAATAAGCTTAATATTGTTATTATCACAATACCTTCAATGTTTTTGTTAGTGTTAATGAGGCGTGATTTAATTATTATTGATATTCGTGATTTAGTTTGGGAGTATTTACTTGAAAATACTAATTTAATAAAGCTAGTTAAATCGACTATTAGATCCATCATGTTATTATTTATAAATAAAGCCGATGTAGTATTTGAAATAAATGAAAAGGAGCAGATGTATATTTCTAGTCATGTAAAAAAAACTGATAAAATGACAAACGCATCATTAACCTGGTAGATAATGAAAAAATTAAAAGAAAAAATATATGAAACATATTTTTCAAGCCATTACTCATCTCTTGATGAAAAACAAAATAGCCTTGAGCTTTTAAAAAATAGTTTGCATGGGTGGCAATATATAGAATTTCTTCCCAAGGAAAAAAATTTAAAAATTATTGATTTAGGTTGCGGCACTGGATCATTAGTTTCTGGTTTAATTAATGCAGGATTTTCAAATGTATCCGGTATTGATTTTTCTAAAGAGAATGTGTCTCAAGGAAATGCTGCTGGTTTAAATGTTTCTCAAGGCGAGATTGAAGAATTTTTAAAATCTTCAATCGAAGCTGATACTAAGTTTGATGTAATATTTTTGTTGGATGTCTTGGAACATTTAGATGACGAGGAGTTACATAGTATTTTAGGTAAAATATATAAATCATTAGCCTCTTCTGGGACTTTAATAGTAAAAACAATAAATGCAGAATCGCTTATTTCTGGCATGGGTAGGTATATGGATATTACTCATGAAAGGTCTTTTACAAGCCATTCAATTAAAGAGCTCATGACAACATTTAATTTTATCAATTTAGAAATTTTAAATAAAAAACTAAACAAGCCTAAAACTTTTAAAAACTATGTTAGATTAATAATTCGAAAGTGTTGGTATTATTTTATATATAAGATAGTTGAATCAAGAGATTATCCTCAGTGTATAGATGTAGATATTGTTATAAGAGTTCAAAAAGATAGGTCTGTTCTTTTAGAAAAAATAAGTTTAATGGGGTTTTACAGGCAATATTTGGTTGAGTCTAATATAAATAAAATACCATTTTTTTCATAAAAAATGACAAAGTAGAATTAATGAAATTGGATGAAGCAGTAAGGGTTGCTGATATAGTGGTTTTGCTAGTTGATCATGTTCAATTTAAGTCTATAAATCTTGATGCATTATCAGGAAAACAAGTTATAGATACTCGAGGAGTTTGGTTGGTTAACAAATGATTGTATCAAAATCAATGAAAAGGTTAACTATTGTTAGTAGCTATGAATACGTAGATACCAACGCTACAAAAGCCAGATTAAGCGCATATCTTGATATTTATAAATTAAATTACCAAGTTACTTTTATTTGCCCTAAAAGTGATAACTTATTGAACATAGATGGTGTATCGATTATTCAATTTGCAAGTAGCCCAGTATATGGAGGGATGTTTTCTAGATCGTTAAGGGAAATTTTATACTCTATAAAGGCTGTATCAAGAATATCGTCAAGTAAGCCAGATATTACTATTGTCACAATACCTTCAATGTTCTTGCTAATGTTGGTGATGGTGAAGCGTAGTCCAGTTATTGTGGATATTCGTGATTTAGTTTGGGAGTATCTTCCAGAAAGTACTTTACTAAAAAAAATAATTAAATCAATAACTCGGCAGACCATGCTTTTTTTGATTAGAAAATCTAATGCTGTATTTGTAACTAATGATGAAGAAAATATATATATTTCTAATTGCTTGAAAAAAGTTAACATACCTGTGGAAGTGATAAGAAATGGTATTAATCAGCATCGATTCAAGAGGCTTTCTAGTCTTGATTTTCAATTAAATACTGATAAGCCTAAGGTTTTATATGTTGGAAATATTGGGCGCGCCCAAAATCTTCATATATTAGTTGATGCTATGCGTCTAACTCCAAGTGTTTGTGCAGTAGTTATAGGAAGAGGAAACAGTCTTGAAGAGGTAAAAAGATACGCCCTTGAAATGAATGTTGATAATATAGATTTTGTTGGTGGAGTTAAATGGGCTGAATTGCAGACATATTACCAAGAGGCGAGCATTTTATATGCTCAAATTTCAGCTGAGTATCAATCTGCAGTCCCATCCAAATTATATGAATACTTGTCTATTGGGATACCAATTGTATTCGCTGGCGTAGGTGCTTCGTCTGATTTTATGAAATTATTTGAAAATGTATCCATTATTCCACCGGATGATCCTTTAGAGTTATCTAGCGCCATTCTTTCAATTAAGAGAGATAACAACCAAAAACTTTCATCTGATAACCAAAAGTTGATAAAAAATAAATATATTCGCGAGCTTCAGGTTAAAAAAGCTTTAATAGTAATCAGTAAGCTTGTCGCCCGATGAAAACTGGACGCAATCAACAGAGGAGATTAGTTTTAACAGGCGCTAATGGCTATATTGGCAGTAGACTCTGCCAAACTCTTGATAATTTTTCAATTATAGGATGTGTAAGGTCTTCAACTAATATTGTTAATGGTTGTAATGCAATTGTAGAAACTGGAAACCTTGTTGATTTTTCCGGGTGGGGTGATTTATTGCAAAATGTTGAGTGTGTTGTGCATCTTGCTGCACGTGCACATATTGCAAAGGATTTTTCAAAGAATCCAATTAATGAGTTTAGAAAAATTAACACTGATGTAACACTAAGAATGGCAAAAATTGCAGCAGCTTCAGGTGTAAAGCGATTTGTTTATGTAAGCAGTATTGGTGTTTTAGGTAATTCAACATTAAAAACTGGTTCTTTTAATAATCATTCTCCATTTAACCCTAAAGAGCCTTATGCAGTATCTAAGATGGAGGCTGAGATTGGCTTGAAAAAAATTTCAGATGTAACAAAAATGGAGGTAGTGGTTGTTCGACCACCACTAGTTTATGGAGCAAACTCTCCAGGAAATTTTTACAGATTGCTACGCTTGGTTGATAAAGGAATTCCTTTACCATTTAGAAGTTTAGATTCGAGAAAGAGTATGATTTCATTGGAAAATTTATGTGACTTTCTAGGGAAGTGTACGGTTAAGCCTTTACCTAATTTTAGTCAGTTTGTTGTTTCTGATGACTCTAATTGGACAATATCAGATTTAACTCTATTAATAGCTAAATATATGCATAAACAACAACTCTTGATTCCTGTTCCTATTATCTTGCTTAAGGGTGTTTCGTTGCTTGCTGGCAAATACAAGGATGTTCAAAAAATCACCGAACCACTTGTTGTTGATAGTTATGAGACTGCTAAAATTATGAATTGGAGTCCTATTTATACACCTGAAGAAGGTGTAAAGGATGCTGTAGATTTTTACCTTAAACATAGTATATGATTATGAAAAAAATTTTCGATTTATTTTTTGGAATTGTCTTTCTATTGACCCTATCTTTAGTTATGCTACTAACTGTTATTGCTGTCCGTTTGACCTCAAAAGGTAATTCGCTTTACTGGTCAGATCGAATTGGACAGTATAATAATGTTTTCAGAATGCCAAAATTTAGATCAATGTTGGTAGATACTCCGGTTGTGGCAACGCATCTATTGGACAATCCAAATACTTATTTAACTCCCATTGGCGATTTTTTGCGTCGAAGTAGTTTAGATGAGCTTCCACAATTATTCTCCGTATTAAAAGGCGATATGAGTTTTGTAGGACCTCGTCCTGCACTCTTTAATCAAGATGATTTGATAGCTTTACGCACCGAAAAAGGTGTGGATAAGTTATTGCCTGGTATTACAGGCTGGGCACAAGTTAATGGCAGGGATGAATTGTCAATTCCTGATAAAGTGGCATTAGATGTAGAATATTTAAATCGACAATCATTTTGGTTTGATTTGAAAATATTGTGGATGACCTTCTTAAAGGTTGTGAACCGCAACGGTGTGAGTCACTAGCAAAGCTAATAACAATGATTAATTTCAAGTTTAAATTTAAAAAGTAATTATTATGAAAATTTTAGTAACAGGCGGTGTAGGTTATATTGGTTCACATACTTGTATAGAGTTAATTAAAGCTGGATATGAGATTGTGGTGGTTGACAATTTATGTAATTCATCATTAGAATCCTTAAAGCGTGTAGAAGGGTTGACCAATTGCGAAATCCCTTTTCATAAAGTAGATGTGCGCGATAAAGGGGCGCTTACTCGAGTATTTGGGCGATATTTAATTGATGGTGTGATTCATTTTGCTGGTTTAAAAGCGGTAGGTGAGTCGGTAGAAAAACCTATTGAGTATTATGATACCAATGTAAGTGGTACCTTTGTTTTAGCTGAAGTGATGCGTGAGTTTGATTGTAGGACTTTTGT
>Ga0181555_1002691_pt1 | contig 14545 bp, 9 predicted proteins | sample 011ome_15_FD_145601 | JGI IMG/M metagenome (GOLD analysis project Ga0181555, IMG submission 145601) | Coastal salt marsh microbial communities from the Groves Creek Marsh, Skidaway Island, Georgia - 011504AT metaG (spades assembly) | ecosystem: Environmental > Aquatic > Marine > Intertidal zone >...
GAGGAGGTGTGTTTCGCGTTGAGCGTCGGGGTGACGACGGCGGTGAGCGAAGCGAGCGCGGCGAGGAGTTTGATTTCGTTAGATGAGTTGGACGAGGTAGGAGGAGAAAAAGAAGAAGAAGAAGAAGAGAAAATGAGTCAACGACGACAACAAGGGAATCAAGAGTTCGTGGTCACCGAAGAGACGAGAGAAATTGTGCAAGCGAGCGTATTAGCCGCGTTTGGGTTAGGCATCGCGTTCGCGCTCGCGATGCAATTCATGTACGCGCCGGCGATGCGAATATTGGGCGTATCTGGTGAAGCTTTGAGACTCGGGAGATTATACACGGCCATTCGATGTTTCGGATTGCCTTTCTTCGCCGTCGGCGTGACCTTTGAGGGCGCGTACATGGGTGAACGAGACGGGATGACGCCATTATGCGCGTTTGGATTAGCCATGTTAGCGACGGTGGTTCTTCAAGTCGCGTTGATTCATCCCAGTTACGGAGGTTTGGCTTCTGTTATCGGTGCCGGTACCGCAATGAGTGTAGGACAACTCGTCGCGGCTGGATTTTTCTTGGTCAGCGCGAACAATCGAGGCTTCTTTAACATCTCCCAGACCGTTCGCCGAAGCTCCAAAGATTTACCGAAACTGCTGATGAAAGCGATTAACCTTCTCAACAAGTCCGACGTCACCGATTCCACCCTCTGGCTTTTCTGCGGTTCCGCCTCGCGAATGCTGGTCTATACTTTGTGCACCGCGCTGGCGACGCAAATAGGTGTCATCGCCGCTGCGAGCAACAAATACGCGCTCGATATATACTTCTTCGTCTGTTACCTCATCGAACCGTTGTTCACGCTCGGCACCGTCCTCCTACCCAAAAAACTGAAAACGAACAAAATTGAAGCGTGTTGGATGCGCAGCATCCTCTTCTGCTTAGCCATTCTCTCCGCGATCATCCTGTGCTGCGTCGCCTCCATCACCATCTCCGCCGCCGGTCACTTCAACCTCATCGAACCCGAACTGGTGAAATCCTTAGCCTCGGTCAAACCGTACGTCGTCGCCTCCGTCGGCGTCGGTTCCTTCACCTACGCCGCCGACGGCATCCGCATAGGCATGGGCGGCGCCAAATACGTCGGCAAAACCCAAATGTTCAATCTCCTCCTCACCGTCGCTTTAGCCGCGTGGATGAAACTATACTCGCCAGGAAGCGCGAGCATGACCTTGAATCACGTCTGGACGCTCATGGTCTCGTTTCAGTTTCTCAGAGTCTGTCAGCACGTCTACGCGAGCGCGAAAAGCGACAAAGAGTTGTTAACGACGACGGAAGGAGTAGAAGGACTCGAAATAAAAGAACTCGAGGACGGAAGGGAGAACAGTCGATGACGCTTTTATGCTTCTATTTATGCTTCTATTTAAGGAGGCGGTTGTAACGTTTACTAGTATATCATCCAGCGTATTTATTTACATCCACCACATCTTGTCCTCATCGGGAAACCCCCTCATAACTTTGTTACTTAAAGACGACGGCTTCTTTCGCGAAAGAAGAAGTGTACTCATCATGTCGCCATCAGCAGCAACTTCGCGATCATCGTCGCGGTTTGTGATTCGGAGATTGCTCGCCTCGGCGCGGGAGATGGCAAAAACGACGACGCTCGAAGGAGAACAACAACGAGAACAACATCGCGCGCGTTCGATGATGCAAATGTCTTCTCGCGCCGCATCGAATGTATTCGCGTCGTGTTCGAAAAGGGGTGGTTTTTTGAACGGCACGAGCAACAGCGACAACAACACCACCTTAAAGCGGTTTTGGTCCTCTCCTTTCTCTTCCTCTTCTTCGCATTTCTCTCCGCGAAAGGACGCTTTGAGCGGCGGAGAGAAGATCAGATTCGGTGGCAAAGTGGACTTTGGTAGGAGTCAAACGAGGCAGAGCTTGAGCGGTACGTGTCGTTGGAGCGGCGGCGGCGGTGGCGCATCACTCGAGACGGCGAAAAGAGTCTGGCAGAAGGATACGTACTCCATCGCGCCGCGGACGATGTTTATAGGCACTCAAGTCCGCACGTACGCCAAATCGCTCTCGCAAATGAAAGAAGCCGGATTGAAAGCGTATAAACCAACCACGCCCGGGTTCCGCGGTCGCGTCATCACGGATCGATCGAAGTTATGGAAAGGTAAACCTTTGAAAGCGTTGACGAAAGGGTTAACGAAGAGTGGGGGGAGAAATAATCACGGACGAATCACGGTGTGGCATAAAGGTGGTGGTCACAAGCGTTTGTATCGCGTGATTGATTTTAAGAGAGATTTGTTTGGCGTGAACGGAGTGATTAGAAGGATTGAATACGATCCCAACAGAACGACGAGAATCGCTTTGGTGGATTATCCGGACGGGATTAAACCAAGGTATATTTTAGCACCGGATGGAGCGAAAGCTGGTGACGTGATTTCTTCGAGAGGTGGTCAACCCGCGGACGGTCGTGATCCTTCCTCTGCAATCGACGTTCGTCCGGGTAACGCCATGCCGCTCTCGGAAATGCCCATCGGCACCATCGTGCACAACGTCGAACTCGTCCCCGGTCGCGGCGGCGCTTTAGCGCGCTCCGCCGGTGCCTCAGCCACGTTGGTTAAAAAAGGCGCCGACGGCTATTGTGCCATCAAACTCCCCTCCGGTGAACTCCGCCTCGTCCCGTCCAAATGCGTCGCCACCGTCGGCGTCCTCTCCAACCGCGAGCACCAAAACACCAACATGGGCAAAGCCGGGGCGAAAAGATGGAAAGGCGTCCGTCCAACCGTCCGCGGTACGGCAATGAACCCGATCGACCATCCCCACGGTGGCGGCGAAGGCCGATCGAAAGGTGGCAATCAATCCGTATCGCCGTGGGGCGTAAACACCAAAGGTAAACGGACCAGAAATAATAAACGCACCGACAACATGCGCCTGCAACGTCGCCCGATGAATAGGAAGCGCTACCCGCTTTTAGCTAAATAATAATTATGTCTCGTGTCATTCGATGATTGAAGTAGAAACGCGTTGAATAGTGTACATTATCGCACAGACCATGCATCGTTGATTCCTCCTCCTCTTCCTCCTTTCCTCTTCGCTTTAGGAGATCGCGTTCGAACGCTTTCGCGTTTCGGCGTTTCTCTCTCGATTTTCTTCACTTTTTCTTCCTCCTTGTAATAAAGAACTTGTCTCTTCTTGTAGAAACGAGAGCGAGCGAGTATCAAACTCCTAAAAAGACTGAGAAGAAGAAGACAAAGAAGACAAAGTCCTCTAGAAGACTGACGACAACGAAAGGAAATACTAACGCTAAGAATGGCCGTTTTCGGGTTCCGCGCGCGCGAGTTCTTCGCGCACACTTTGCGTCCATTTTGGATCCCGTTTGTCCTTCTCTCGCTCGTCCACCTCTTTTGGCACCGAGACGGTTTACAACTGAACCCGAGATTAAATCTCACGGACAAACTCGGGAACGTGGCAGAGCCGGTGGCGCAGTGCGAAACTGGGTTGATCGCCGCGCAAATGTCCGGGCACATCACGGAGGAGAGTTTGCATAAGATTTTACCGAAATGTTACGCGTTGGCGGAGAAGTATCCGAAAAATCCAGCGAAAAGCGTGTACGACGCGATACGCATGGCGCACAAGATGGACGCGGGGAATTCACCTTTGTTCGGTAAGATCGCCCCTCCTATGCCACCGACCAGTCCTCCAAGTCCAACCTGCGACCAGAGCATGAAACACGCGCAGTTGGAGTATTCCAGGAATAAGCACTGCGACTTTTTACCGTCGTTTGCGAAAGACTCCGGGGTGGTCTCGAAAGCGAATAAGAAAGGGAGAATCACGTTCGGCGCGAAGAAAGTGCCGGCAGATTTAGCGGTGCAAGCGTTCGCGAAGAGCAACACGATCGAGGGAGAGTGCAGGATTATCAGTTTGGTCGGGACGACGCCGGAAGGGAGAGCGTTTGCGGGTAGGGTGCACAGCGAGATGTTGGCGAGTAATAGGAAGGAGAATTGCGACGTGAGGTTGTACGAGACGGATAAACAGATGTTGATCGATAATCGACAGGCGAAGAAGGCGTACAATCACATGGGCGTTTTGATTGGGAAGAAGAAGAAGAAAGAGACGATAGATGTTGGGAAGAAGCAAACGCACGCGTACGGGGCGAAGGTTACGGAGTTTATCGATTTGGAGACGAAAACGCCGGACGGGGAGTGGTGCTCCAGCGAAGTCGGTTTGAAGTTGGGCTTTTGCATCAATCACGCGATTAGTTTAGTGCACGTGGATAAGGCGGCGGCGGATATTATGTTGGAAGGAGGGAAGACGATGTTGAAGACGAATAAGATTGCGAGTTTGGTGTTTGATGGTACGTTTCAAATCGCGAAAAGGTTTGAAGATTTGGGCTTTTACGTGTATTTGGTCGGCGATAGAGACCAGAGAGGAAAAGAGGCGGTGTTTTTGAGAATCGACGGGGAATGGTCCGCCAACGGAGCGTTTGCAAAGTACGTCAGAGGAAATGAGTTTACGTTCATGGCGCTGTTACCCAGTCATGGGTTCCACGAGTACATGGTGGAGAATAACTTGATGGTATGCGACGCGTCTTGCGAGTGTAAAGTCGAAGCCGAGTGTTCCTGCAAAAACGACGGAGGTCAACCGGATTGCCAAGCGGTCTCGAGCGGATGATTGAGAAAAGCTGAGCAACGCAGTCACTATTATTATTATTATTGTTACAATCTTATACAAATCATCATATCACTACGTCTATCTCTCCGGCGCGAAACCGGAGACGCACACGAGGTTGATGCAAAATCTCGCTCCTTTCTCGTCTGGAATGTTATGCCCGAGGTGTAAACCATCTCTCGTCACCACCTCGCCGTCGTCTAATATCCTCACGTTCTCCCACACGACGTCTTCCGCCCGAAAAGATGGCCATCCGTGCTTGACGCTTTCCTCCAAAAACTGCGACAGAGGTCGTTTGGTCACTGCAAACACCGGCCGGTTTAGCGCGGAGTCGTAAAACGTCACGTGACCTCCCCCCCCGTCCATCTCTTGGTTCAATTCCTCGATAAACTTATCCGCTCTGTTCAACAAGCCGCTCCATTCCGCTCCGTGTCTGTTTCTCGCGCATATTTGTTTCGCCGTCGCGCTTCTCGAATTCCATCTTAAACTTCGTTCTATTCTCGTTCCCAGGACGCGTTGGTTCCTCATGACGGATTCATCCGCTTTCGCTTCCTCGGGTATTCCTTTTCCTCCTCCTCCTCCGAAGTGTTGGTGGTGGAGTTGCGCCTTCGCCAAAGGCGCTAACGCAAAGAAGAGGAGGAGAAAACAGGAGGAGAAAACAGGAGCGACCATCATATTTGCGCGCGTATGAAAGAGTGAAGAAACGTACGAATTTCCCCAAACGAAACACTTCCCGAGACGCGTTTGAGAGATGAATACGGAGATCGACCGACTCGTCAAACGTCTCCAAACGGCGATAGAGGTACATTTGGGAGCACAGAAAGCTTCTCACCAGTACTCGCGGTACGAGATACGCAAACTGTGGCCGTATACCGAACAAGAGATTTCGTTTGAAACGACCACGAAGTTGCTTCGGGAAAGCCGTTCGGGAGAAGGAGAAGAGGAAAGAAAAGTGGACGTGGAGAAACTGATGGCGAACGTCAGGAGCTATTTCCTTTCCCAGAAGAAGGAAAAGGAAGAGGAGAAGACTTTGAGCGATGGCGCGAGTATCTGCGCGCGAGACGTGTTCGATTCGCGAGAGAGTGCTTTCGTTGCAGAGATGAGAACTAAAGTTGTCCACGAGCGAAGGCTTTCGCAGACGTTGCGAGTGGAATTGAAGAAAGCGAAGAAAGAAAGCGAACGCGCGATGAAAGATATAACGAACAGAACGGAACAGAACGAGGCGTACGTGAAGCAGGTGTATGACTCCGTGGAAACGTGGATGAGGAAAGCGACGGAGATGGAGGAGGAGCGGGATTCGCATCGCGAGCGGTGCGAAAAGCTGGAAAAGGAAAATCGAATGTTAAGGAACGGAGAACGATTCGAGTTGTTGAGGGAAAAGATGATTGTTAGGGAGAGAAAGTTAAAGGAACGACTGGAGGAAGCGCTGCGGTTGGTGGATGTTTTACGGTTAGAAGGTATAGAAAAGGACGCGGAGTTGATTCGTAATCGAGGCGAGAGAAGAGTAAAATAGGTGTTACGTAAGTACACACGGCATAATGTAATATTATATAGAACAGGCGGCAATTTAAAACTACTACTTTAATTTTTTAGCAACTAATACAAGCATCATCAAAATTCATCGTCAACTGTCACCTCTTCCAATGGCAACAGTTTTAAACTCTGCGTGATAGTCTCGAAGATTTCAACGTCTCCCGGCGTCATGCCGTCCTCCGGCATTTGACATTTCACCGAAACGACGTCTCTCCTCCCTAACTTTCTCCCGGATCCTCTCATGCCCGGACCTAACACCGCCACCTCCCAAAAGTGGAAGTTCAACATCGCTTGACTCCTCCACTCGTAAAAATACAAGCTGCCGTCTTCCTTTTCTTCCGCTTTGACTAAAAATGTCGCCGCTTTCGCGCCTCCCGTGGCGCCCTCCAACGGCGCAAAGTCGTTCGCTCTCGTCTTGCCCAACTTCTCCGCCGATGTGTATTCCTCCATCTCTAAGTCTCTCAGCTTTGGAATACCGCGCCCACCGTCGCTCTTACTTTCCACTTTCCCAACTGGATTCACGATAACTGTGCACCGTCTTCCTCCGTACTCCGCTCTCGGATGAAACTCTCTCTCCAAAACACCGTTCGGTGTATCCATCAGCCAATCCTCGGGAACTTTCATCGAAAACCCGCGGTCGTAATCCACGTACTCTTTATACTTTACCGGTGGCATGTCCTCCGTTTGGTGCGCGGGGACTGTTTTCTCGTCCTCGTACGCCCACGCCGCTCCTGTATCGTCTTCATTTACTGTCTTTGTTTTCGAGAGCGTACACGCAGCGACGGCGGTGAACACAACCGTCCTCCTGCTCTGTCTTCGAGAGTGATGATGAGCATCATCGGAACAGCACGAGAACGCCGCACTTCTTCGCGAATGGTGGTGTTTCTTGCGCATCGTCGAAAAAGGGTGCTTTTGCTTTGTCTTTGGTGGTATTGGTGGTGCTTTAGAGGCGAGCATCGTCGTCGTCGTCGTCTCGTTCGCAGTGTGAGTCTTTGAAGACTTTCCCCAAATTCGCCATTTTTATACGCAACTTTTGAAGTACAACGCACAAACACAGTCGGAAACTCGCACATATTGGTCGTGGTGACGCGCTCTCGATCTCAAAATGGCGAAACACCACCCAGACTTAATCATGTGCCGAAAAATGCCCGGCATTGCCATCGGTCGGCTCTGCGAAAAGTGCGACGGAAAATGCGTGATTTGCGATTCCTACGTCCGCCCTTCGACGCTCGTGAGAGTGTGCGACGAGTGCAATTACGGCTCCAATCAAGGAAGGTGCGTCATATGCAGCGCAGTTGGGGTCTCGGACGCGTATTACTGTCAAGGGTGCGTGATACAGGAGAAGGACAGGGACGGGTGTCCAAAGATTATAAACTTAGGGAGCGCCAAGACGGACTTGTTTTACCACAAGAAAGCCGCCGGGGAGATAACGGGGGGAGGGGGGAGGACGTATTAATACTAATAGCGCGGCTGGGGGAGAGAAAGAAAGAAAGAAAGAAAGAGTTCGTCGTTTGTATATATCATCGTTAGCAGTATTACTTTACACGCAGAGCAGCGGCGCTCTCTTTTCGAGATGCTGAATCCTATTTCTACTACTAGCTGTACACGCCGCGCTTGTTTGTTTCTTCTTCTTCTTCTTCTTCTATCTTCTATCTGTTGCTACCTCTTCTGAGTCGCGAGGAAGACCTTTGGGTCGTCGAAGGGAGCGAATCTCGAGGCGTCGTCAAAGCGTTCGCTCGAGTGGTTCGTCGCGAAGTCGGTTGTTGTTCTTTTCTTTCTCCTCCTCTGCTTTCGTTTCTTCCGAAATCATTCTCGCTCTGTCTTCATTCTCCATTGCTGTTTCTTCTTCTTCTTCGCTCTTCTTCTCTTTCTTAATGACGCCGTAACTCGGAAAGTTCAAATGAATTTCGTGCGTCTCTGCGACAAAGTCGTTTTCGTCGACGTCTTTCAACAGTTCGTCTCTGATTTCCTTCGCGACGGCTTCAAAGCTCGAGTTAAGACCGTGGAATAAGGCAGCGTTGGTCCATATCAACTCGGCGTCGGATTTGAACGCATCGAGTTGACGATAGTATCGACCTTTGAGTCGGTGTTTTATCCGTTCCAGGGACATCGGAAGCGGAACAATTTTGCAATAGTTTGCGTTTACGCCCAAACTCTCGCGAAGGTAAACGTCGTCGCACGAAGCGTCCGTGACGTACGCGAGGAACCTATCGTTGGCGATGAGTTTTTCAACTTTTTGCGTGAGCGCGCGAGTGACTTCGGTAGATAAAGCGGGTCCGAGAAGACAATCGCTCGCTCGATTGCGCTGTCTCGCTTCCGCTGCCCGACGCCAGCGCAATTTATCGTCCGCGTCAAATAGCTCCCAGAAACAGTGCGTGACGGTTTCATTCGCTTGGTTGGAATACGTGATGCGTAAGTTGTTCCACGGCGAGCCGCGCCATCGACCTTCGTTTTTCACAACCGAGGAGATTTCGCCGTGCCACCATGTGCCGAAATTACCCGGATGTTCCTCATCTTCAATCTCCCAATCCCAAAGACAGAAAACATTTTGATCGTTCGCTTTCCATTTCTGCTCGCGAGCGTCTGTAAATCTGTCCACGCAAACGATAAAATCCGGAACGGACAACCTCGGAAGTTTCAGTGAGAACGTTTCCCCGAAGTTTGCGCTTCGCGGGTCTGCGAATCGTAACGTCACTTCACAAATCGTCTCGTATGGGGCATCCGTAATTCTACTTCCGTTACTCGTGTTGATGATATACTTCAAATCTGAGACGACGCAAGGTTCGCAGAATCGAACATCCTCTTTCTCTTCCCAAACGCGGCATGAGAGAGTATCCTCCATTGCATCGAGGAACTCTTCGTGACCTTGGGGGATGTACATGACCGAGTCACCGAGTTGTGGAACGTAACAGCCATATCCCTGAAATTCGCGTAATAACCAACTGAAGCATTGATCGGAACGTTTAGCAGGACCCATGACGAACGTGAGGCGCCCTGGGCGACGGTCTTCTTCTTCTTCTGCTTCATTTTCCTCTGACTCTGAGTTGAGTTGTTGACTATTCTGACGTCGTCTCGTTCGCAGTCGTGCCTCTTCTTCCTCGTCTTCGGCATCTCCATCGCTTTCGTACTCTTCTTCCTCGTCGGTATCCGTCTCGGACTCGACGTACGATCTTCGGCCAGCTCTTCGCAAACGGCGTCTGTTTTCAGCCGCCTCAATGCGAACTCTATTATCGGCGCGGCGCCTTCGCGTTCTACGCCGAGTGGTTACGCCCCAATCGTCGTCTTCGTCGTCGTCGGAGGCGTTTGCGTTCTCTGAATCTTCCAATCCTCTTAAATCGTCCATGGCAGCGTCGTTCTCGTTTTCATCGTCGTCATCGTCGTCATCATCTGATATTATAATGTCCGGATCTCTCTCCACGTCGTCTGGATCGTCCACTTCGTCGTCGTTTTCTAATACCGGATCGTCTCCCAAAACGAATTCATTTAGGTTGTATCGATTCGATATCATCAACTGTACCATCGATGAGTGTTTACATCCGTCTCGTCGGTTCCACACACCTTCAAATTCGCGCTCAGACGGGTTTGGAGGAATAGCACAAAAATACTTCTCAAGATTTTCACCCTTCTTGAACGCATCCACGAAAGGAGCCGAGTACGGATCGCCCATTTGATCGCACAGGACTTCTGATCCGAAACTGTAGCGCTCAAAAAGGGTCTCGCCATAAACCAGATTAGCGGGAGGATCCTGGTATACTCTCGCGACACCGTGTTCGTCTCGCGCGATGTCAGATTCTGGGACAAACTCGACGCTGAAAAACTGCTCTTTTTTCTGCGTTAAGTAGCGTTTGTTATCACCGACGCCAAACAGATAGCAATTACCAATTACATCTGAAGCTACAAACGATAACCCATCCGGATTCCAGTGCAACTCCACGATTTTAATGCCATTAAATTCTGGACGGAACGTTCGCATGGATTTCGTCAAACCACCGATACATCGCATTTCTATTCGACCGTCGTAACCTCCCGTTAAGTAGATTTCTGGATAAAAAGGATGCGGTTCGAGAGTGACAATGGTTTTCTCATGACTATTATGTCCAATGATTCCTTCCGACTCTCCAGAATGCGAATGAAAAAACTCTACCGACGGGGATGCACCGTCGCCCTCAGCTGTACGCATCGCGTTGGCAAATGTAGCGATAACGTATTTATCATCTTTCGTCCAGACCGCTTGAAGAACTTCAAATGGCCTTTGAATATCGCCATTTCCATCCATACATTTCTCTCTCCAACATTCAGATTGCGTTTTCCAGACACATCGCACGCGTTTATCGACGCTCGCATTTTTTGTCGACAACGCTATCATCCCATCACCATCTGCGGGTTTCGGCGGCATTCGCCAACACATTACATATCCATCTGAACTTCCCGATATGAAGGTGCGCGGGTCCGTGTTACTGAATTTTGTTACATCTACATCATGCGTGTGCGTAGCACACGGCGATGTGCCATTACTTGGCATATCGTAAGCGCGCATCGCGTGGATTGGAGGAGCTTCGCCTGCAGCTTCATCATTTATTTTACTCAAATCGAAGTCGTAACAAAACAGTCGAGAAGACGTGAAAGCACACGTATCTGTTCCCCCAATCAAAGCCGTTCCATCACAATTGAAGGAAAGAGTGGATACTCGCGTGAGACGAGTTCGTGGTCTTCCCCGACCGTGTACTTGTTGTTGCCGTTGCTCATCCGGAGGATTGTTGTTATTATTATTGTTGTTGTTGATGTTGTTGTTGTTGGTGGTGGTATCGTTCTCGTTATTCTCGTTCTCGTTCCCATTCCTATCGATGTCGTTGTCTGCCGCCGCTTGCGGTCCTGAAACCATACCGTGGACATCAAAAACGGCCGCATTTTGCTCTCCAGAGTGTTTATACGCGTGCCACAACCTCATCGTTCCATCTTCGCTCGCCGACGCGAGAATCCAAGGTTTTGCCGGATTGAACAATACCACTGTAATTGGCATAAAATGCCCTTTCAAAACAGACACCGGTTCTCCACTCTCCAATTTCCATGTTCTCACGTCTTTATCTAGAGACCCAGACGCGACTAAATAATCTCTCGGACAAACCTCAACGATCGTAATCGGCTCCGTGTGTCCTCGACAACTCGCGAGCAATCCGCCGTTCCTCGCGTTCCATATTTTCACCAACCAATCGTCCGCTCCCGTCACCAACTTATCCCCTTTCTTATTATACACCGCGCAATAACACGCGTCTCTGTGCGCGTGCAGCGTCCTTTGACACTCAAATCTTTCGCCAAAATAAGTATTCGCGCATTTTCTCGTAAACGCAGTCTCCCCGTCGTCAAATTGCAAAAATATCTTCTCGTTCGCGTCCACTCTCACGCCCGGTCGACGCCCGCCTCTCGCGACCACCGCGAGCGGATTTTTCATCCCCCCCGCCGCCGCGTCGGCGCGCGGCGGCGTCACCGCGTAATACATTTTCCAACTATATTTCGTATGTATATTTCGTATGTATTCCTCATTTATATCATATCGTCTCTGCCGTCGTTTCGCGTCGTTTCGCGTCATCCCAAACTTCGCCTCCATCTCCCACACGCTCATCTCGCGTTCAAATCCGTTCGCATCCATTCGCCTCGGAAGTAGCATTTTCTCCCTCGCCTCTCGCAAAAACACCTCCGCACTTTCTCGAAACTCCAACTTTGAGCGTAAATGCGTCAATATTTGCAGATTAAAGACACTTTCTTCGTCCAGACGTGAAGAACTTTCGAGCGCTTTCTCCAAGGTTGGACGAGTTTGAATCCTCGGTTTGAACCATTCGGAAACGTTCGGGAGAGACATGATGATGATGATGATTGTTTGAAGACGAAGAAGACTGTTATTCTCAGCAGTGGTAGTGGTGGTATTCGGAAACGACCGAAACTCGGCGCCTTTGTCTCTCTCTCTCTTTCTCTCTCTCTTTGCGTCTCTCTCTCTGTCGCGCAGTCTTTTTGCGTGCACTAATGCGCGGACGTTTCTGAGGCAATGCGTACAACGCATTCACCCCATAAAAATGAACGCTCGGCAAGCCCCCCCGGACGATTGGTCCGGCCTCCTCAAGAAAGAAGAGGAAGCGTTGATCACGATCATGAAAGAGCGAGCGTTATCTACCTGCGCTCGAGCGCAAAAGACTTACTACGAGTGCGTCAAAGGACGCACGTTATCCATCGTCTGGAAGTGTCGAGAGGAAGGGAACGCGTTGAACGAATGTTTGCACCGAGAAACGAGCGAGGAGAAATTGAACGACGTGAAACGGAAGTGGTTAAAAGCTGGGAAGCCGAGAGTTGGGACCACAAACGGAGAGAGGATTCCCGTGGAGTTTTTATAGAGTATAGTAGGAGAAGCGCAGATCATATATATAGCACAGAGAGCATAGAGAGAGTCATCGTGTAATACGCGAGAGATAAAATGTACCCCCAAAAGTTAAAGATATTTCCCCACACATGTACCCACGCGTTTACGAGATGTCATCATCCATGAACGCGGTAAAAACGCTCTGTCGTTCTTTCTCGAGCAGCGGTGAGACCAAAAAGTTGTCGACAAAGCCGCTTTTGCGCTCAAAATCGTGCAAAGCCAAAGCTTTTTCTTCTTCTCCCTCTTCTTCTTCCCAAAATGGAAAAACCAAAGCAGCGGCGACGTCGACGGATAAAGACGAGACATCTTTACCTTTCCGAGCGATCCCAGGCGGAACCCCGGAGGACCCTTCGAACGCGCGAAAAGGAAGAAACGACGGTCGACCAACGTATTGCCCACCATCCTACGCGGCCATGTGCATGGACGCGTTCGGATCGGTCCAAGACGCTTTGAACGATGGGGAGAAACTTTTAGAGGTTGAGTTTCCAGCGGTGCCAGGGGAGGATGCGGATTACAAAGCGGCCTCGGACGTGTACATCGACGCGAACGTGCAATACGCGTTAGTGATTGGCTCGAGCTTATACGAGAAGTTGGGGAAGAGAGTGCAGATTTGTTTACCGGATGGGGTGGAGTTTCGAAGGGCGAAGAAGGTGTTTTCGAATTCGTTGATGATGTCCGAAGGCGTTACGCTGAACACGTTGGACGGGAAGAAGCAAGACGCGTCGATTACCGGGATGTTTCAAAAGATGAGCGCGGGGAGAGGGTTGAGGTCTGGGAGTGCGGACGACGAGATGGACGATGATTTTGAGAACGCGGACGTGTTTATCATCGTGAACGTGAGTTGCGGGGAGTTGCCAGATGTGGAACAATTCGTGAAGACGACGTCGGGAGGAAGGCCGATTATTATGTTGAACAATCAGTTGGACACGTTGAGAGCGGATTTGGGGTTGTTTTCGTTTCCTCCGAAGCGTTTGCACTACGATTTCTTGAGTTATTTTAAACCGGTATTTTATTTACGATCGAGAGCGTATTCGAGATCGATTACCGTGTCGCCGTTTGTGGTGAACTATTCCGGCGCGGTGTTTCGAGAGTACCCGGCGCCGTGGCAGGTGATGATTAAACAATCCAACGGGGTTTTGGCGTGCATCGCGGAAGACGAGGACAGATTTACTTTAGGCGAGGCGAAGGAGGAGATGTTGATTGCGCTTGGATTGAGCGATCCGGAGGGGAGTTTCATGAAAACGGCCAGAAGCGGGTTGGTGGTGAACACGTGGTGGGAAGAGGAAGACGACGCGGAAAAGAGCGACGCGTGGAGAACGTAATTTTAAGACATTTAAAGCACTAATAGCAAAGCGGATTTTATTTCAACACAATTATCATATTTTCGTGATAAGAAATTTAGGTATTAATCTCGTTTATTCGCCTCGTCGGGATCGTCCAACGTGAACTCGTTCGCCTCGTTCGCTTGACTCGCCGACCCCGGATGAGTATTACTCCCCGCCCTCGGTACGTCGCTCGAACTCATCTCTAAATCACTCAACAATCGCGACCCACTCGCAACCGCCCTCTCTCTATTCCTCTCGAACCAATTCACAAAGTCCGCCGCGCTGCCACTTCCAACGCTACCCAATCTACTCCTTCGCGAAGTCGCGTTGTTCCCTACGCCCGGTCCGACGAACCGTTGCGCGCCTCGTCCAAACTCCCCGCGGAAGGACTGAAACGCCGCGCCGCACACTCCAAGCGTCGCCAACATCCCGATGATTAAAAATATCCCTAAGAAAATAACTCCAGCTATCCTTTTCGCCCCGTTGTTGTTGTTGTTGTTGTTATCGTGGTCTTTATCTATCAACTGTCCTCCTCCTCCTTCTTTCCCTCCTCCTCCTTCTTTCCCTCCTCCTCCTTGGTCTTCTTCTTCGCCGAGAAGACCGACGCCGCCGCGAGCACCGGTCGTC
>Ga0181555_1002711_pt1 | contig 14473 bp, 14 predicted proteins | sample 011ome_15_FD_145601 | JGI IMG/M metagenome (GOLD analysis project Ga0181555, IMG submission 145601) | Coastal salt marsh microbial communities from the Groves Creek Marsh, Skidaway Island, Georgia - 011504AT metaG (spades assembly) | ecosystem: Environmental > Aquatic > Marine > Intertidal zone...
CTTGCATTTAAATAAGGATGATTTTTCAATTAAAGAGATTAAAGTGAAAGATATTGTTAAAATATCCAAAGAATTATTACAGGAAGCTAAATGAAAATAGCAATTGCTGGTACTGGCTACGTTGGTCTTTCTAACGCCATGTTGTTGGCGCAAAATCATGAGGTAATTGCCCTTGACATAATCCCTGAGAAGATCGAACAGCTTAACAATAAAATCTCTCCCATAGTAGATGCTGAGATCGAAGACTTCCTGGCCAATAAAGACCTTAACTTTACCGCCACTCTAGACAAAGAGCTAGCCTATAAAGATGCTGATTTTGTTATTATCGCTACACCGACTGATTATGACACGGTTAATAATTACTTCAATACATCATCTGTAGAAGCAGTCATTCAAGATGTTATTGATATTAATCCTAAAGCTACCATGGTTATCAAGTCAACTGTGCCAGTTGGCTATACGCAGAGTATTAAAGATAAATTTAAGATTGATAACATTATCTTTTCGCCAGAGTTTTTAAGAGAAGGTTTGGCACTATATGACAATCTTTATCCATCACGAATTATTGTTGGCGAAAAGTCAGATAGGGCAGAGATATTTGCTAACCTTCTGCAAGAAGGCGCTCTAAAAGAAAATATCGACATTTTATTTACAGATTCTACCGAGGCAGAAGCGGTCAAACTCTTTAGTAATACTTACCTTGCCATGAGAGTCTCATATTTTAATGAGCTAGATTCCTATGCAGAAGCACACAATCTAGACTCAAAACAAATCATTGAAGGCGTTAGCCTTGATCCAAGAATTGGATCACACTATAACAATCCGTCATTTGGCTATGGTGGTTATTGCTTGCCTAAAGATACCAAACAGCTTAAAGCCAATTACAAGGATGTGCCTAATGCGTTAATTAGTGCGATTGTTGATGCTAACTCTACCCGTAAAGACTTTATTGCAGATTCTATCATTAGTAAGAACCCTAAAGTAGTAGGCATGCATCGCCTTATTATGAAGAGTGGCTCTGATAACTTTAGAGCGTCCTCTATTCAAGGTATTATGAAGCGCATTAAAGCCAAAGGCATTGAAGTGGTGATCTATGAGCCGGTATTAGAGGATGATGAATTCTTTCATTCAAAGGTAATAAGAGATTTGGATAAGTTCAAACAAGTTAGCGATGTGATTGTCGCTAATAGAATGGTGGATGAACTCAACGATGTGAAAGACAAAGTTTACACGCGTGATTTATTTAATAGTAACTAGCTAGTAGATGCAAAATAGTCAAAAAATTCTTTTTGTTGTCACTAGAAGGATTGGCGATTCTATAGCAATTACTCCTGCAATTAGGGCGGCCTACAAACACTATCCAAATGCCGAGGTTGTTGTTATGTGCAAAAAGGGCTTAGCAGATCTGTTTGTGAATAATAAATTTATCTCAAAAGTGAAAGAGATCAGAACACCTAAAGCGAAGTTATTGTATTTTATTTCTGTAAAAAACAGGTTTGATGTGTGCTTTGCATACACAGACAGTCAATCGTTTGTGAAATTGGCTAACAAGTTGTCTAAAAAAACCTATAGCTTCTTCCCGGATAATCCAGACAAGTCCGTTGCAGGTGTTTACTACAAAGAAAAGCCCAACAATATTAATCGTCCGCATATTATTTTGGAAAATTTGGAACTACTTTTAGAAGAAGGTATCCAGCATGCCGGTTATCGTATGAACTTTAACCTAACGCAAACAGAAATAAATCAAGCAGAGTTTGCCTTGCAGTCGATCAAACAAGATTCCTCTGTGCTGATTTGTCTAAAAATTACAAGCCATCCTCAAAAAAGTTTTCGAGATTGGTCTGTAGAGCGTTTTTCTGAGTTGATTAGTTTGATTGTTGGGGTTGACCCTGGAGCTAGATTTGTTGTAGTTGGTGCCAAGCAAGAGAGTGAAGCAATTGACGACCTATGTAAAAAACATTCAGCCTGTACCGTATCATTTTATGATCAGAGTATTAGAGAAACGGCGGCCATTGTTTTTGCAAGTGACTTGTATTTAGGAGTTGATACTGGCATTACTCAAATTGCAAGTTGTGGCAACTTCCCAATAGTTGGACTATATCATTGCTTAATTGGCAAAGAAAGGGCTGGTCCTTTAGAGAATCCTTGTGACTTTAGTTTAAACATGACAATACTATCAGGTCGGTGTGAGAGGAAAAAAGGCAGTATGGATACCATTTTTGCAACTGATGTTTTTGACTCTGTGAAGCAAGCTATTAGATTAAGTTAGTTTTGCATAAAGCTAACATATAGAAAATTACAATATAGGTATATAAAATGAAAGTATTAGTAACAGGCTCAGCTGGATTCATCGGCTCAGCGCTCTCAATCAGACTGCTTGACCGTGGTGATACAGTAGTAGGTATTGATAATCATAATGACTACTATGACCCAGCACTTAAAGAAGCGCGTTTGGCAAGACATGCTGATCATCCAAACTACACACATATTAGAATGAATCTTGAAGATCGTGAGGCTATGGCTAAGCTATTTAAAGATGAGCAGTTTGAAGGTGTGGTTAATCTAGCAGCACAAGCAGGTGTACGTTATTCTATTGAAAATCCACTAGCCTACATTGATACCAATTTAGTAGGCTTTGCGCACATATTAGAAGGCTGTAGACATAACAAAGTGGGACACCTTGTGTACGCTTCATCAAGCTCTACTTATGGTCTTAATACTAAACAGCCATTCTCTACGCATGAGGCGGTTAACCACCCAGTGAGCTTGTATGCGGCTACCAAAAAAGCCAATGAGCTAATGGCACATACTTATTCACATTTGTATGATTTACCAACCACAGGCCTAAGATTCTTTACTGTATACGGCCCATATGATAGACCAGACATGGCACTACAGAAGTTCACCAGAGCCATTATGAATGACGAGCCAATCACTGTATTTAACTACGGCAAGCACAGAAGGGACTTTACATATATTGACGATATTGTAGAAGGTATTATTAGAATATTAGACAGGCCAGCGCCAATTAACCCGGATTGGGATAGCAACAATCCAGATCCAGCAACTTCTAGCGCACCTTATCGAGTTTACAATATTGGTAATAACAATCCAGTAGAGTTAATGGATTACATTGAAGCACTAGAAACCTCATTGGGAAAAACTGCAGAAAAAGAACTGTTGCCACTACAGCCTGGTGATGTGCCAGACACATACGCTGATGTAGACGACTTAGTAGAGCAGTTTGATTACAAGCCGAGTATGAGCGTTAAGCAGGGTGTTGAGAATTTTGCCAAGTGGTATAAAGAGTATAATAATATTTAGCCTTTAATTATCTCTTTAGCTTGTTCAATTGAATCAAGGATAAATTTTGCTTTTGAGCTTTCTTCATCAATTGCGTGACCGCTTTTTACCAGGATGGTATTTTGAATGCCTGCTGCGTTAGCGGCTTGTATGTCAGCTTTTTTATCGCCAATCATCCACGAGTTTTTCATATCAATAGTGTATTTATCATCAGCCTTAATAAACATGCCGGGCTTTGGTTTTCTGCAAACACAATTTGATTCTGGTCCATGCGGGCAGAAAAAAACATCTAGTATATTGATGTTATTGTTTTTAAATTGGTCAAGCATCCAAGTATTTACAATATGAAAATCACTTGCGTCATAGTATCCTCGATCTATACCTGACTGATTAGTGACAATAATAATTTGATAGCTTAAAGATTGAAAATATAAGCAAGCGTCAAAAACACCATCAATAAATTCAAAATCTTTTATTTTATGCAGATACCCAACCTCCTTATTGATAACGCCGTCTCGATCGAGAAAAATTGTTTTAATAGCCATAATAAAAAATACGTATAATCGGTTTAATTAGATAGATATTTTATCTTAAATGCACAATCAACTTTCTGTTGTCATAATTAGCAAAAATGAAGAAAAATTCATTGCAGATGCGGTGAAATCAGCCTCATTCGCAGACGAAGTTTTAGTATTAGACAGTGGCTCTACTGATGCCACCTGTATGATTGCAAAAAATCTAGGTGCCAGAGTTGAGCATCAAGATTGGTTAGGGTTTGGTTTGCAGAAAAATAAAGCAGTAGCACTGGCCCAACATGACTGGGTATTTGTACTGGATTCAGATGAGAGAATTACCCTCGATTTACAAACAGAAATTTTGCAAACATTGAAAACACCTAATGCTGCCGGTTATTATGTTGCTAGACTGAATAATTTCTTTGGTAAAAACATTCGATATTGCGGGCTTTATCCAGATTACAGTGTGCGTCTTTTTAATAGAAACAAAGGACAATTTAACAATGTGACCGTGCATGAAAGCGTACAGATTAAGGGTAATGTTAATAAGTTAAAAAACCACATGCAGCATTTGGCATTTGACACGGTAGCAGAATTTTCTGACAAGCAAAAAAAGTATGCAGCATTGAGCCAAAAAAAGAAAAATTTACTCAAGGCTTTTGTATCACCGATATGGACTTTTATTAAGATTTACTTATTACGTTTAGGGATTTTGGAAGGTTGGCGTGGTTTTGTGATTGCTAAAGTTTATGCGCAATACACGTTCTGGAAGTACATTAAGTGAAGATACTAATCACCAAATTTCGCAGTGTCGGCGATGTTATTTTGCTTACTCCATTGATCAAAAACCTGAAGCATAATTACCCTGACAGCGAGATAAACTTAATGGTCAACAAGGGCACTGAGGTATTGATTGCTCATCATCCAGACATTAACAGTATCACACTACATGATCGCTTTAAGTTAAGAGCCATGCCAATTTGGCAAAGAACTAAAGCAGAGCTTAAAACCTTGTATAGAATTAAAAAAAGTCGTTACGACATTGTGATTTCTTCTGACCGAGGTGATCGAGGCGCACAGATTGCATATTTTAGTGGTGCAAAGATTAAAATTGGCAGAAGTGGCGGCAAAGGCTATATTAATAGTAATGCGTTTACACACCACTTTTCATTTCAAGGTGAGCGCCACATTGTGGATTTAAATCTTGATCCTTTGAGGTTGTTGGATTTACCCATTCATAACAAAGGATTGGATGTTTACTATTCAAACCAAGACTGTATTCAAGCTAAAAAAATAACCAATGAGCTGGACGAGTTTGTCCATATTCATCCTGTTTCTCAATGCATGTATAAATGTGTTGATGATCAAGTCATGGCGAAAATCATTGATTATTTTGAATTAGAGCTCAACATCAGAGTTGTTTTAACCGCAGCGCCTGTCAACAAAGAGCTAGAAAGAGTTGTTAGTATTTTAAAATACACGCATTCAACACCTGTTGATTTATCGGGAAAGTTAAGCTTATTAGAAACGGCCGCCATGAATAAATTGGCTAAGATGGTGGTGGTGGTTGATACTGCGATTATGCACATTGCTGCTGCCAACAATATTCCAGTGTTGGCCTTTTTTGGGCCAACGGCAGTTGATAATTGGGGGCCTTGGGATAAAACACTAATGGAAACAACATATCAACGCAAAGGTGGGGTGCAACAGCATGGAAAGCACAGAGTGTTGATGGGCGATAAAGATTGCATTCCCTGTTCGCAAACAGGCTGCGATAATTTAGGGGTGAGTGCTTGCTTGAATGCGTTAGATTTAGAAGTGATTAAAAACAACATTGACAATATATTAGATGAACAGAAAAATTAAAGTTTTACATACTGAGTGGTCAGATGGTTGGGGTGGACAAGAGATTCGCATCATCAACGAGATGATTGCTGTGCGTGAACAAGGCGTCGAGGTTTATCTTGCTTGTACTGATCATGCACAAATTAAACAAAAAGCTTTGGACAATGGTATTCAAGTATTTACTTTGCCTTTTAGGGGGAATGCTGATTTCAAAACTTTATTTGGCATTAAAAAAATCATACAAGAAAATCAGATTGATATTGTCAACACGCATAGTGGAAAAGACACTTGGGTGGGTGGATTGGCTGCTAAATTGGCAGGCGTTAAATTCATTAGAACGCGCCATCTTTCTAATCCAATCAAATCATCAAAATTGAATTTTATCAATGAGCTCGCGGATTATATTTTTACCACTGGAGAAAGCGTTAGGTCAGATATGATTAATAATAATCGCATTCAGCCTGAAAAGATTCAATCCATTCCAACGGGCATTGATGCTGATGTTTATGATGCAAGCAAGTTTGATCGACAAGCTTGCCGGGATTTATTTGAGTTTAAGGACGGTCAAATTGCCATTGGTATTATTGCAGTATTGCGTCTATTTAAAAGACACGATAGATTCTTAACCATGGCGCGCCATATTATTGACAACCATCCAAATAAAAATATTTGTTTTGTCATGGCTGGCGATGGTCCACAAAGAGAAAATTTGTCCAATATGATTAATGATTTTGGTCTGCAAAACTATGTCTCGATGCTTGGGCATGTCTCAAATGTGCCAGAGTTATTGCAAGCGCTAGATGTGTTTGTACTAACATCAGACAGCGGTGAGGGCGTGCCACAATCAGTCATGCAGGCGCTCTTGATGCAAACCGCAGTGGTTTCAACCAGTGCAGGCAGCACCAAAGATCTTTATGATAATAACAACTTTATTTTAGTAGACAAAGATTCTCAGCAGGCGTTAGACAGCGCTTGTGATAGTTTGGTCAGTGATCCGATGCTTGGTACTGAATATGCCAAGCATGCCAGACAGTATGTTTTGGATCATTTTTCTAAAGTTAGAATGACCGAAAAGATTGTAAAAATTTATTCAGAGCTAACCAAGTAATGAATATTCTTTATACCAATTTTCATCTTGGTAATGGTGGCGGGCATACCACCTATTTGAGTTATTTGTTTAATGGTGCATTGTCAAATGGCATTAATGTCTTTATGGCAGCGCCAGGGGTTAGTAGACTCAATAAAGATCTTAGGAAAGACAGCCCTGACAGAGTATTTGACATCGAGTTTCCAGGTAAACCTAAAGAATTGTTAAACATGCTGAGAAATGCCAAAAAGCTTAAAAACATCATTGTTGAAAAACAGATTGATATTGTTCATGTGAACGGCACGCCTGACCATAAAGTGGTAATGTTTTGTAAGTGGTTCTATCGGCTGGATTTTTCTATTATTAGAACCAAACACGATTCGTTTGTGATTAAAGAAAATTGGTTTGCCAACAAGTTATATGGTAAATATACAGACCGCATGATTACAGTTTCTCATTACCAGTTTAATCATGTGATTACCGAGCAATTGCGCAACAAAACAAGCGTTATTCATAATGGTGTAGACTTGGATTACTATCAACCAAGGGAAAAATCGACAAATTTAATAAAACAGTTTGACATTCAAGACAAAGACATTGTGTTTGTTTCAGTGGCAGGAACGGCTTTGCATAAGGGCTGGCAGTTTTTAGTGGAAGCGGCTTCTAAGCTCGATGACGAATTGCGTCATAAAATTAAAATCATCATTGTTGGCAATGCCCCAAAAGATGAGATTGTTGAACGCTACGTTAACCAATTCAATATGGCGGATAATATTGTCTTTACTGGTTTTATGAATGACGTAAGAGAGGTAATCTCTATTGCCGATATTGGCTTTGTTTTGTCTATTGGTGTTGAGACTATCTCATTTGCCTGTAGAGAGATGATGGCCATGGGCAAGCCGACATTGGTTTCTGATTATGCAGGATTGTCAGAAAATATTGATGATAATAAGGACGGGTGGATTTTTAAACAAGGCTCTGCTGAGCAAATTCAAGCGTTTTTACAACAAGTTGAAGAGCTAAATTTGAATAGACTCTCTGACTCGACTCAAAAAAAGGCAAATGGCGAGTTTGGACTAGAGAGCTTTCTTAATAAAACAATCGCATCATATCAGGGGTTGAGATGCAATTGAGAAAACAATACTGACTAAGAGTAGGCGATTATGAAAATTATTTATCCATACCCAATGCACATTAGTAATGGGTACACCTATATGCTTAGTATTATTCAGTTTTTGAATACATTGGCTGACAATATCAAGGTTGAATTGTTGTGTTTAGACTCACGAGCTGACATAGAAAACTATCTTAATAACAACCTTGATATTGAACTCAAGTCCAATTTAAAGGTTGTGCAAATATCTAATAAAAAATTTGGCATTAAAAGTAACAAACTTTTTTTTATTGCCAATGTACTTAAATATCTAAAAGATTTCAAGTCTGAAAAAATGATTGTCTACACGCGAGACTTTAAGCAAATGCGCCTGGCTATAAAACACTTAAAGAAGGGTAATCCAAATATCAAGTTTGTTTTTGAAGCGCACCAAATACTATCGCAAAATTATTGTAGAGAGGGGAAATACAAACAGGCCAAGGAAACAAAGCAGTTGGAAGGCTTTGTGTTTTCTAATGTGGATGACTTGATTTGTATTACCTCCACCTTAAGTAGTGAAATTAAAAAAGTATTTCCTAGTTGCGTAGAGAATCGCCATATTCTTCCTGTTGGATTTAATAAAGATTTTTTAAATGTTAAGCATGAGAGCGATAAAAAATACGACATTATTTATAGTGGTAATTTCAGCCAATGGAAAGGGTTGGATGTTTTAGTAGAGGCCATTGCTATTATTAAACATCAGCACAACAAAGATATCAGCGCCGTCTTGATTGGTGCTAATGATCAAACCAAGCAACAGTATGAGAATCAAGCTAAAGAATTGGGTGTATTTGATAATATAAATATTGTTAAAAGAGTGGACCATAAAGAGATTTATCATTATATTGCGCAATCTAAGATAGGCGTGCTTTCTAATAAGTATGATGCAGACGGACTGTTGTTCACTTCACCTTTGAAGCTTTACGAATATTTAGGTTCTGGCTTGAAGGTGGTGGTATCTAGACTGCCCTCTATTGAGAGTAATATTGATGAATCGCTGGTTTATTATGCCGCGCCTGAAAACCCTTGTTCATTTGCTGAAGAAATCATAAACGCATTAGATGATGATATTTTTGATGCGAATAAGGTTAAAGAATTTTCTGAGAATTACACCTGGGAATCTCGAGCAAAAAACTTCCTGAAGTTTGTTTTATGAAAATTCTCCTGATTAAATTTAGAAACATAGGAGACGTTCTGTTATCAACGCCATTGGTAGCAAATCTTAAGCGTATTTATCCGAACGCCACGATTGATTTTGCATTAAATAAAGGTTGCGAGGACATGGTTTCTGATCATCCAAATATTGACAATATTATTGTTTATGACAGGCCAAAAATCAAAAATCTGTCAATATGGGCAAAGCTTAAAGAGGAAATCAGGTTTACCCGTCATATTAGAAGCAGTCATTATGACATGGTGATTAACTTAACGGAGGGAGATAGGGGTGCGCAGCTTGCTTTTTTTAGCGGTGCTGAGAAAAAATTAGGCTTTCCTGTTAGAAAAGGATTGTTTGCTAAAATCAAAATCTTTGATAAGTTAGGCGATGATAAAAAATGGCAACATACGGTTGAGAAAGACCTCCAGTTTATTAATCTTCTTGGTAGGGATAAAAGAGTCGCTGATAAAAAAGTAGAAATCTATTGGCCTGAAAAAATAGAAAAAAAAATTAACCAAATTTTGGTCGAAAATAATATTAAGCAATTTGTTCACATTCATCCTGTTTCTCGCTGGATGTTTAAATGCTGGGAAGATGAGCGTATGGCCAAAGTGATTGACTATTTGCAACAGAAAAAAAAATTGACTGTAGTGATTACCGGTGCGCCAGTTAAAACAGAACTGGATAGAATTAATAAGATATTAAAGCTTTGCAAAACAAATCCTGTGAATCTGTCTGGCGAACTGACACTGAAACACTTGGTTTGTTTGTCATCAAAAGCAAGGTTATTTTTTGGTGTAGACACTGCACCCATGCACATGGCAGCGGCAACTGGCACACCTGTGGTAACATTATTTGGCGCCAGTTATCCAGTTATTTGGGGTCCTTGGAACAATGACAGCGATAAAAAGTCTTTTCAAGATATAAATGGGTTGCAATTTAATGGTATACATCACATGGTATCCAACATGGATCATGAAATTTTTTATGAGGATGGAGTGAAAAAATCAAAAGGCATGACATTGATCAGTGTTGACGATGTATTGAATTCTATACGGGAAATATTATGAAATTAAATATTGGTTGCGGCAATAAAGCAATTGATGGGTATATCGGTGTTGATAAGTTTCAGTGTAATGCGGCTGATTACATTTGTGATATTGAGAATGAACAATTGCCATTTGATGACAATAGTATAGACGATATTGTACTGGACAATGTGATTGAGCATTTTAATGACATACCAAAAGTAATTAATGAGCTCATTCGTGTTTCCAAAAAAGGTTGCTTAATTAAAATAATCACACCCCATTTTAGCGCTTTATCTTCTTGGATTGACCCAACACATGTTCATCATTTATCATATTTTTCTTTTGATCATTTTGAAAAAACAAGCGTTTCTCATTATGTGGGGAAAGGGATCAAGATTCAAAGTAAAAAATTATCATTTGGAGGCGGGGTGCTTGGGCTGATTGCTCGATTTTTGTTTAAAATAAATCCTAAAAAATATGAGCAAAAATATTGTTTTATATTTAGAGCTAGTACGCTTTCTTTCTGCCTAAAAGTGAATGAAAAAAATCCATCTAATTAGGGAGAAGGCTTCCAAATTTGGCGGCGCTGAGGTTTACTTGTCTCGACTTGCACAAACGTTGAGCGATAGTGGTGTTGAGCATCAGGTTATGCATTCAATTTTTCCAAAATTCTTACCATCGTGGCTGCGTATTATTTTGTTTAATTTACAAGTCTGTCTCACTAAGAAAAATAAATTTTATTTTTCTTTAGAGCGTATTGTTTGCCCCGATGTGTATCGTGCTGGTGATGGTGTTCACAAGGTATTCTTAACCATTGAAAATAAGTCAAAGCTTAATCTGCTTCATCCTATTTACCTTTTTTTAGAGAAGCGTTGTTTTAATAATGCAAAACGAATTATTGCTAATTCTTATATGATAAAAAATGAGATTATCAATACTTACGATATTAATTCAGAAAAGATTGACGTGGTTTACAATGGTGTTGAATCTAAAGTTATTAATTATGAAGAGTCGTTTAAAAAACTTTCAAAAGAATTTGATCTAGATAAAATTAATCTAATTTTGCTTTATGTGGGTAGTGGTTTTAAAAGAAAAGGTGTTGAGGAATTTTTGCAAATTATTTCCAGGCTTGCAAATGAAAATATTAAAGCGTTTATCATTGGTAAAGAGAAGAATATTAAATATTATGAGCAATTATCCGGGGATTTAGGGTTGAGTGAAAAAGTTGTATTCACTGGTCCAAGGCAAGATGCGGATGATTTTTACACAATCAGTGATGTTTTTTTATTTCCCACTCGTTACGAGCCATTCTCTAATGTTGTGCTTGAGGCTATGAGTTTTGAAAATGCTGTATTTACAACTAAACAAAATGGCGCTCATGAAGTTTTGGGTAGTGAGTATATAATGCTTAATTCAAAAGATATGTCAGTGGTAGATAAGATTGGTCAGCTACTTAAAGATTCTAAAAGTCTTGAAAAAATTAAAAGAGAAAATAAGCTAATAGCAAAGAGCCTTTCTATCGATTTAAATATGAAAAAAACAATTAAAGTAATTAGTAAGGCGCAATGATATGATTAAGAAATTTATAAGTTATATTAAAAGCCAAGATTCAAGATTTATTTTTTTAGCATTAATGTTAATTATGCTTCCAAGTTTTGAAGCTCCTAAAAATTTGCTTGCAGTATTATTTATTATTTCATGGTTTTTTGTCTCTAAGCGAGAAAAAGACTGGGGCGGGAAATGGAAAACAATAGATACAATATTTTTACTCTGGATATTGATTGATATTGTTGTTGGAATTAATGCAGTGGTTACTCATGCCCAGCCTGCAAGCGGCTCAAAAGATATTATTAAATTTATATTAGTTGGTTGGGCAATTTCTAGGTCTAGATTTTCCATGCGCCAAATAATAAATTTATGTGTAATAGCTATTATATTCTCAGTGATGCCACTGGCATATTCTTATCTAAATTGTAGTGGTGGTACATGTGTTGAGCTTAACTCAGTTGGTCATGTAAATCATACGGCAATATACTTGCTTATTATTTACATAATGTCTTTATCTTTACTTGTATTTAATTTTAAAAATATTGGAAATTTTCTACGTACCATATTAATTTTGACATCAATAGTGCTTTTCTATGTAGTAATTGATACTCATAGTCGAGCGGCATCGGGTTTTATTGTTATTATTACGTTAATGGCAATGCTATACTCGATTTATTATTATCGTAATTGGTGCTCATTAATTATTTCGATTCTTTTAATATCTTTAGCATCTATTATTTTGGCTTACGATCCTCCAGCGGTTGTAAGTAAGTTTATTAATGGTACGAATTTGACGGGCGATTCGCCACGCCAAAAAATTAGAAATTTTGCCTATTATGTATTTAAAATTGATCCAATTTTAGGCACAGGAATAGGCAACTTTCCTAATTTTGGACATGAAGATGTAAAGGCTTTAGTTATTCAAGATAAGGGAGAGTATGACAAGAGTCAATTTATGCCATTTGCGCATCCACACAATATTTACCTTGTTTATTTAACTGGTGGTGGAATTTTATTATTTTCCATTTTTTCATGGTTTTGGCTCCATATAATGCAAATAATTTATCGAGTTAGTAAAGAGTCAAATGAGAAATGGCTTGTATTTGGCAGTCTTAGTGTTGTTATGGTTGTATTAGGTATTGGATGGGTAAATACAACATTGGCGCATGAGCATGCATTGATTGCTATGTTTATTATGGGATTGTTAATATTTAAATTTAGACAATTAAAATAATTATGATTTACTTATTTATTATTGCAATAACTTCTTATGTATTAATGCAATTTATTGAAACAGTTTCATTTAGCTCAAGAGTTGCAGGAAGGCTAACTGGAAAGTTGGCATTAGGAACAACTTTACAGACCTCTATTTTTACCATGAGTCGTTTGTTTTTGCCGCCATTGTTGCTGGCAATGTCTTATATGATTGAGTCAGAATTAAGTATTCAGCTATTTTTATTGTTAGCAATAGCTTTGGTGTTTCTAGCCTTTTCTGCATCATTATTAGTATTGTTTAACTTAAATACCTTTCAAAGTTTATTTCAAAAGTTGTTCTTTTTTTATCAGTCAAGTTCTATTCCAATTGCAATATTAAAAGTATTAAGTAGAAAGCAAGGAATGAATAATAGAGTTGATTTGGAGTATAGACCAAAACTAAAGCACTTGTCTTTAAAAAAGATTTCAGCCGCATGCTTTTCTTATTTTTTTCTTTCAACAGGTTTCTTGATCGCTTTTTCTTTGGCAATTATAATCCCAGAATATAGAATGACAATGAGTCAATTAACAACTGCATTTCATGGAATTGGTGCTGTATTTTTGGCCATGTATATTGATCCAATGATGAGTAGATCTTTAGATGTAGAGCTTAAGAATAATCATTGGATTGATAATGTTTATTCAATACTAGTTGGAAGAATTTTGTCTTATCTATTAGCCTTATTAGTGTTTTCTGGGTTATTTTTATATGCATTATTAATGTGAGAATTTTAATTGAACTTCCAACTTGGCTAGGTGATTGCGTGATGGCTACACCAGCTATTGAAAATATCGTAAATTTTGATAATGATGCTCAGATTACCTTTATCGGCTCTTTTGTGGCGATTGAAGCGATGAAAAATCATCCAAAAGTGGTAAAAACGGTTGTTTTGGATAAAAAATATAGGCATTTATATCAAATTTCTAAAGAATTAGGCGACTTTGATTTGTTCATCTCATTTCGCAGTTCGACCAGATCAAAATTTCTAAAATTTTTAATCTCGGCTAAAAATAAGCATCAATTTGATAAAAATAAGTATTTAAAACGCCATCAGGTAGAAAAATATAACGATTTTATAAATGACAGTTTGTCCATTAATTTAGCGGCTAAAAAATTGCAGATTTATGGCTATAGCGCTTCAAAAAATAAGAAAATGCTGGGGATAAATCCAGGTGCTTCTTACGGTAGCGCTAAGCGCTGGTATCCAGAAAAATTTGCACAAGTGGCCGCCGAGCTGGCTACTCAATATGACATTGTGATTTTTGCTGGCCCTGGTGAAAAGGACATGGCTGACGACATTGAAAAAAATCTAATTAAGGGTAATGTTACCAACTATCAAAACCTAGCTGGCGGCACAACCATCCCTGAATTGATTGGCCGCATTTCAAATCTTGATTTGTTTATCACGGGTGATAGTGGGCCAATGCATGTGGCTGCAGCTTTTCAAGTGCCTACGGTGGCTATTTTTGGCCCTACTAAAGATAAAGAAACTTCTCAGTGGATGAATACTAAAAATGCTATTGTAAAAAAGAATTTAGATTGCCAGCCTTGTATGCAGCGAACTTGCCCGCTAAAACATC
>Ga0181555_1002724_pt1 | contig 14423 bp, 16 predicted proteins | sample 011ome_15_FD_145601 | JGI IMG/M metagenome (GOLD analysis project Ga0181555, IMG submission 145601) | Coastal salt marsh microbial communities from the Groves Creek Marsh, Skidaway Island, Georgia - 011504AT metaG (spades assembly) | ecosystem: Environmental > Aquatic > Marine > Intertidal zone...
TCTTAGGAATTACTCAGTTAACATTTGGTATCTTCGGATCTACTGTTAGTTTAGTAGCTATGGTTGTTGTAAGTTTGATGACTTCAGAGCCAAATGCTGCAACTCAGAAAATGGTTGACGAGTCAAGGGTACCTGCGGGTAACGCTGTAATTGGCGGCCAAAAATAAATAAACTTTTTAAAGGGGCGATTAATTTCGCCCCTTTTATTTCTTTTTATTATCCAATATAAATTCATTAATGTCTGCTAACTTTCATCCACTTGTTTATATAGTTGATTATATCCTTGGGATCATTATGTGGACATTAGTTGGAAGAGTTGCAATGAATATATTTCAAAGAGAAGATTCGCAATTCTTCTTTATGAGAGCTTTTGTAAAATTTACCAATCCACTATTAAAAATATTTAAACCCTTAACACCCACTTTTATTATTCAGCCACTAGTACCATTATATGTTGCTTGGTTTTTCTTTATGATAAGGTTTTACTTAATGCCATATCTTTTAGGGTATTCAGTAATGGGAATGCTTTCATTTCCACTCGAAAGTGAAATATCAAGACAGATTTATCAATTTTTTAATTCAATAAAATTTTAAAAGTTGATACTAATAAAATTAGTATCGCATGAAAAAAATACAAATTTCACCATCAATATTATCAGCTGATTTTAGTCAACTGGGTAATGAAATTAAAAAACTTGAAGAAGGTGGTGCAGATATGATTCATGTGGATGTTATGGATGGTCATTTTGTGCCCAACCTTACTATTGGGCCAACTGTGATTAAAGCTTTGAGAAAACAGTGCTCAATTAAATTTGATGTTCATTTAATGATATCTCCTGTTCATAAATATATTGAAGCTTACGCAGATGCTGGAGCTGATATTATTACCATTCATCCAGAGGCAACCGAGAACTTAGAAGAGTCAATTTTAAAAATTAAAAGCTTAAGTAAAAAAGTTGGAGTCTCGCTAAATCCGGAGTCTAAACTTGATTTGATTACTAACTACCTCGAAAAAATAGATTTAGTTTTAATAATGAGTGTAAATCCTGGATTTGGAGGTCAAAAATTTATGCCTGAAGTTCTAGATAAAGTTAAAAAACTTAAAGACATCAAATCTAAAAAAAATATGAACTTTGATATTGAAATTGATGGAGGGATTAATTTTGATAATTGTCAATCAGCAATTGAGGCTGGAGCTAATATCCTTGTTTCAGGAACAACAGTATTTAAAAGTAATAATGGAGATATAAAAAAAAATATTAATTTATTAAAATTAAAATAAGTTAATGACCATCAAAAATTTTATAGATGACTTAGGCCAAATTTATTTTAATTTAAAACTAAGTTTAAAACAATTTTATCAAAACTCTAATTTTTATGACAAAAAAATATCTAAAACTAAAGATATTACTTTTGGTTATAAACCGAGTCCATATTTGTTATCTTCAATAGTAAAATATCAAAAAAAGAAATATAAAATTGAAGATTTTGCCTTAGAGAGTATTTGGCAAAATGGTTTAAAATATGAAGAATTTGAAAAATTAAATAACTTTTTTTGGTTTTTTAGTCTTGATTTAAAATCATCCAAAAAGATAGCTCAAGCAGTTATCAATAATTGGATCAAAAAAAACCATCGCTATAATAAAAAAAGCTGGGATTTTGATATCACTTCTAAAAGGATAATTTCTTGGTTATCCAATCATCAATTGACTTATGAAGATTGTGAAGAAGAATTTAAAAAAAAGTTTAACCAAAGTATTCAAAAACAAACAAATCATCTTTTAAACGAAATCAAAAATTTATCAGATGTTGAAAATAAAATTGTTGGATGTGCTGCAATAATTTTAACAGGGCTATCATACAAAGAGGAAAATAAGTATCTTGCTAATGGATTATCTCTTTTGAAAAAGATAATAAAATTATCAATTGATAACCAAGGTTTTCCAAAATCTAGAAATATAAAACAATTAATCTTCTACTTAAAATATTTTATTTTAATTAGAGAGTGGTTCAAAGAGTCTCAAAACATAATTCCCGAATATATTGATGAAACAATATATTATCTTGGTCAAAGTTATGCTTTTATTTGGCAAAACATTAATCAAGATCTTCTATTTAATGGTAACTACATCTCAAATAATAGTGAGTTTGACCATTATTTAAAAAGACTTGGATATGTGTTTAAAAATGAAAGTAAAGAGATCGCAGGTTATGCCATTTTTAGAAATAAAAAAATTATACTAACTATGGATATAGGAGGGAGTCCTAGTAATAATTTTTCAAAGTTTTATCAATCTGGCGCTCTTTCATTTGAAATTTTCTCAAATGGTAAAAAACTAATAACAAACTCTGGATATTTTCCTAATAATAAAAACAAATTGAGTAAGCATTCAAAAAGTACAGCTCTACAAAGCACTTTGTCAATTGAAGATCATTCTTCTTGTGATTATAGAAAATTAGATAAATCAAATTTAATTGTTGATAAAGGTGTTCGTATAATTAAAAAAAATTTAGTGTTTGAGGATAATTATTGGAAAATATCAGGTTCACATGATGGGTATTTAAAAAAGTTTCAAATAATTCATGAAAGAGAAATTGAATTTTATCCAGAGCAAACAAAATTTATCGGTTTTGATAAATTATTAAGAAAAGATAAGCCAGGAGCTATCAAATTTGATATAAGATTTCACTTAGAACCAAGTTCAAAAGTAATGAAAACACAGGACAATAAGTCAATCCTAATTGAATTAGAAGACGAGGGTTGGAAATTTAATTGTGAAAATTTTGATATTAATATTGATAATGGATTATATTTAGGTAATAAAAATTTATACAAAGATAATCAAAACATATGCATATCAGGGTTTAGTAAAGATGAAAGTCAAATCATAAGATGGGAAATTACTAAAATATAATGAAAAAAATAAAAACAGCTCTTATTTCAGTCTCAGATAAAAAGAATCTAAAGCCACTTCTTAATTCTTTAAAAAGAAATAAAATAAAAATTATTAGTTCGGGAGGCACCTATAAAGAGATTAGAAAATTAAAATTTAAATGCTTAGAAGTTTCTGAATTCACTAATTCACCTGAAATTTTAGAAGGAAGAGTTAAAACTCTTCACCCTAAAATACATGCTGGGATTTTAAACAAAAGAAAAAGTAAAATTCACTTACAAGACTTAAAAATTAATAATTTTGAAAATATTGATTTAGTTATCGTAAACTTTTACCCCTTTGAAAAAACATTAAAAAATACCAAAAGTCATCAAAAAATAATTGAAAATATTGATGTGGGTGGACCAACAATGGTTAGATCTGCGGCCAAAAACTATCAAGATGTAACGGTAATTACCTCATCAGATCAATATGGGGAACTTATTGAAGAATTAAAAAAGAATAAGGGAAATACATCCTTAGAATTTAGAGAAAGATTATCAAGAATTGCTTTTACAGAAACTGCTTATTATGACTCAGTTATTTCTGATTATTTTAATCAAAAAAGTAATATAATTTTTCCTAAAAAAAGAGTTTTTCATACCAATCTTATTGAGACACCACGATACGGGGAAAATCCACACCAAGAAAGTGCTATATATTCAAAAAATAGCTCTATTAAAATAAAACAAATTCATGGCAAGCAGCTGAGTTACAATAATTATAATGATATATTTTCAGCTTTAACTATTTCCAAATCTCTGCCAAAAAATATAGGAACCGTCATAGTTAAACACGCCAACCCATGTGGAGTTTCAATCAATAAAAATCACCTGCAAAGCTATAAGTTTGCTCTTGCTTGTGATCCTATTAGTGCCTTTGGGGGTATAGTATCTTGTAATTTTAAGATAGAAAAAAATCTAGCATTGGAATTAAATAAATTATTTCTTGAAGTTATTATCGCTAATGGTTTTGATAATGATGCTCTAAGATTATTAAAGAAGAAGAAAAATTTAAGATTAATTGATGCTACTGACTATTCATTTAAAGAAATATTAAGATATACTTCTTTAAATGAAGAATTATTAATACAAACCGAAGATTTAAAAAAGTTTAACAATAAAGATTTTAAAGTTGTTTCTAAAAAAAAACCAACTTCAAAACAAATGAAAAATTTGGTTTTTGCATTTAATATTTGTCGATATGTAAAATCTAATGCAATAGTACTTGCGTCAGATGAGTCAACAGTAGGAATTGGTTCTGGCCAACCAAGTCGTTTAGATAGCTGCAAAATTGCAATAGATAAAATGAAAAAATTTATAAATACAAAAAACGATGTGGTAGCTGCCTCAGATGCTTTTTTTCCATTTGTAGATGGAATTGAAAAATTAGTTCAATCAGGTGTCACTGCAGTAATTCAGCCATTGGGTTCTATTAGAGACAAAGAAATAATTAATTTTGCAAATGAAACTGATACAATACTAATTTTTTCAAAAACTAGACATTTTAGACATTAATTAATTGATCTATTTTTGCTGCCAAAATGAAGTCATTTTCAGACAATCCTTCTATTGCATGTGTTGTAATTTTTATTTCTGCATAACCCCAACCAAATGATATGTCTGGGTGGTGTCCCTCATTTTCTGATATTTTGCCAACTTTATTAATGAAAATTTGGCTTTCTAAAAAGTTTTTAAAATTATATTTTTTATAGAGGTGATATATTTTCTTTTCATTTTTTAAGATACACCAACCATCAACTTTTTTTTGATATTTGTGAATTTCAGATATATCAAAAGGAATTGCCCCTCCTTCACAAGGAACACATTTTTTTTTTACAAGATCATCAATCATTTAAATAATTGAGTTCTTCAAGATTTTCTTTAAATTTTTCATTAACTTTTTTTTTTATATCAAGTGGTAATAATTTTTGCCAACGATTATTAAATCCTAAATTAAAAAAATTTACTTTTTTTCCTATCTTGTTCGAGTATACGCTTTCTTCAAACCCCTCATTTAATTCTTTATTTTTAAGATTAGAAAAATTAGTAGATTTTATTGAATTTAAAAATTTTTTTTCATTAAACTCAGAATTTTTTTTAGACACTTTTTCAATAAAAAAGATTATTCTTTTAAAAATTTCTTCTTTATTATTTTCAAGATCTTCATACTTTATAAAAAGAGTCTCAAAATCTAAATTATTTTTCCATGATTTATAATGATTTGACCAAGAATTTAAGTAGGTAAAATTACTAAAATCTTGATCAAAAGATTTTTCTAGTAATGAACAATCTTCATCCAACATATTCTCTAAGGCTTTTTCATAATTAATAGAATAATGGTGTGTTATCGAAGTAATTACATTTCTTGGATCTCTAACTATATATATCGCACCCGCCGTTTCATTTTTTGATGTAAATTCATTACCCATATATGGAAATAAACAATTATGTGTTTTAACAAAATTTAATTTATTTTTATCAAAATAATTGTTTTGATTAAAAATCCAATATTTGCTTGCTTCTTCTTTAGATGTTAGTTTAACTTTTGAAAATTTTATATTAGGAAATTGATGAATGTTAAGTAGCTGATCAAAATAAAACTTACCATTGTTTGAATAATAATAGCTTGAAAGAAAAGATCTCAAGTAAGTATTTCCACTTTTTGGGTATGATGAAATCCAAATTATCATAATTATGGAGCGGGCAAAGGGGGTCGAACCCTCGACCTTCTCGTTGGCAACGAGACGCTCTACCACTGAGCTATGCCCGCCTGATCTGTAAGCATTGAAGTTAGCGGCTTTTTTAGAATTTGCAAGAAATAGTTACTAACTATACTTAAAATTATTATCACATATGATCTAATATAATAGAAAATAATATATTAAATTTATCTAATAAAAATTTTAGAATTAAAAAAATGTCATTTGAAATCGGAAAGAAACTTATTAATCAAAAAAAATATAAAAAAGCTTTTTACATATTTTCAAAATTATTGGAGAAAAATCCAAATGACTTTAAAGCTAATTTTCATATTGGAAAGTGTTATTATGATCTTAATAATATAAATAAAAGTGTTTTTTTTTTTCAAAGAAGCAACAAACTTAAACCTAATAATCCTAATATAATTTTTAATTTGGCAGTGGCATTACAAGGAGTGGGCCAAACAAAAGAAGCCAAAAAAAATTACCTAAAATTAATTTTAATGAATTCAAAAGATATTAGAGCTTATTATGGACTATTTGTATTAGATGTTAAAAATATAACTTATGAATTTTACCAAAATTTACAGTCAATAATTAAAGAAAAATCATTATCTCTTTATGAAAAAGGTCTAATTAACTTTATATTCTCTAAACTTGCAAAAAAAGATGGAAAAATAAAAGAAGAGATTGACTATCTTAAACTTGCACATGAAAGTTGTTATGAATCAAATCTTATATACAATAAACAGTCAGATCATTACTATAAAGAAATTATATCAAATCATTATAATAAATTTTTATTTCAAAATAAATTTGTAGAAAAATCTGGGTTTAATAACCAAAAACATATCTTTGTAATAGGATTACCAAGATCAGGTTCAAGTTTGGTTGAAACTATTATTTCACATAACGCACCTAATATTACTACCGTGGGAGAATTTCATGGATTCAATAGATCAATTCTAGAACAAGTAGGTAGAACACTCTACTCAAAAAATTTTGAAATGATAATAGATAAAAAAAAATTTCAAGATGATTTGTTAGAAAGATACGATAATTTTAATAATAAAGTTTATTTAGATAAATCATTGGAAAATTTTTTTAATATAGAAATTATATTAGAATTTTTTCCAAACGCTAAATTTATACATACTCATAGAAATTATAAAGATGCTGTTATAGGAATATATCAAGCTATGCTGCCAGAATTATCATGGACCCATAAAATTAAAAATATAGTTCAATACATTGAAATGTATAATAAAATTATAAATTATTTTAAAAATAAATATCCCGAAAAAATATTAGATGTAGAATTAAGTAAGCTTTCAAATCAAAAAGAGGTTGAGGCTAAAAAAATTCTAGAATTTTGTAATATTAATTTTAGTAAAAAATCCTTGAATTTTGATAAAAATGATAAATTATCTAGTAAAACTTTTAGTTTTTTGCAAGTTAGAAATAAAATACAAAAGTATGAAGACAATAAGTATCAACCTTATTATCATCTTATAAATTAAAAATTGAAATAAAATTTAAATATTTTTTTAATTACTATATAAAATACATATATGAAGATAATTGATTTACCAAAAAAAATATCTGTTTTTCCTTTAAGTAATTTTATTATTTTTCCCAAGACAACTGTTCCATTAAATATTTTTGAGCCAAGGTATATAGAAATGATTAATGATAGTATGAAATCAAATAAACTAATAGGTATGATACAACCAAAAAATTCTAGCATTAACCAAACTCATCCAAATTTACATGATATTGGTTGTCTTGGAAAAATTATAAGTTTTAAAGAAACTGAAGATGGACGATATTTAATTGAACTAAAAGGATTAATTAGATTTAAAGTAATCAAAGAAGTAAAGTCTGGAAAAAAATATAGAGAATATGAAGTAGGTTTTGCAGATTTTCATCAAGATATTAATGAGATCAAAGAAGAACTTAAATATTCAGATCTTGAATTAATTTTTAAAGATTTAAAATCATTGTTTGAAAAAAGAGGCTTTATAATTAATTGGAAAGAGCTTGAAAGACAAAGTTTAGATGAAATAATCAATGCATTGGCAATGGCATCTCCATTTTCTTTGGAGGAAAAGCAAGTTTTATTGGAAGCTAAAAATCTTAATATAAGAAAAAATAGAATAGCTGAAATTTTAAAAACTTATACTTATGACTTTTTTGATAACACAACTATCCAATAATTTATAATAAAGAACCCTTATCAGCAATTTTAGTAAAAATTTTATTAATCACAGGATATTTATTAATCAGTTTAACTGACTTACTTAAAAAGTTACTTTTCAATTTTCTGTCTATGTTAAAAAATTCATGTATCAAATCAATACCATGTGAAAAAATTAAATTTTTGTGTCTTATATTTTTTTGAAATTCATTATTTACAAAATTATCTATTGGTAAACCTAAAGTTTTTCTATTTTTTATAATACCTAAAAGAACTTTGATATCTCTAATAGTCATATTAAAACCCTGACCTGCTAAAGGATGAACTCTGTGCAATAAATCTCCAAATGCTAAAATATTCTTATAATAATATGATCTTAAATTAAATGAATTCAATTCAAAACTATTAACTTTTTTAATACTTTGAATATTGTACTTAAAGTTTTTATCTTTAATTAATTGTTCAATATTTTCTTTTTTTTGGTTAATGGAGTTATGAATGGAATATACAATTGATGTTTCTTTGTTTGAAATTGGCAAGAATGCCAAAGGACCTTTCTTAGTAAAAATTTGAATTGCTGTATCATTTATGATTTTATCATGTTTAATGATTGTAGTGAAAGCATAGCTATTATATTTTTTTGTAATTTTTTTATTAAAATATTTTTTTGTAATTATATTAGAATAATCACAATTAATAATAAGTTCATATTCTTTAAGAAAAGAAAAATCGCTTATATTAAAAAAAATTTCTTTAAAAAATTTTTTTTTTAATAAATTTTTTTTTAATAGATCAAATAATTTATAATTTCTAATAATTGAAAAAAGTTGAGTATTATCTTTTTCAAAATGAATTAAGTTTTCTTTTTTTAAATTTTCAGAAAAAATATCTATACTTTTTAACTTCCATGCAAGTTTTTCAATATTAATTATTTCTTTATTAAAAAAATCAATATTATTTTTTGTAATTCCAATTGTTCTAGTATGACTATTATTGTTTTTTTTATTATAAAGAAGATCAACTCGAATGTTGAGATTCACAAGTGCCTTAGCTAAAGTTAATGCTGTTAAGTTATTACCGATTATACAGATTGTCATAATATTTTTAATTTTAACAATAAAAATTAGATGATACAAAGTGATTAAATAGATTCATTTATATGAGTATTAAAAAAACAGCAAATTACTTACTTAATTTTACTATAAAAAGATTAGCTGAAATATTAGGGATTACAATTTTCATATCAGGTATTGTATTATTTTTATCACTTTTAACCTACTCACCTGATGATCCTAATTTTATTTTTCCAGAAAGCACTGATATTAAAAATATATTTGGTTTCCAGGGAAGCTTTATATCTGATTTATTTTTTCAATCTGTTGGTTTAATAGCTTATCTGGTTCCATTTACACTTATAGTGACAGGAATAAATATACTCTTAAAAAAAGAGTTTTTTTTAGTCATTGAAAATAATTTTTTTACAATTTTATATTGTGTTTTCGGAACACTTTTTTTTACTCATTTTTATTCAGATACATATTCATTGTATATAAATGGTAACGGTGGTTTTGTTGGTAATTATTTAAATCAAACGTTTTTAAGTTCTCTAATATTAATTAATAAAGAAATATTTTACTATGTTTTTATATTGGTAATTTTATTAATATTTTTATTAAGTATTAATTTTAATTCAAAAAAATTTTTTTTAATCATTAAAAAATTTTTTAACTTTTTAACTAATAAAAAAGAAGCTAACTATACAGATAAAAGTGAAATTATAAGTGAATATATACCACAAGATGAAATTAAGAATCTTATTCAAGAAGATTTGCCTTTTATTAAGACTGAAAATAAATTCCAAAATAAAATAAAATTTAAACTCCCTGATTTAAAATTACTAAAAATTCCAACTAAAAAAGAAAGGGAAAATTTTGATAAAAATGAAACTCATAGTTCAGAATTTTTAGAAAAAATATTGATGGATTTTGGTGTAAAAGGAAATATTAAAAAAGTTAGCCATGGACCTGTTGTAACTTTAAATGAATTTGAACCAGCTGCTGGTGTTAAAGTATCTAAGATAATCAATTTATCAGATGACATAGCACGAAATACAAGTTCAGAGTCTGCTAGAATTGCGACTATACCTGGAAGTAATACTGTTGGAATTGAACTTCCGAACAACTCCAGAGAAAATGTTTATTTGAGTGAAATTTTAGATAATGCTGATTTTAAAAAAAGAGATATTAAATTACCTATTGCACTAGGTAAAAATATTTCTGGTAAGCCAATTGTTGGAGATTTGGCTGCTATGCCCCATCTTCTAATAGCAGGTACTACAGGATCAGGAAAATCTGTTTGCATTAATACAATTATATTATCCTTACTTTACCGACACACACCCGATAAATGTAAATTTATTTTAATTGATCCAAAGATGCTTGAATTGTCAACATATGAAGGAATTCCTCATTTACTTTGTCCTGTAATCACAGAAGCAAAAAAAGCAGCTTCAGTGCTTGGTTGGGTAGTTAAAGAAATGGAAAGTAGATACCGATTAATGACGAAAGAAGGGGTAAGAAATATTGAGGGATATAATAATAAACATAAATTACCGATGCCTTTCATTATTGTTGTGGTTGATGAAATGTCTGATCTAATGCTTGTTGCAAGTAAAGAAATTGAAAATTATATTCAAAAATTATCACAAATGGCTAGAGCAGCTGGAATTCATATAATAATGGCAACACAAAGACCTAGCGTGGATGTGATTACAGGTACAATTAAAGCTAATTTTCCAACTAGAATATCATTTCAAGTAACTTCTAAAATAGATAGTAGAACAATTTTGGGGGAACAAGGGGCAGAACAATTACTGGGTAAGGGAGATATGCTTTATATGTCGTCTGCAAATAGAATAGTTAGAATACATGCTCCATTTGTATCAGATAGTGAAATTGAAAAAGTTAATAATTCTTTGAGAGCTCAAGCTGAGCCTGACTATGTAGATGAAATTTTAAATTTTGTGGATGAAAAAGAAGTTAGCGAAAATCTAAGCCAAGGTGATAAAGATGAACTTTATCAAACTGCTCTAGAAATTATTAGATCTGAGGGTAAAGCATCAACATCATTTCTCCAAAGAAAGCTTCAAATTGGATACAATAGAGCTGCCAGAATCATTGACATGATGGAAGCTGATGGAGTTGTGAGTAAAGCAAATCATGTAGGGAAAAGAGACGTGCTTTAATGGTCAAATATTTGTATCTTTTATTTTTCCTTTTTTTTATCACTACTTCTAATGCAAACAATACAGATAGTATTATTAATAATCTTAAGAATATAGAAAATATTAATTTTAAGTTTGAGCAAAATGTTAATAAAAAAATTGAAAAGGGAAATTGTATAGTACAATATCCTAAAAAAATTTTTTGTGAATATACAGGAACCAAAGATAAAATTTTAGTTTCCGATGGAAAAAACTTAGTCATCAAAACAAAGGTAAGTTATTATCGTTATCCCTTAAGAAAAACTCCTCTAAATTTTATTTTAGATAAAGATTTTTTAATAAATAAAATTTACAATCTAAAAGAAAAAGTTATAGATGAGTCATTTATAAATTACACAATCAAAGAAAATGATAGTGAAATTAATATCTTTTTTGATAACAAAACTTTTAATTTAGTTGGTTGGCAAACAAAAGATATATATCAAAATCTTAATATTACTTTTTTATCTTCTATAAGAACTAATGAAATAATTGATAAAGATATATTTAAAATACCTTCCCAAAACTAAACTATCACTGTTTCAGTTTTAAAAATTTTCATACCTCTTGCAATATAATTATTTAAAGCATTTTTGTGATCTAAAGAGCAAGTATGTAGCCAAACTCTTTTAATATTATTCTCAAATGATTTTTTAATTGCTTGTGAGAGTAAATAAGATCCTAATTTTTTATTTCGATATTCTTCCAACAATCCAAAATAAGCTATTTCAATTTCCTTTTTTTCAGGATTAAAAATTAATTCAAAAAAACCCACAAGATCATCTTTTTTTTTAAAAATAAATGTTCTTAAATTTTTATTGGAGACATAATCAATCCACTGGTTATCACTCCATACTAATCGATCTATCCATTTATGGTCTTTACCAACATTTTTATAGAAAAATTTATTCAGTTGAAAATCGGTAGGGTCTAATAAGTTTAAAGAATAATCTAGCCAAGTTTCTTTGGACTCTTTTAAATCTTCAAGAGAAACCATTTCCAAGTAACTTCTTTTAACTTCTAGTGTCACTGAACCATTTTTCCAACTTGTTCACCTCCAAACAAGTGAAAATGCAAATGAGGAACCTCTTGACCTCCATGATTGCTAATGTTTGATAGTGCTCTATAACCTTGACCTACTTCTGTTGAAATACCCAACTTTTTAACAACCTTATTTATTCCTTTTAACAGCCCCACCATCTCTTCAGGTGAAGCATTTTCACTAAAATCATCCAGATCAATATATTTACCTTTTGGAATTACTAAAGCATGAATTTTTTTCTGAGGATTAATATCATGAAAAGATAAAACAAAATCATCCTCATAAATTTTATTACAAGGAATTTCACCTTTTAAAATTTTTGCAAAGATATTGTTATCGTCATAGCTCATTTTTTTCTTTTTTCTAATTCCTGCATCACTTCTTCAATTTTTACATCATTAGCTTCTAAGTACATTAATAAATGATAAAATACATCTGCAGCTTCGTGTATTTTATTTGTATCATCTTCAATAGCTTCAATTAATTCGTCAACTTCTTCTAAAACTTTCGCTTTACTTAGTGCTTTATCTGTAAGTAGCTTATTTGTGTAAGATCCTTCTTGAGGTACTAATTTTCTTTCTCTTGCAAGCTTTATTAAATTTTCTAATGTACTAAGCATACTAAATTCTAACAGGTATTCCTTTTGAATCCAAATATTCCTTGGCTTCTTTTACTGAATGTTTTCCGTAGTGAAATATGGATGCAGCCAGAACAGCGCTTGCATTTCCTAACTTAATTCCATCTACTAAATGATCAAGATTACCAACTCCTCCAGAGGCGATAACAGGAATATTTACTTTGGAAGATATCTTGGCCATTAATTCAATATCATAACCAACTTGAGTACCATCTCTATCCATTGAAGTTACTAACAACTCACCTGCTCCGGTATCTTCCATTTTTTTAGCAAATTCTATTGCATCTATTCCAGTATTGTTTCTACCGCCATGAGTAAAAATTTCCCAATTATCTCTATTTTTTTTTGCATCTATTGCAACGACGATACATTGTGAGCCAAATTTTTTAGAACTTTCTACTACTACTTCTGGATTTTGGACTGCAGTAGTATTGATTGAAACCTTGTCTGCACCACAATTTAGTAATTTATTTATATCTTCAACACTTCTCACACCTCCTCCAACAGTTAAGGGCACAAAACACTTCTTAGAAGTTTTCTCAACTACATCATAAATAGTCTCTCTATTTTCATTTGAGGCAGTAATATCTAAAAAACAAATTTCATCTGCACCACCATCAGAATAAATTTTGGCTTGTTCAACTGGATCACCTGCATCTTTTAAATCAACAAAATTGATACCTTTAACTACACGACCATTTTTAACATCTAGACATGGAATAATTCTATTTTTAAGCATCTAATTCCCTGACCAATTCCTCTAATTTAATATCACCATCATAAATAGCTTTTCCAACTATAATACCTTCGATATTCTTATTATTTAATTCCTTAGCTTTTTTAATGTCATCAATTGAGGAAACTCCTCCAGATATAATTACTGGACAATTAGATGTGTTTGCAACTTTTACAGTTTCATTAAAATTAGGGCTTTGCTTCATCCCATCTCTATTAATATCAGTATAAATCAATCTACTTGCACCATAATCGTTAACTTCTTTCAAATAATCTAAGGTCAATTTATTAGAATTTTCCTTCCAACCCGAAACCGATAAATATCCATCTTTAGCATCTAAACCTAAAGCAATTTTATTTGGAAATTTTTCACATGCTTCTTTTAAAAAATTTTTATCTTTTATAGCAGCACTTCCTAAAATTACCTTTTCAACACCAGCATCAATATACTTTTCAATACTATCAGTAGTTCTAACACCTCCCCCTACTTCTATTTTAAGGTCAAATTTAGCAACTATCTCTTGGATAATATCCAAATTAACAGTTTCTCCAGTTAAAGCTCCGTCTAAATCAACTATATGTAAGTTTTTAAAGCCATGCTCTTTATATTTTCTGGCCCGATCAACTGGGGACATTTCGTATTCAGTTTTGTTATCAAAGTCTCCTTTGACTAACCTCACGCATTTCTTGTCTTTAATATCTATTGCTGGAAATATTTTCATTTAATTTAAGATTTTCTTCTTAGCTTTCTCAAACTCTTCTTTTGTTAATACACCTGATTTATATAAATTGTTTAACTGTTCCAGTTGTTTTATAAAATTATTATCTTGAGAATTCAAAACTGTACCCGTTAAAGTTTCTTTATTAAAAGATTTTTCAATTATGCTGTTAAAGTTAGAAAAAAAATTAGAACATT
>Ga0181555_1002735_pt1 | contig 14378 bp, 10 predicted proteins | sample 011ome_15_FD_145601 | JGI IMG/M metagenome (GOLD analysis project Ga0181555, IMG submission 145601) | Coastal salt marsh microbial communities from the Groves Creek Marsh, Skidaway Island, Georgia - 011504AT metaG (spades assembly) | ecosystem: Environmental > Aquatic > Marine > Intertidal zone...
GTTCTGCATAGCGGTGAATGATAGCGCCGATAACATCCAGACAGTTCAAAAAACGTTGCCTCATCCTCACGCATCGGTGCCCCATCCCACGTCAAGTGGGCGGCCGTTGCATCGATACCCGACGGAGTCAGAGGCACAATCGCAGGATAATCCCCCCAATCATCCCCAACACCTGTGATGCCCGCATGCATAATGTCCGCCACCAAATCGTTTTTGCGCAGACCTGGGGCCGCGCGCTCAATGGCAGTCGTGATCACTTTTTCCGAAATGCGGGCAGCTTTTTCGATAAAGGCGATTTCATCCGCTGATTTGATCAAGCGCTGCCAATTCACCAATGCGGTGGCATCGATCACAGTTACATTGGGCAATTCAAAGGTCAGAACCAAATGCGCCTTGGCCGAATAATAATAATTTTCCAATTCAACGCCCAAACGTGCTGTTTCATATCCCATGTCTTTGATAATGCGGGCCAGATCCGCCATTGGATGAAACTCAGTGGATTGAATATAATGATCGCCATAACCGATAATATTATCATGGGACATCCAACAGGTACGGCGCCCGCCAAACATATCCATCATGCGTCCCCACCAAATGGGATCACGATCCATTGTTACAATCACGCCCTGATGTACATAAAACGACCATCCATCATATCCCGTCAGCCATGCCTGATTTGAGGGGTCTGTGACGAATAAAATGTCGATCCCACGCTCTGCCATCGCGGTGCGTGTTAGAGTTAATCGGCGATCATATTCGGATTGGGAAAAGGCAGGGTGGGTCATTTTCGAATACCTAATTAAGTCACTTTGCCGGATTTTGACGGCCTTTACATGGCTGCGTCAAGTCTTTGGTTTCAATCGTTGTCGAACCAGTTCAACGAACCAGTCCATGCCATATGCCAAGGCATCGTCGTTAAAGTCATAACCACTGTTGTGCAAAGGCGCGCTATCGCCGTTTCCGATGATCGCAAAGGCCCCCGGTGCAAGCGTTAAGGCGCGTGCAAAATCCTCGGAAGCGCCCATGGGCGCGCCATTTGCATTCACGTTGTCAGGCCCAAAAATGGTATTCGCTGCGGTGACACAATGATCCACTGAATCGGCGTCATTGATTAACGGTACAAACACCCGATCATAGGTCACATCTGCTGTGCACCCATGCGCCGCGGCTATTCCGATTGCGATGCGTTTTATCGCGGATTCTATTTTTTGACTCACTTCATCACTAAAATGACGACAGTCTCCTTCAATCCGCGCTGTGCTGGAAATTGCGTTTTTCACATTGTCCCCAGCGATTGATGTGACCGAAACCACCGCCAAATCAGCCGGATCAACGTTGCGCGACACAACCGTTTGCAATTCGTTCACAACGGAACAGGCGCAGACAATCGCATCGTTACATTCATGTGGGCGCGAGGCGTGACCGCCTGTACCATAAACAGTGATCACAAACCCATCCTCGGCCCCCATAAAGGCGCCCGCACGTGTTTCAAATTGCCCGATGGGCAGACCCGGCATGTTGTGTAGTCCATAGATTTCGTCAAATTTGATCGTGCTGCCCAAACCGTCTGCAATCATGGATTGCATTCCCTGACCCCATTCTTCAGCCGGCTGAAAGACGAAATGAACGGTGCCATCAAACCCACCTTCTGATGCCAGTCGCGCCGCAGCCCCCAGCAACATGGTGGTATGCCCATCATGACCACAGGCATGCATAAGATCGGGTTTTGTTGAGGCATAGGGCAGGTTTGTTGTTTCGTGGATTGGCAGACAATCCATATCCGCACGCAGCGCGATCGTGCGATCCGACGAGCCAAGGCGCAGCGAGGCGACAACACCCGTTTTCCCAATGCCTGTTTTGATATCTTTGATCCCGAACGAGTGCAGTTTATCAACAACAAAGGTGGCGGTTTCAATTTCTTGGTGGCCGAATTCGGGGTTTTGATGCAGATGACGGCGCCAATTGCGCATTTGCTCAATCAAAACTGCCTCTGTCATGTGGTACCCTTTCATCACGTTGGATAGGAATTGTTACACAGGTTCCATATCGTCTTGCAACCGCCTATACCATGAATTCACAAATGCATGCGCTGCTCTAAAAAATACTTGCCCAAATGCGCAGAATCTGGGCCACTAGCATCTGAATAAGGTCCGAGTGTTTGATGACGCAAAAACTGCTGTTGATTATTTTGGATGGCGTGCCCTATCGCAATTGGGTGCGGTTGTTTGGAAACCTGGAAGGATGGGTGAAATCAGGCGATGCGCAGCGGTTTAAAATGTCATCGGTTTTGCCCAGCACCTCTGCATCCTGTTATGCCTCAATCCATACGGGCGTCACACCACAGGTACATGGAGTGACAGGCAACGACACGATTTTTCGCCTGTCGCAGCCTGATATTTTTTCACAGGCACGAAAATCTGATCAGATAACAGGGGCCGTGACCCATAGTTTTTGGTCTGAATTTTTTAACCGCGCGCCTTTTGATCCCCTGCGCGACATTGAATACGATGAACCCGAAAGCCAGAGCATCAATCATGGCCGATTTCATACAATGGCGGGATATGGTCATAACAACCAAATGACGCCATCTGATGCCGATTTATTCGCAACCCTAACCATGCTGTGTCAGCGCTTTGGTTTGGATTACGGAATATTGCATACCTGCACATTGGACAGCATGGGGCATCGGTTTTATCATGACAGTCCCGAAGTGGATCAAGCCTGTTTCATGATGGATTATATGTTGGCCCCATGGATCACAAAATGGCGCGATATGGGGTATCAGGTGATTGTCACCGCCGATCACGGGCAAGATGCACGGGGTCATCATGGCGGGCACGATGCACTGCAACAGGACTTTGCACTCTACTATTTCGGGGATGCGCAGGCTGTTGAGGTGGATACCTTGCTGGATCAACTACAACTTGCCCCAACTATTTTATCATTGCTGGGGGCGGCGATCCCTGACACGATGAGGGCGCCTGTGTTTCTAAAATGATTGTCGACAAGATGTCGGAGTTGCAATACTGACAATGGCCAAATCATCCAAATCCTCTGGCCAATCCGCGCATCTGAAATAGGGCCTGCGGGATTTCCCTACAAGCTTGAAGAGACATGGAATGGCCGTTTATGTCATATGTGCACCTATTCCTTATGCCTGAAACGTATTTGCGTATGTTTTGCGCAATTCGTTTTTTTGCACCTTGCCCATTGTGTTGCGGGGCAGGGCATCAACAAAGAACACCATTTTTGGGCATTTGAATTTTGCCAATCGCTGTTGCAACGACGAAATGATATGGTCAGCCTCCAATGTGACACCTGATTTGGGCACGACAGCAGCAACCACTGCCTCGCCAAAATCGGGGTGGGGAACACCGATAACGGCAGATTCGTTCACGCCATCCAGTTCATCAATTTCGGACTCAACCTCTTTGGGATAAACGTTATAGCCGCCCGAAATGACCAAATCCTTGGACCTGCCAATGATGGTGATATATCCATCCTGATCAAACCTGGCGATGTCACCCGTAATAAAGAATCCATCATCACGGAAATCTTCGGCCGTTTTTTCAGGCATGCGCCAATATCCTTGGAATACGTTTGGCCCGCGAACCTCAAGGTTTCCAATCTCGCCCTTTGACAATTCATAGCCTGTTTCTGGGTCGACCACACGCAATTCGATATTGGGCAGGGGAAATCCAACCGTGCCCGCACGCCGTTCCCCGTCATAGGGGTTTGACGAATTCATTGTGGTTTCCGTCATGCCGTAACGTTCTAGAATGCGTTGACCTGTTTTGGCCTCAAACTCGTGGTGTGTTTCCGCCAAAAGTGGCGCGCTGCCTGACACAAACAGGCGCATATGTCCCAGATTTTCGGGGTTGCAACGTGCGTCTGTCAACATTCTTGTGTAAAAGGTTGGAACGCCCATCATCGTGGTTGCATCCCCGATTTTGTCCATCACGACGTCAATATCGAATTTAGGCAAAAAGATCATGGATGCCCCAACGTTTAGTGAAACGTTCACGGCCACAAACAATCCATGCGCGTGAAAAATGGGCAGCGCGTGTAATAATCTATCCTCTGATGTGAAACGCCACGCCTCTGATAGGCTCTCGGCATTTGACAGCAGGTTTTTGTGGCTAAGCATCGCGCCTTTGGATCGACCCGTCGTGCCAGAGGTATAAAGGATTACTGCCAAATCATCAGGCTCACGTTCTGCAACGGGACAATCTTTTGATGCATTTTGCGCCGCATCCATCAATGTCCCATCTGAATTTTCACCCAGCGTGAATAAGGTGGCATTATGATTTGCGCAGATTGGCGCCATTTGATCCGCGGCCTGCATAGACGATATCACAACAGTGGGTTCGGCGTCGCCTACAAAATAATCCATTTCGGCGGGCATATAGGCCGTGTTCAGCGGCAAAAACAGCGAACCGACACGCAAACATGCCAGATAAAGCGCCAAAGCCTCGACCGATTTTTCGCATTGCATCGCGACGCGGTGCCCAGGTTCCACGCCTGCATCGCGTAAAACATTTGCAATCTGTCCGGATAGTGCGAAAAGCTGTTCACCTGTCACCTCTGAATCATCGGGACGGATCAATACTGCATCGCGACGCATTTCAAGCGGTGCCACAAGGGCATCAAATAGCATGTTCATATTTTAGGTATACCTTAGTGACCTTCAAACTTTTGTTTGTGTTTTGCCATGAATGCGCTGCCTCCTTCAATACAATCTTCGGGTGTAAAACAGGCAGCACTAATTCATCGCCTTCCGCAAAATCAAAAATAAACTATTATTTTTCATTGGCTTTCTTTGGAAATCAGCAAGTTCAGCGGTGCCCGCGATTGTCGTCAATGAAATTAGACCAGCTGCCAAGTTATTAATGATTATCACTTGAGCCTCTCATTTGATGGTAAATAAACAACCGCAAAAGCAGTTGGATGTAAACAGTCAAATTTAACTACGTTGTATCAAACTGAATTATTCTTGTTTTATAAAATCAGATGAGCATAGTTTAGGTATCAACCAAGAAAAATAATCACAGGCTTGGTTTTTCATATTTTTTTTAATCTGGGAGGTATCTATGAAACATTTAACGAAATTTGTTGCAACACTCGGCATTGCGACTATGGCCGCAGCATCATATGCAGACACAAATCTCACAGCTGAAACGGCTAGCCCCGGCGGTGCCACGCACCTTTCGCTAGCACACATGACTGAGATAGCCGGAACTATGGGTATAGCAAATATCCAGCTGGCCGATGGTCAAACACTGACAAACTCTATTCAAAATGTTGCTGAGGGTAAAACAGATATTGCTGGAACTCCATATATTTTACCATTCTTGATGAACCGAGGTGTGGGCCCTTATGGCTCATTGGGTGCTGAAAAAGGTTCTGAACTAGCCGGTAATTTGAGAGCTATAAACCCTTTCGTGCTTGGTATTTTCTTTTTGTTTGCATACGACTCCAAGAATATCGATGGATGGGATGATCTGAAGGGCCGCAAAATTTATAATGGGCCGCCAAGAGGCGGAGCTTTAACCAATGCGCGTAGTATGATCCAAATCGTAGCTGGCTTGAAAGAGGGTGACGATTATGAAGGTATACAGACAAATTGGGGTCAGGGCGCAACATTGATAAGTAGTGGTGAACCGGACGCGGTAGTTTTGCCGGAGCTGTTTCCTAGTCCACGTCTAACAATTCCCAGCGCTGCAGGGAAAATGACTGCGTGGTCTATGCCAAAAGCAGTTTATGAAGGTGAAGCAATGCAAAAGTACATGAAGGCTCCCGGAAGTGCTGATTGGACTGCGCCTGTAGCGGATATAAAAGCAATAATGGGAGAAGATTGGACGTTTATCTCAGAAGACGACACGTTTCGCGCTTTTGCTACTATTGGCGGAAATGTAGTCCATAAAAACATGGATGACGCGTTGGTTTACGACCTAGTATCTGGCTACATCAAAACACTGGATAGTTTGATGTCTAAGGCGCCATATGGAACTACTGTAGGATACGATTTCCCTATGCAAGGTATGTGCGGTGCTAATCCAATTAAATATCACGTTGCTGCAGCTCGCGCATGGCGAGAGGCAGGGTATGCATTGGATGATTGCGCGGTTGCTGCAGACTAATTATTAAATCCAGAAACGGGCATCAATTCGGTGCCCATTTTTCGTTTGAAGGCGATCAGCTAACATAAAGGTAAATTATGTCTGATACAGAAACGGTCGAACCCCGTGCGTCGGTTTTTCCAAACCGTGCAGTTTATTTCCTTGCATTGGTTTTTGTTTTCATCGGCCTGATTAATAGCACGCCGTTGATCCCAGGTTGGGATGCGTTGTGGCGGAGCATTACGGGTGTCGATGATTTGAAAACACGATCCTTTTCGACCGAATGGTTTTATCCAATTGTCTTCTTTTTGATGATGGTTGTGGTCTCGTTGAAACACTCCATGTGGCGCACATGGCAGGGTACAAGCCGCGCCGCCTTTGGTGCCTTGATGGATGGGGCCCTAGTTCTTGCGGCCTTTGCAATTTCTCTGACCTATCTAATTGAAATCGACAGCGTGTGTTTGATTGATGCGGTGACGGGAGAACGCGCCCGTATTATGGCCGAAACCCTAAAGGCCGAGGTTGAGTTTGCAGAAACCATGGGGTTGCCAATCCCTGATACAGTCGAAGACCCTAAATGCGTTCAAACCACGGGTGTGTGGTTGGTGGCCATTGTCGGCATCGCGATTGTGATTTTCTTAGGCTACAATATCAAAGTTTGGGGCCTGCCGTTGGTCTTGGTGTCGATCTTAATTGCCAGCTATACAATCGCCACTGTAATGGTTTGGTATTTTTATGGACCCGATGGGATCAATAAATATTTCGTCACAAAACTTGGGGGGGAGCCGCGCACATTCCTTGATGGTGTGCCCAATGTCCATGATGCTTTGGTAAACAGCGCCTCGGGCCTATTGGGGCGATTCATGAATGTAATCATGAACGTGGTGTTCCCCTATATTATTTTGGGATCGCTGTTTGGTAAATCTGCAGGCGGAAAAGTTCTGATCAAACTGGCCTTCCGTTGGACGCGCAACTTGCGTGGCGGTCCCGCGCATGCGGCTATCGTAAGTTCAGCGATGTTTGGAACCATTTCGGGGGGACCTGTTGTTAACGTGCTGTCCACGGGGGTGTTGACGATCCCAATGATGATCAAGCGCGGATTTTCGAAGGTCTTCGCAGGCGGTATGGAGGCTGCCGCATCCTCAGGTGGATCGATTATGCCCCCAGTGATGGGCGTTGCGGCTTTTGTTTTGGCGTCCATGACGGCCGTGCCATACAGGGAGGTGATCATCGCCGCAGCACTCCCCGCACTGGCTTACTTCCTGTGCCTGTTCCTTACCGCGTCGTTCCAATCGCGCAAACAGGGGCTCGAGGCATTCGGCGAATTTACCGAGGATATGCGCATTTCGCGCACGGAACTTCTGCACCTGTGTCAAATCGCGTTGCCAATATTGCTTATCTTGCTTTTATTGCTGACGCCCAAGGATTTGGTGGGCTGCGGTTTCCTTGGCTGGATCACGGGGGCAGATGTGGTGATGCAGGGTGATCGCTGCTCAGTCAGCAATCTAAACTGGGGCATGCAGATTTTTCAAAACGCGGCAGGGGATGCAGGGGCCACAGGGTGGTGGGCTACGCTCTTAGTTCTGGCACTCTTATTTCTGGATGTGGATTTCCGGCAAAAACCTCGCAAAATGTTGGATGCATTGGCTGAGGCAGGGATAACAATTTCCACGCTATACCTCATGTTTTTGGCTGTAACGATAATTGATGTTTGCCTTACTTTCACAGGCCTTTCCAAATTTGTGGCAATTGACGTGTTGCGGTTCTTGTTGTCCTTCGATCTGGCAGGTGGTGGATCAACCTTGTTCCAGTTCTTTGCACTATTGATCACGATGTCATTGGCAGTCCTGCTGGGAATGGGGATGCCCGCGGTTCCAGCCTATGTCAATGTTGCGCTGTTGATGGGCCCTTTGTTGGTGGGATTGGGCATTGCAACATTTACGGCGCATATGTTCATCTTTTACTTTGCGGTGGCCTCGGCCATTACACCGCCCGTGGCATTGGCTGCCTTTGCAGCATCGACGATCACCAAGGCCGAGCCCATGGCGACAGGGTTCAGCGCCGTGCGCTCAGGCATTGTTATGTTTGCAATTCCCTTCGTCTTTGCGTTTTACCCAGAGCTGTTGTTGGTAGATCAAGCCCTGATTGATCCCTCCAGCACTGCGCGTGAACCGCTGCCTGGGTATGAGGATGGGATCAACTATGGAGCACTTGCATGGCTCTTGGTGCGCTTGGTCTTAGCCTTGTATCTGGTGGCCAGCTCACTTGCTGCCTTTGATGCCCGTGCCTTGACCCCACTTTGGATCGCCGCGCGATTGATCCTCGCTGTGGGTATATTGATGCGTCCAGATCCCATTCAGTTTGGGGCAATCTTGGCAGGGTTCGCCGTCTTGGGGCTTCACCACTTCCGCGCCCCAAAACCTGCGTGAGGCAGATGTGTATGGTCTTGTGGCATGCTAGAGACCTTAGATCAGTTGGCGCAGATGTTAGAACGCTACGCCATAAACCTATTGGATGAATGACATGACAAAACGCCCCAATTTCCTATTCTTCATCACCGATCAACAACGCGCGGATTGGTTGGGGTGTTACGGGCATCCTATTTTGAAAACACCCAATATTGATGCCATTGCGGAGCAGGGGGTTAGGTTTGAAAACTTTTACACGGCTTCGCCAGTGTGCATGCCAAATCGCGCATCACTTTTGACGGGGCGGTACCCGAGTTTGCATGGGTTGCGCTATAACGGCTGTATCTTGCCGGAAAATGCGGTGACATTTGTCGATTTACTGGGGGACACAGGGTATCACACAGCGGCAATTGGCAAAAGCCATTTGCAACCCTTTACGGGACTACCCCCCGTTGGGCGCAGCAAAGATGACAGTGTTGTTGAAGCATGGCGGGGTAAGCGCACAAAACCTTATGAAGAAGAACCAGAGGCCTATGAGGGCGATGAACGATACAACATAACCACCCCCTATTATGGGTATCAGCATGTGGATATGGTTACGTCACACGGGGACAGATGTGGGGGGCATTATCGACAATGGTTTCGTGAAAACGCCCCTGATTGGCAAGCGCTCCATGATCCCAAAAATCAATTGCCGCACAACTATTCCTGTCCACAGGCCTATCGCACACCAATTCCCGAAGAATTGTATCCAACGGCCTATATCCGCGACGGCGCGATTGCCTATCTAAAGTCGCGACAGGATCAGGATGCACCTTTTTTCGCCTTTGTCAGCTTTCCTGATCCCCATCATCCGTTTAATCCGCCTGGCAAATATTGGGACATGTATAGCCCTGATGATTTTGAGGTGACACTGCCGTATGACGCAAATCAAAATCCGACACCGCCGTTAAAATGGCTATATGATAATTGGAAGGGGGCTGGTGAACAAATGACCCCGCAAACGGCCATGATGCTGGATGATCAACAGATAAAAGAGGCAATGGCGCTGAGTGCGGGCATGATGGCCTTTGTTGATGATGCGATTGGAGATGTGATGCAAGGTTTGCGGGATGTTGGATTGTATGAGGATACGGTTGTCTGCTTTAACTCGGATCATGGCGATTATATGGGTGATTATAACATGATCCTAAAAGGCGCGTTGCAATATCGATCGATCACGCAGGTGCCCTTTATCTGGTCCGATCCTGAAACCCGTCAGTCAGGGGCCACAGATGCGATCTGTTCCACGGTTGACATCGCAGCCACCATTTTGGATCGGGCAGGGATTGCGCCGTTTAACGGCAACCAAGGACAAAGCTTTCTTTCTGCAACCCAAGGTGCGGAGGGACCCCGCAAAGAAGCCTTGATTGAATATAACGATGGGGGGCGGCGACTAGGGTTTGCAGAACCCGCGCGCGTGCGCTCCGTCGTGACCAAAGATTGGCGCTATAGCGTTTATCGGGATCAAGATTGGGGCGAGCTTTATGATCTAAAGTCTGATCCCAAGGAAACAAACAATCTATGGGATGATCCCGCCCACACAAAAACCCGTGCCTATTTTGCAGAACGGCTAAATAATCATTTGATCGCCCAAATGGATGAAAGCCCTTTGTCGGATAGAATTGCATGAATTTGATTAAATATCAAATTGATAACAAATAAAAATCATGAATAACACTTCTGCTTTCATAGGACTGATATAATTCGGACCTAACGACTAACATCGAATTCTGGCCCCTTACGCTTCCCATAAAAGGCGCGTTGTGCATCGGACATTTCGGTTTCATCAAGGGCACCCAATAATATCCCACGTGCAGGGGATCTTTTGCGTTCGGCAATGACATCTGCGGGGCTCATGGTGGTGCGTTGGGACAATCGGCGTGCCCATGCGCTTAGGGCTTCGAACATCTTTTGTCTGATGGGTTCGTGCTCTGCACTTGTGCCCAGATCGTTCAATTCACTTGGATCGTTTTCCAAATCAAACAACATGGGGCGGAACCCTTCTGCATAGATGTATTTCCAGCGTGTGTTGGCAACCATGTATTGTCGCGGATCATCAACCTGTTCTGCCAGCGTGGCATTCCCAGGTGAAATTCCGTAGTCATTTTCGGAAATTACGTAATCGCGCCATTTTGTAGGCATGCTTCCGTGTAAAAAGGGCATAAGTGATGCGCCCTCTAAAATATGTGGACGGGCCTCGGCCCCAATCACATCCAAGAAAGTTGGTGCCAGATCAATGGATTCAACCAAGGCATCGCATTTGGTTCCTCTTGCAGCCTCAGCCTGAGCAGAGGGGTCGCGAATGATCAATGGGATTTTGGCAGAACAGTCATGGAATAAATCCTTTTCCCCCATCCAGTGATCGCCAAGATAATCCCCATGATCAGAGGTCAAAACGATCAAGGTATTGTCCCACAAACCTCTAGATTTCAGATAATCAAACAGGCGACCCATTTGATCATCGCATTGTTTTATCAATCCCATGTAGGATGGGATGGTATGTTCCAAAACCTCATCTCGCGAAAACGATTGCCCAACGCGGTTGTTGACGTAATTGGCATAAACGGGGTGCATATCTACCAATTCATCATCGCTACGATTGACGGGGATCACATGCTCTGGTCCGTACATATCGTTATAGGGGGCGGGGGTGATATAAGGCCAGTGGGGTTTGATATAACTTAGATGCAAACACCATGGCGTTTCACCCGCCTGGTCCATGAATTCAATCGCGCGGCTTGTCATATAAGGGGTTTCGGAATCCTCTTCCTTAATTGCGGCGGGTTTGCGGGCGTTTTCCAGCAACCATCCCGACAAAACATTCCCGTCCTCATCCCTTGCAGAATTGGCAAAATCATGCCACGGATTGTCCCCAGGATACCCCCTTTCGCGCAGCCATCCGTTATAGGTGGCCGCACCACCGTTATCATAAAATCCCTCTGGTCCTTCTGGGCGCATGCCGTCATCGCGTTCATAGACGTCAAATCCACATTGTTCGGTGCGCACACCAATGATGCTGTCGGCGGGAATGCCCAAACGGGCCATGCCTTCGGTATCTGCCTTCATGTGGGTTTTGCCAACCAACCAGCACTCCATGCCATTGTCCCGCAAATGATCACCTAATGTGTATTCGCCGACCTTTAGGGGGACACGGTTCCATGTGGCCCCATGGGAATGACAATAGCGCCCTGTGTAAAAGCTCATCCTTGAGGCGCCGCACACAGGCGATTGGCAATAGGCACGGGTAAAACGCACGCCGTCTGCGGCCAAGGCATCAATATTTGGGGTGTGCAAATGCGGATGTCCTGCACAGCTTAGGTAATCCCAACGCAACTGATCAAACATGATGAAAAGGATGTTTTTCACCTGACCCATAGTGTCACCTTTATAGGGGCGTTATTTTGATTGGAAGTATTGAAAAGGCGCGGATGGAATTGTTCATCTGAGTTTCTGGGGTACCATTTAATTCCCATCGCGAGACCCGCGTGCGCATAGCCTCTAACAGGTTAATCATTTCCCGCCGCGCCAAATGCATGCCCATGCACAGATGCACACCGTGTCCAAACCCAACATGTTTTCGCACGTTGCGCGTGATATCAAAGCTGTCTGGTTCATCCCAAAAGGTTTCGTCCCGATTGGCAGATCCATAAATCACCATCACACGCGATCCTTTTTCAATTTTCGTGCCTGAAATTTCTGTGTCCTCGGAAACATATCGGGAAAATGATCGTATGGGTGTTGTTAGACGCACAACCTCTTCAATTGCGTTAGGCACCATATCGGGCTTGTTTAGCAATAATTCCCACTGATCTGGGTGTGTTGCGAAAAAATACGCCATGTATCCAGAGGCCGAAATGGTGGTGTCCAAACTCGGCGAAATGTAATCGCGCATCATTTGTGCGGCATCTGCCTCGCTAAATCCGTGTTCGGGGGCAAGCTCAAAGATACGGCGCGCCAATCCACCCTCTTTCAGGTATTCGGCGCGGCCGTATTTATCCAAATATGTGCGCAAACCGACCAATGTTTCAAAGGCCAATTGGGAACGTTCATTGTGCCCGTCCATCACATCAAATACGGCCGATCCCCAGGCCAACATGTTTTGGCGACCGCTTTCGTCCAACCCAACCAAATCAATCACAATGGACAGAGGTAGGATTTGTGCGAATTCTGAAATGGCATCAAATGCCTGTTGGTCCACCAAACGATCCCCTAATGCCTGGGCTGTTTCATGGATATATTGTTCCAAATGTTCAATCCCCTTGGGCATCAGGGGGCGGGCAGTAACGCGCCTGCGGCTCTCGTGTTCATCCCCATCGGAATTCACAGTTGATCCTTTCAACAGTGAATTCACATCATCGTTCATAGAAATGCCATTTCCGGAAATGAACGTCGCAGGATTGCGCAAGACATGCACCACTTCATTATAGCATGTCACGGCATAGGCATTTTGCTGCTCCATCCAAACCACGGGTCCCAGCGCGCGCAAATCTGCGTACCCTTGGGTGGGATTTAATATGAAATCATCCGAATAAAAATCGCCATGATACACAGGAACGCCCATTGAAAATTTCCTTTGCTTGGGGTGTCGCGGGTATGACAGTATCAAGGCGGGGATGATTGTCACGGGAAATTTAGTCAGATCGGAACTTGGAAACAATGAATGCACCTGAATTGGAATTATTTTGCAGACTTGAGGTTGATTTGGCCCCCATTCGTGAACTGGGTTCTGGCCGTGCAGGGCAGCGTCGGATCATACCGATCATCGGGGGCCGCACCTCGGGTCCTTATGTGTCGGGGCGCATTTTAAACCTTGGGGCAGATTGGCAAACCGTATTTGCAGATGGTGTTGCCGAATTGGACACGCGCTATGCGATTGAAACCGACAGGGGACACACAATTGAAGTCAAAAATTTTGGCTATCGCCACGGTGCCCCCGAAGTCATTGCAGCACTGGCCCGGGGGGAGGATATTGATCCTGCGCACTATTACATGCGCACACACGCCATTTTAGAAACGGGTGATCCTGAATTGGCCTGGATCAATCGCACCCTTTTTGTTGGGACAGGGGCGCGATTGGCGGATCAGGTGATAATGACACTTTTTGCAATCCGCTAGGTTATTGGTTCAAATACGGCATCATCGGTGTCGAATTTAATGCAGAATCTTTATCCATTCGAACCGAGCCTGTTGAGGTAGTAAGCTCCGGGGTGGGCCATGGATTTCGATCAGGTATTAAATCATTTGCGTCAATTACACGAAAGACATTATGACCTTCGGGCATTCTGCGCCTTCCCCAGCGATGTTGTGGCGCAACCTGTTACGGCTCGCCATATGGGCGCACAGGATCATTTTGATGCAGAAACTGGATTATTTGGGGATGAATACGCGGCAACTCGATCCCTATTAAAACAGCTTGGTCCGTTGGCCTATTGGCGCGATACCTATGCAGGGACCAATGTCAGTGATCGTTTTATGGATGAATTTGGGTGTTTCAGTTTGATTGGGCAAAATGGATTTTTCAAAAGTGACCAGATGAATGCATGGATGGTCTATATGCCAGCGGGGCTTTATTACCCTTGGCATCAGCATCCAGCCGAGGAGATGTATCTATGTCTAGCAGGTGAGGCTGTTTTCAAAAAAGACGGTGCGCTCGATAAACACATTGGGGAAGGGGGCGTGACGCTTCATGCCTCAAACCAGTCGCATGCTATCGAAACATTGGATCACCCCGTTTTGTGTTACGTGGTTTGGCGTAATGAATTTACCACGAAACCCGTTTTAACCTATGACGATGCGACATAAGCGATTT
>Ga0181555_1002750_pt1 | contig 14349 bp, 6 predicted proteins | sample 011ome_15_FD_145601 | JGI IMG/M metagenome (GOLD analysis project Ga0181555, IMG submission 145601) | Coastal salt marsh microbial communities from the Groves Creek Marsh, Skidaway Island, Georgia - 011504AT metaG (spades assembly) | ecosystem: Environmental > Aquatic > Marine > Intertidal zone >...
AAAATCGCTCGCCATTTCCGAGAGGCAGAGGCAGAATGCGAAGAAAAAAAACACATCGTCGCGAAACACGAAAACGTACCGCTACTGGAGGAACCAAACATGGTTCGCGCGTTCGCCAAAGAGGACGAACTCGTCGCGCACAAAAAACTCGCGCTCATGATGTGTGCTAACTATTTGTGTCTATAAAATGTCGCGACAACAATGTTGTTGTTGTTATGTTTGTCTCTCGCGTTGTTTACGCGTGTGAGAATTTGTGTGGCTTTTTTTGCCCTCTTTTCAGGTTTTCTTTGCCTCGAATTTTGCTCACTTCTGCCCCAAAAGATAAGAGAAAAACGCCTCGCGAGAGATGACGACGATGACGACGATGTCTTCTCGAACGACGACGACGACGACGAGTTCGGATGTGTCGTCCTCGAAATCACACACCAGAAGACACCAATCATCACTGCGTGCTACTAATAATTATAACAGTAGCAGTAATACTAGTAAGCGTCGTAATAGAAGTCATCAAAAATTGAAACGTAGTGTACTAATAAAAGCGGCGATAACGGAGAACGAGAATGACATCGTCGCGCGAAGTAATGTAAACGATTCAGACGGAAAGAAGAACAAAAATAAAGCCATCGTGGTTGGCGCGGGCGTTGGAGGCTTAGGCATGGCCTCTCGCCTCGCTTTTAACGGGTATAAAGTGACGATTTTAGAGCAAAACGATTCCGTCGGCGGCCGATGTCGATCCGAACAGTTCGACTCGGAATTTAGATTCGATACCGGACCGTCCTTGTTGCTCTTGCCGGATCGATATCGCGAACAGTTTACCGCGGTCGGGGAGACGTTTGAAACGTACGTATCGATTGAACGGTGCGACCCGGCGTACAGAGCACACTTTGGGGATCACACGACGTTGGATTTATTGTACGACGCGGAAAAAATGAGGAAACAGTTAGACGACGTGGAGGAAGGCGCCGGCGGCGCGTATTTAGATTGGTTGGGAAGAGCGCGAGCGAGTTTAGATTACGGAGTCGCCGCGTTTATCGATAAAGACGCGAATTCGGTGTTAGATTTCGTCAATCCACAAAGAGTGGTGCCGTTGGCATTGAGAGTGAACCCGGTGGATTTGTTGTTGAGTCAACACCGGCAAATGTCCTCGTACTTTAAGGATAAAAGGTTGAGAGCGTTGTTTACGTACCAGAATTTGTACGTCGGGTTGTCGCCGTATAACGCGCCCGGAGTGTTTTCGTTGTTAGCGGCGACTGAGTTGACCGATGGAGTCTGGTACCCCATGGGTGGGTTTAAAAACGTCGGGAACGCGTTGCAAACGCTGTGCGATAAGTTTGGCGTGGAGACGAGATTGAACTCAAAAGTCACGGAGATTTGCACGCAGGAAGACGCTTCCGTGGACGAGAAGTTTAGCTCCACCGGGAGGAAAGTAACCGGGGTGAAACTCGAAGACGGTACAGTTTTAGACGCGGACGTGGTCGTTGCGAACCCGGACATTCCGAGAGTGTTTGATGATTTATTAGAGTCCGTCCCTGAAGCAGCCGCTGAAGCTTCTCGACAAGAACAAATGGATTACTCCTGTTCCATCATCGAGTTCAACTGGTGTTTGAAGACGCAGATCCCGGATTTGTTACATCACAACGTCTTTTTATCCGGCGAATACGAAACCGGATGGAACCGACCGGCGACTCCGGAAGATTTCGCCGCACCAAAACAGCACAACTTTTATTGCTGCAACCCGGTGTACACGGACAAATCGTGCGCGCCGGATGGTTGCGCGGCGTTGATGATTGAGTTCCCGGTGGCGAACATCCAAGAACAAATCGACATTTGCAAAAAAAGAGGCGTTCCGGTGCCGACGGAGAAGGAAATGGTCGACGCCGCTCGCGAAGCGTTGTTTCGACGTTTTCGCGAAGCTGGACACGGTGAACTGTCCGAGATTATTGAAAAAGAGGACGTTCGCACGCCCGCGGAGTGGAGGGACATGTATAACATTAAAAACGGCGCCGTGTTTGGCTTATCGCACGGACTGTTGCAATTAGCCGCGTTTAGACCGCCTACCAGAACTGGAATTAAAAGTTTGGACACGCCGAGCGTCTCTGGATTACACTTTGTCGGCGCGAGCACGAGACCCGGGAACGGCGTTCCCTTGGTCTTGATGGGAGTCAAAGTCGTCGCCGAGGCGATTCTCAAGCAACACGGGAGCTTCAAAACTTAAGTAAAAATATTCAAGTATTTGTACACGTAAAAAGTCTATTACCGCGGCGCGCAAACGCTTCACACCATTTCATTACATTATAAATCCACCGTTCCTAAATCGTCTAACATCACCACCTTATTTTCCTCGTCGTTTTCCTTAAACGCCGGCTGTCCTAAATACGGACACCCGGCGCATCGAAACGCGTCTCCCAACGCGCAGTTCCCGCACGCGCTTTTAAACGTCTCGTCGTTCGGGTCGTTCTCTAAATCCATCTTCACGACAGAACTCGCTGGAGTTGCGTTTTCCTTCATCTCCTCTTCCTCTTTCCTTCCGCAGGTGCAATCTTTGCACGGTTTCCTCGTCGGCGGACATCCAACTCCTTCTCCTTCCGCATTTGGTTTCGCTTTGTCCTTTTCCGTGAGCAACGCGTCCTCGTCGATCATTTCGTCTCGCTCGTCGTCGTCTTCTTCCCACGCCGAGGCTTTTGAAACTAAAGTCTTTTTTGTCTTTTTCTCTCCTAAGCTAAACGTGACGCCTCGTTCCCACTCGGGTTTTCTCCCCGAAACCTTCGTCGCGCGCGTCCCGGAAACGCTCGTCTGCTCGGAAACGACGACGTCCTCGAATCCTCCCAACGTCAACCGCTTGGAGACTTCTTTTCGCATCATCGCGGACGACGAATCCTCCTCCTCACCTCCTCCTTTCACGAAAACCCCTAACCGTCCTCCAGGTTTTAACAGGTCGAAAAACGCGCTCAGAGTCTCGGGAGAAAGTTGTTCAGACGAGCGTAAAGTCGCTTCGATCGATTCCATGTTTTTTATTCTCGTCAGACGTTTCTTTTTCTGAAGAAAAGTTTTTCGTCTGTCAAAAAGAGAAAATTGTAAAAGCGCTTCAATTTTAGGGTTTCAAATGCAAGCAAATGCAATTAGGGTTGAAGCGAGTAAAAAACAACAGAGAGAGAAAGAAGACAAAAAATTGCGAAAAACTGACGCGCTTATAAAAGCAGCACAAATAAACGCTATTGTTTAAGAAGAATAAAGCGCAACAACGCGAGTGTTGAATATACAGAGCGTATTATTGATTGTTGTTGCGTGTGTTATTTACTTTAATATATATATATATACATACTACTTTCAAAAGAAGGCTTTAGCGTTTAATAAGAAAGAATTTTTTCCTCCTTTAAAAGATGAAAATGAAAGCGCGGCCATTTCTGTAAAGAGAGATATAAATCATCATCATGGGTTGGTTCGGTTTCGTCTCCGACGATGATTCCGACGATGCGAATAATGAAAACAACATCGACCAGTACCCGGACGACAGGCACTTGCAAATGTACGAAGAACAACCGAGAGTGATTCCGGGAGGCCATTACGTCGTCGTCGCGAGAGTCATCGAGGCGAAAGATTTACCATCGATTAAAAGTTTTGACGTGTGGCAAACGGTGACGAGTTTCTCCTTGAAACAAGCGACGGAGAACGCCGACGCGCTCCCAAACGTGACGACAAAAGTGAAACTATCCAGAGCTGGGTTCCCGCAACAAAAGAGGAAAACAATCGTGGAGAAAGAAACGTCGCAGCCGCTTTGGAACCAGTGTTTTTATTTCGAAGGGATGGACTTGGCCAACGGCGAGTTGGACGGGTGCGCGGTGAACTTCGAGGTGTCGGACAGGAGGAAGTTTGGGAAAGACGCGACGATTGGTTCCGTGGAATTGGAGTGTTCGAAAGTGTTCGAAGAGCACGAACACAAGGTTTGGCACAGGTGGTACCATTTGACAGATCCGAGCGGGAAGAGGCAAGGGAGTCAAGGACAGGTGAAGATTTGCGTGCAAGTTTTACGGAGAGGCGACGAAGAGGCGACGATGGCGAATATGGACCCCGAAGATTCAGATTCAGATTCAGATTCAAATTCAGATTCAGACGACGATGACGAGAAGAACGACAAAGCGAAGAACAAACTGGCGAAGAAGTCGTTCTTAGCCTCTTTGATGGAAAAAGAAACGGATACCCCGGCGGAGGAAGGCGAAATCGAGATTTGGGCGATTAAAGCGAACGTGTACATCGGGAAAGATTTACCGAGAATGGATTGGCCGAATTTAGGTGGCGCCGGAATTGATGCGTACGTGAAGTTGTCTTGCGGGTCGAGCGCAGTTCCGGCAAATTCGAAAGTTCGTCGATCGAAAAATCCAGAGTGGAACCAAGAGGTCATCATGCGAGCGCGAGTGGCTGGAGGGAAGTTTGGTGGCGTCGGCGCGTTGCCGCCGCTGCGCTTATCCGTGATGGATTACGATTTAACCGGCGACGACGACCACGTCGCGTCTACTTCGGTGTTGATCAGAGATATTATCGCGCAACCAAAGGCGCACGCGAAACCGAAATGGTACTGCTTCTACGGCGGCACGAGAAACTTAGAGTCCTCGTTTCGAGGTCACGTCTCAAAATTAGCGAAAAGAATGAACGCTGGGTATTTAGAAGGCTCGGCGTATAGAGGAAGGGTGTTGATGTCCTTCGAGGCGACTCGAGAGGAAACCGGGAAAAGAGCGAGTCGCGCCAAAACTCGGATACCCAAAGTGAGCGATAAACTGAGCCGAGAGTGGCCGTGTATTTTACACTCGGAAGTGTTAGACGTCGAGTTGTTTCAAACCAACTCGAAAGGGAAAAAGTGTTACGTGGAAGTCGAGATGGGATTATCCAAACGCACGTCTCCAAAAGCGACGTTGAAATCCGAGCGAGATCCTTTGGTGAGAGAATGTTACGCCGAAATCAACTCCGCGTTGGCGCCGTTGCAAGTGAACTTACCGATGCCTTTCGATGGCCCACACGCCGGAGAAGGTGCACCGGATGTGTTTATTCGCGTATGCGTCGCGGGGAAGTCGATCGGATTTGCCCGAGTTCCCGCGAAAAGGTTAACTCCGGTGGACGAAACCATGGGCCCTTTGCAATCGCCGGATGAGAAAAACTTACCAAACGGATGGAACGTTCAAGGGTGGTTTCAGTTACAAGCGGACGCGTTGACGAATCACAAGAAGGGCCAATCGCGATCTCTCGAGCACGTTAAACCAGTAGGACAAGTCTTGATTCGAATGATCATACGAGGTAATCCAAACTTGAAACGCCAAGCGAAATTGGACGCCGAGGAAGGCGCGGAGGAAGACGGCGACGCCGAAGCGTTAGCGTTGAACGAAGAGTACAAAAATTTAGATCCAGCCGATAAAAAACAGAAAGAAGAATTAGAAAAACGAAGGAAGAAAATGGAAAGGAAAATGAGAGGCGCGGTGGATGAGCTGGAAGCGAAACCGTTGAAACCGATGGAGAAGCGGAAGTTTATGCTACACGTGGAAGCGTATCAGGCGATGAACTTACCGGCGGCGGATCCGAACGGTGCGAGCGATCCCGTCGCGGTCGTTCGGTGTGGTCGAGCAGTTGTTCAAACGCAAACGCTCAAAAGTACCGTCTCGCCGTCTTGGTTTCGGGACTTATTCGTGGAGATTGAGTTGCCGCTGTTGCCACCGACAGCGATTGATCCCACCAGATCGGATTCTGATTCAGACTCGGATTCGGACGACGACGACGACGATTCCTCCTCGGACGAAGACAAGCTTGAATCCAAATTGCTCAAGAAACGAATGAAAGACTATCGGAAAATGAACAAAGCCAACAAATCCGGAGGAGGTAGAAAAGGCGGGGGATTACAAGGTCTCGAAGGCATCGCGTGGTGGGCAGCGCCCGCGATGACCATCTTAGTTTTCGACGAAGACGAAGAGACGCTCATCTCAGGCGCCGATATCGATCCGTTATCGGTTTTGATGGTACCGTTGTTACACCCGTCCGAAATGCGCGCGAAAAACGCTGGATCTTTAGGCGGCTATTCCGGTCTAGCGTCCTCGGTGTCCTTCTTTAGCGACTTTTCGCTCGATCCCAACAAACCCGATCGATACGATGAAGTCTTGGAACACGTGCAACACGCGGCAGAAGATAAACATCCTTCTCCGGAATGGTACGAAATGGTGAAACTGAACCCGAACAGCTCCGATTTGAACGCTAACGGTGGCGAGTTGCTCATGCACTACGAGGTGTTGCCGTTGCCAATCATGGGCGTGGCGAACTTCGTTTTAGGTCCGCAAATCAAAGTCCAGTGGGAAAATGTGAAACCGCGACTCGAACACGTAGCCACGAGACAAATCAAAGATTATTTTGGTTTCGAAGCGGTGGAAGTGAGCGTGTGCTTGATGGGCGTCAGAGGTTTGTTGCCGTATAAGCAATTTGCAGCGCACATGCCTAAGGTTGAATTTGAGTTGACCGGATGCGTTCCGTTGTTCGAAGGTTCCACGGAACACGTGAAATCGAGCGCGTTCAGGAATTTACCGAACGGTCCGAACGCAAACTTCAACGGGCAAACGTTAACGTTGAGAGGTTTAGTACCGAGACTAACGAAGATTTATACCTCGTTATCCATTCGAGTCATCGACGCTCGCCCGATAAAACGCTTAATCGGAACTGGCGAGCAACAAGTTTTCCTGCGACGAGACGAGCTCGCGTTACTCGAGAAGAAAGGCTCGAACTTAGTCTCGGTCAAGCGAAAAGGTACCACCGCAGACGAACGGGAAAAGTTGCTGGAAATCCTCAGAGACGAAACAATCTCGGACTACTCGTTCGACATCGACGACGGCACTGCGACGCTGGTTTCGCAATCAAATACGATGACAGATGCGTCCTCGGATTACGTCGCGAGAGCTAGAGAAGAAGTTTTACGGGAACGTTTGAGACATAACGAAGAGGTGAGAAGTTCAGCTGGGAAATCAGTCCTTTCCAAGTTTTTAGGCGGCGTCGGCGTCGGCGGCTCCTCCGGTCCGCCGGCGGCGTCGGCAAGACAGCAGCAGCAATTCGATATCGAGAGCGGTTACGGCGGTACCAATCGCACGAATCCAACTACGGCGACTAAATTTTTATCCTCGAAGCAGAAGCGAAAAGCGTTGAGTCGATCCATCTCGCAACGGTACGAAGCCGAGCAATTCGCGGCGAATGCGACGAACGTTGAGGAATCGAGGAGCGAAGGCAAATCTTTACGTCAAATGCGCAAATCGCGAAAAGCAGACTTCAAAAAACGCAAAGAAGAAACTCGTCGACAACGCCAAATGTTGCGCGATGGCGTAGATTCATATAAAACGCAGTCGCAATACGCTAACGCTCAACACGAAATTGATGACATGATGTCGAGGTTTACGAAATCAAAATCGAGACGGATGAAAACGCTCACGGAAGGAAGAGAGTACGGAGAGTCGTCGTCCTCAGATCAGGGCTCGTCGGATTCGGGAACTTTGGATGGCTCCGGTGCAGCCACAGACAGCGAACCAGAGTCTGTCGATGGCGATATGAACGCTGTGGATGAGAACGAGTTGAACAAGCGCTTGCAAGAAGAGCAGGAGAAGGTCGAAGAGGAGGAGGCCGCGGCGGCGGCGGCGGCGGCGCTCGAGGCAAAAGCTAGTAACGAAGACGACGAAGAATTGAACCGATCTAAGAAGAAGCAGAAGAAAGTGGCCACTTTCGACGACGGTTCCGGTAACGTTCCAGAGTGGATGAACGACCGCATGCTCTTACCAATCGGTACTTTAGAGGAAGAGCTCGGCGACGTGGCGATGACCAACGTTCCGATCTACCGCGCCGAAGGTTTCGAAGATAACTCGTCGAAGCGAGAGGTCGGAGGTTACGTCAAGTTTTGCTACTCGGTGTCGGAATTGAGACGAAAGTATTTCGGCTCTTCCGAAGAAGAGCACGAGTACATTCACGGCCCACCAGAGATTCTCAAACTCGATTACCTCGGTAACCCGAAGAAAGATAAGCCGGCGGTGGCGGCGAAGAAAGCCAAAAATGCCGCCATCATGCAAAACACTCTCTGGACGCCGGACAAGACCACGGCGACAATAAGCGAAGAAGAGTTTCTCAGAATCCAAAAGCAAGCCGGCGGTTATCTCAACGACAACCAACCGATGATGGGCGAACAACCGCGACCGGTAACCGTGAGAGCGTACGTCATCAGAGGGAAAGATTTACGACCAATAGATCAATCCGGCTTGTGCGATCCGTACTTAGTGGTTTCCGTCCCAGGTACGAATATTAAGTTTGGCAATTCGAAGGAGAGAATCGATCGCACGTGCACGCCGTGGTTTTACAAAACCTTCGAGTACAAAACGGAATTACCCGGTAACGGTCTTTTGAAATTTGACGTTTTCGATTACGAAAAGTATTCCTCGGATGTTTTTCTCGGACAATGTTTGGTCGACGTGGAAGCGCGATTACTCTCTGAGCGATGGAACACGGAGATGGGCGATAGGCCTCCTCTGGAAATCAAACAACTGTTGGACAAACACGGCAACGCCGGTTTCGGCGAGCTCGAAATCATCGTCGAAATCCACGACGGTCACGACAACATTCCGAAAGCGTTGGTGATTCAACCGCCACCCGTGGTTGAAGTCGAAATGCGCGTCTGTGTGTTTAAAGCGCGAAATATGGTGAACAAAGACGTCGGTGGAAAGAACGATTTGTATTTCAAGTTGAATGTTATCGGTCTCGATCGAACTTCTTCTCGATTCACAGAAACGCAGTCCACGGACATTCACTGGTTTGCCAGAGACGGCGTCGGTTCGTTCAATTACAGAAACATTTTTCAGTTGACGTTACCGTGTAATCGCATTGCCTTGAGAGTTTCCGCGTACGATAAAGATTTGATCTCCGGCGATGATAACATCGGCGAAAACAAGATAAACTTATCGAAAATGTGTAAACAGTTGATCCGAAATGTTTCGACGTTTGGCGAGATGTCGCCAGAGTGCGTCATCGAACACAAATACGACGCGAACGAAGAACCGTTTTCTCTGAACCCGTTCAAAAGCATGATGGACGGCCCTATGCAAGGCAAGTGGTTGAAGATGTTCCATCCGACGTTACCGGGTGAGTCTCAAGGGGAAGTCGAGATTATGATCACCTTGTTGCCTCGAAAGCAAGCGGAAGAGAGACCGGTTGGTAAAGCGAGAGATTTGCCGAATCGAGATCCAGAGTTGAAGGAACCTGATCGAGCGCATTTGAGTTTACTAAACCCGCTCGGGTCGTTGGCGTTAATCATGGGCCCCGATATGGTCAAGAAAGTCACATTTGTCGTCTTAATCGTAGGTTCATTATACATGTTCGTCATGTCGGCGTTTTTCATCATCAACGATATCGTCGACGCCGAAATCACGGCAACGATTAACGAGAAGAGAGAGATGGAACAAGAAATGGAACTCGAGCGCGAAAACTTAATCACTGGCGCGGAAGCGTACGCAAAGCACGCGGTCGGTTTGGACACGCTAGAGGAAAAGGTTCACAAGACGTTGAACGAAACGGAAACGAAGATTTTAGATGCGACAGGTTTGACGCCGGTGTTGGAAAAGTACAACGAGGTGAAGAGTGAGATTGATCAGTATTCAAATGCAGCGCACGATGCGGCGGTGTCGACGACCGTACCCCCATCTGCTACTACCGCAAATGCAACAGCCACTGCGGCTACGGCGGTGCCCGTGGCTGCCACGCCGGCGGCGACGACAACCGTCGTCGCTACCGCGGCTACTCCGGCAGTAGCAACGACGGAAGAAGAAACCGCCGCTGCAGCAGCAGTTACGCCAGTCGCGACTGAAGAAGCATCAACGGTACCAACGACAGAAGCAGTTACGCCAGTCGCGACTGAAGAAGCATCAACGGTGCCAACGACAGAAGCAGCGCCAGTCACCGAGGCGTACATGGGCCACCATCGGTACGATTTCGAGGACGAGCAAGACCGATTGAACCAATCCACGGACGGCGACGAGTTGGACGAGTGGTTCAGTACGTATTCGTTGCTCGGGAACGAACGAGAACGCGCGCAGAAGCTCGCCGAGCTCGGCAAGAGAAGAGACGCGACGGAACAACCACTAAAGACGCACCAAAAGATGCATCGCAAGATGCTTTTACCGAATCCTTCGGTGAATAAAAAAACAATGTATTGATGTAGAAAAGAATGAAGTAGTAGCAGAAATAGCGCGAATAATGTTGTAAACCAAGAAGAATTACACATGCAGCAGTAGTCTGATTATTATATGTACAAAAAGAGCGCTAATAGAAAGAATATCATGCTGTCATCGAATGTTAAATCCGTGCCATTTCCTGGGCGTGAATACTTCGTTCTCAATTGAGTCGTCGCCGTCCAACCCTTCAAAGTCGTCGCCGATGGATCTCGGGCGAAAGAGTTGGTTGGTTATTTTGTTGTTCTTGTTTTTGTTTTCGTTGTTGCTAGTGTCCTCGCCGTCCGCGCCGACGCCGTTTCTCGTTCTCCCACCCGCGATTCCAACGCCATCGCTATTTTTGCTACGAGAATCAGATGATTTCTTCGGTCGCCATTCACCTGCGGCGTGCGTTTGATGAAAATTTCTTCCGTTGCGAAAGCTGCCGTGCACGCTCGCTTCGCACGCCATGGCGTCCAACTTCTTCGCCAATTTTTCCACGTCTTTTTCCGAGTATTGCGTGAATCCCATCCTGATGTGTTTCGCGGTTGGTTTTCGGTCGAAGTAAAACGCACCAGGTTCCAGTTTCGCGGCTTCTAGGCAGATCAAATACACGATCGTATCCGCGCCTTGTTCCGGTGTTCGAAGTTTGCCTTTCATGGAGTTGTAAAATCCAGGTAACGAGGAACGCAAGCCGGGCGTGTCCACCCAGCCCGGGTGCATGGAAACGTACACGATATCCGGGACGCGCTTTACCGCGTCTCCTTTTTTGCTGCTGCTATTGCTGCGATTATCGTTATTAACTTCCTTTCTAGTATCCTTTTTACTTTTCGCGACTTCCTTCTCCGGCGACCAACTTCCGGGCAGTTTCTTCTCCGCTTCCAGTCGCGCCCATCTTTCGGTCAAGGCCACCTGACGTCTCTTATCTCGCGCGTATTGCGATACGCCCGAATACTTTTTCGGTTTCGTGTATTCTAAATCGTCAATCACCAACTCTTCCGCTAACATTCCCGCCGACGATACCGTGATCACTCTCGGCACGTACGTCAACGCGTTTAGTTTCCCGCTTTCGCCGTCTAACAAAATAGACCCCGGACTCCCGCCGTCCCCTCCTCCTCCGTTCGCACTCATGCTTCCAAAATACCCACCATTCCTCCCGCTGACGCTGCTATTTCTCTGCGACTCGCTCGTCCTCCCTAAAACCGGTCGCAACGAGCTCGTCAGCAAGTGCGTACCGAGCGTATTCACCGCGAAAGAAGTCTCGTACCCGTCCACGCTTCTCTCGATCGCCTCCGAAGTGCTCAACGTCGCCGCGTTGTTCACCAACACGTGCAATTGATGCCCAGATCTCGTAAACTCCTCCACAAACGCGCGCACTTCCACGTTCGAGCCGACGTCGCAGACGTGTAAATGCAAATTACACTGCGGCATTGGTCTTCCTCCTCCTCCGCCGCCTCGCTCTCTCGCCACCGCGTCCAGAATCTCCTTCACCGCTTTCTCGCCTCGCTGCATGGATCGACACAGGAGGTGCACGGTCGCGTTTCTTCTCGCCAATGCGACTGCGGTGGCAAACCCTATCCCTCCGTTCGCGCCGGTTATTAAAACCGAAATGTTCGTTAAATCTCTTTTCAAGCAGTCCTTCGATTCATCGTCGTCCGCGTCTTCGTCTTTGATATTTTTCGCGAATCCATCTTTGGTGTACTGACTGTACCCGTGTATGCCGAAGGCGAGCGAGCGGAAGTACGAGGTCATTTGAAAACGGACAGACAGACTACTCGCGCGCTTAAAAACACCGTATTCTCTATTTCAAACGACTTTATTCGCTCCTTTTCCTGTCCTAAATCGAATTAATGTCTGCTCTTTCGTACACAACAGAAACAACTCAAGGGTTCCAATTTATCCAAAAGGTCCGCTTTTATTGCCAAAGGTCGCCAATGGTAAATTCCTCTCTGTCTCGTGCAGAAGCGCTCAGTCTCGCTCTCTCTCTCTGTGTGTGTTTTTGCGCGTGTGTGTATATATATAACGCGCCGTGTGCGTTTTGCCGTCCTTCGTACTCTTCTTCTCAGAAAGCACAGTCACGCGAGAAGGAGTGCGATGGGAGGTGTGAGTGAAGATAATTTGGTCAAGTAAGCACCAAAAATGTGAGGAAAAACAGGAGTTTCGCGGATGTTTTAGAGCGCGCGGAAGAAGAAGAACAACGACAAGTACAACAAAACAACTTTAACGACGACGCGTTTTAAGAATGGAAAACTTCTATTCTGTTAGTATCTGCGATCTTTTATTAAATCTAAATCCATCTCTAATTTGTATTCTTATTCAAACGACGCTTTTGGCGGAACGACGACCGAGGACGACGACGACGACGAAGGCTTTTTTTTAAGACCAGAACTTGGCGAAACCGTCGGCGGCGCAGGAAAGCATGAGATGTTTTTTACGACCACCTCCGCCTTTTCCGCCGAAAGACGCTTCGGACGGGTGAAAACAGACGTTGGATATGGATTTCGCGTGCGCGTTTGGTATTCGCTGCGGTTGGGAATTCAAAGTCTCGTTCGAGAGCACGTCCCATATGCAAATGTCGCCGACGGCGTCGCCGAGGACGACGTATCGATCGTCCGGGGTAAACGTCGCGCGTAAAACGACGTTTTGGTCGTTGTTGAAACCAGAGAAGGTTTGTAACACTTCACCCGTGGTTTTGTCCATGAGCGCGACTGTTTTCGGCAGCGTGGCGAGTACCAACCTATCGTCCGCGCTGTTTTCAACCGCAGTGACCGGTTGTTGCCCGAACAAAGTGTCCACGCGTAACTCACCTTTGCGAATATCAAACGTTCTCACGGTTCCGTCGATCGAACACGCGGTCACTTCGTTCGTTTTGCCTCCTCCTCTCCCTCCGCTCAGAGTCAAATCCATCGCGGCGTCGCTAAACTGGGATCCAACCGTCTCCATCGCCTCGTGTTGCCTGTTCGACCGTAAATCCCAAAACTTCACGCACCGATCGAACCCGCATGACGCAATCACGCTCTCCTCGTTTGAATGACCGAGTAAGAATTTCACGCAGTTCACTCCGAACGCGTCGTGTCCGATAAACCTGCGAACCGTTTGCCCTGTTTTCACGTCCCAGACGAATACGCCTTTATCGCCCCCAACTGAGGCCAGTTTCGAATTATCTCGAGAACTCGACGCGTCTCGCACTTCCCTCACGTGTGCGCCTTCGTACGTTTTCAGGCATAAATCTGTCTTCGGGTTGACCAGGAACAGCGCTCGGTTTTTGCACACCACCGCGTAGTCTCCGGTGTGATTGAATCGGATTTTATTCACAACTTGAACTTGCGCTGTGGATGATGATGATGAATGAGAGACACGCTCTCGCAACGTGAGCGTTTGCGAGACCGACGTCGGGACGATTGACGACCAGGGAGTCATGTTCGTTTTCCTCAAATCATCGTCTGTGAGACGTTATCATCATATTCATCGTCGCAAACGTGTACACATGAATGAATCTCTTTTCCCTAATATAATGAGGAAAATATCGCCTCTAAATGAGACGCTTATGAAGAGACGCGAAAATATATATCACGCGCGAGTGCAGTAATCGCGCAGAGATTTTCACTTCCTCGTCGATCTCATGGACGTTTCGTTGATGTACGTTTTGTGAGTACACGTGAAGTGTTGTCGAAGATGTTGCGTAAAATGACGATTTGAGCACTCCAAGAAAAGTGCCAAATGTGTTCATAAATGAGCCGGTTTATCTAGTACTAGATATACATTACACACGCATTAAAAAGAGAAGCGAGGATGCCGTCCTCCTCGTTTCTTTCCCAAAACTTACGCTCTGTCTCGTTTTCGAGCGAACGTTCGAGCGCTTTTGAAAATGTCCGGCACAAAAGACGACGCGAACGATTCGTTCGTCCGATGATGTCGTCATCCATCAGCGATGCGGAGACTAGTAGCACTACGAATACGAATAAGAACAAGAATACGAAAAGAGTCGTCGTCATCACCGGAGGGAACACCGGCTTAGGATGCATCAGCGCTCGAGAAATTGCGCGTTTGTCGACGATGCATGCGGACGACGAAAACGGAGGAAAAGAAAAAGAGTTTATGTATTCCGTCGTCATCGCCTGTCGGTCCTTAGAAAGAGGACGGAAGG
>Ga0181555_1002757_pt1 | contig 14323 bp, 13 predicted proteins | sample 011ome_15_FD_145601 | JGI IMG/M metagenome (GOLD analysis project Ga0181555, IMG submission 145601) | Coastal salt marsh microbial communities from the Groves Creek Marsh, Skidaway Island, Georgia - 011504AT metaG (spades assembly) | ecosystem: Environmental > Aquatic > Marine > Intertidal zone...
AATATTACGAGATTTTATTAATATTGAAGACGTCATACAAGCTAATATCAAAGCTTGCAATCCAAAACAAAATGGCACTTACAATGTTGGCACTAGCAACCCTAGGAGTTTTCAAGATATTGCTGATATTTTGCAACACGAACTGGGTACAGATTTGGGTACGGATTATATACGTAACCCATATGATGGCTATCAAATGCACACGCAAGCTGATATTAGCACCTCACAAACCAACTTAAGCTTTGAGCCGATAGTTTCGCTAGAGGTGGGTATTAAAGCTTATATCCCTGATATTAAGCGCTTATATGGAACAGATATTTCATGATTGACCTACAAGGAAAGTCACCAAAATTATTGGTCATTGGCGATCTAATGATTGATCATTACTTATGGGGTTCGTGCGAGAGAATTTCACCAGAAGCACCCGTACAGGTTGTAAATGTTGAAAGCGAGAGTGCGGTTCTTGGTGGTGCTGGTAATGTCATTAACAATCTTTGCGCATTGGGTGCAAAAGTTGATGTGATCAGTGTTATTGGTGGCTGTGAAATTTCAGATGAACTGAAAAAATTATTAAATAAAATTAAAGTTGGCACTCAATATCTGATTACTCAAAAAGATCGCATCACCAGCAAAAAAAGTCGAATTATTGCCGCGCAACAGCAAGTAGTGCGCTACGATAGAGAAAGCACTGATGAAATTAGCAGTGAATCACAAAAACAGATTTTAGCGTCTTTTAAAAGCATTATTTCTAATTATGACTGTATTTTACTGTCTGATTATGGCAAAGGCATATTAACGTTTGAACTCACTCAAGCCTTAATTATGCTTGCTAATGAAAATGGCAAAAAAGTATTAATCGACCCAAAAGGTTTGGATTATTTAAAATATAAAGGTGCTTATTTACTCACACCAAACAAAAAAGAAGCTAGCGAGGCCACTAATATTAATATTGTTGATGATGAAGGTCTAACTCAAGCAATCACTCAACTAAAAGACGAGTGTGACTTAGATATTTCGTTAATCACCCTTAGTGAAGATGGTGTAGCAATTTATGACGACAATCTACGCATCCACCCAACCGTAGCTAGAGAAGTGTTTGATGTCACGGGTGCGGGCGATACTGTACTTGCGTCGTTGGGTTTTGCCTTAGCTTGTGATGTTGATATTGATGACGCCGTCAAGTTTTCCAACCTTGCCGCCGGCGTAGTTGTGGGTAAAATTGGTAGCGCTACAGCCACTTTAAATGAAATCATTGAATACGAATCAAGTTTGAATAAATCCACCAGTGACGAGCACATTAAAACGCTTGACGAAATTACCCTGTTAAGTAAAGAATTAAAAGCCAGAGATAAAAAAATTATCTTTACCAATGGTTGTTTTGATATCCTACACGCTGGCCATGTACGCTACTTAGAAACTGCAAAAAGTTATGGCGACGTACTCATTTTAGGTCTTAATTCAGATAGATCGGTTAGTATACTCAAAGGCGAAGGTCGCCCTATTAATACTCAATTAGATAGAGCTTATATTTTGGCAGCTTTGGAAGCAGTTGATTATGTTGTCATATTTGACGATGAAACACCCTATGACCTTATTAAAGCTGTTAAGCCGCATATATTAGTCAAAGGCGGCGATTACGAAGGAAAGCAAGTAATTGGCGAAGATATCGCTGATGAACTGAAACTGGTACAGTTTGTTGATGGCAAAAGCACCACCAAAACCATTGAGAAAATCCAACAAGGAAAGTAATCATGAAATCTATTATTGAATTTGAATTTAATGAACACTTAAAAACAGCTCAGGCAACTTTGGACTACATTGCCAAACCACTTGAGATTGCCGCCAATCTGTGCATTGAAAGCCTGAAAAATGGCGGAAAAATTCTAATCTTTGGTAATGGTGGCAGTGCAGCTGATGCACAGCACATTGCTGCAGAGTTGGTTGGACGATATAAAGTTGAGCGTAAAGGTTTAGCAGCTATTGCTCTGACCACTGACACTTCAGCACTAACTTCAATTGGTAACGACTATGGCTATAAACACGTATTTGATCGCCAGGTTGAAGCGCTCGCTAATAAAGGTGATGTGGTTATTGGTATTAGTACTGGCGGCAGTAGTGGCAATGTGATTAGCGCACTAACACTTGCAAACGAACTGGGATGCAAAACCATTGGCTTTAGTGGCCGAGATGGTGGCGAAATGAATACTGTTTGCGATATTAACTTAGTCGTTCCTGCTGAGGATACTCCTCGCATTCAAGAGATGCATATTGTTATTGGGCATACGATTTGCCATTTAATTGACCTAGAGTTTAGTCGTTGAAGGTTTTTCTTTAGAGGGACTTAACCGAAACTAACACGTCTACTGCTTTAATAAGATTCATGCAATCATGATGCCCTAATGGGCAAGTACGCTTCATACAGGGCTGGCAATCTAGATTTTTCTTTACAATTAAACTTTTTTCATTCATCCATTGCGATGTTTCATCATCTTTAGTCGGGCCAAAAATTGCCACCGTTGGCACTTCAAAAGTTGCTGCCACATGCATCGGGCCACTATCACCTGTGATAAATAAATCAAGATTAGAAATGTGATTAATTAACTCTGGAATGGTGGTTTTTCCTGCCAAATTTTTATAATTTTTAACGTCTTTTTTGATAAGTAATTTTTCAATATCTAGGGCAATATCCACCTCACCCGGCCCGCCAAAAATCACTATATCATATCGATCTGATAACTCACTAGCCACTTTAGCAAATTCTTCAGGATACCAACGTTTGGCACTGCCGTACGATGCACCCGGGTTGATACCAACAGTTTTTTGTGTTGATGATTGAGAGCTAATGGTAGATAGCAATAATTTTCCTGGTGGAAAATTAATATCTAAACTGTCATTGATAAAATCGTTGTATTTTTCTACTTGATGGCGGTGTTGATACTTGTTTTTATCGAATTGATACTTGTTTTTGGCTGATATTAAAAATTTCAGAAATTTTGTACGAAGTGAACTTCTAAACGAGAAAAAATAATCAAATTCACCTAAATTTCTTGCAATTTTGTATAAAACTCTATATTTCTTATCTAAAACCACCGTTTTAACAACTTTCGGATGATTTTTCATCACTTCAACTGCTACAAAAGAGCCAATAAAAGTGATTTGCACGTCATTGTCAAAATTTACGATATTTTCAATTGCTGGCGTTGCCATCACGCAATCACCCAGCCAAGTTGGGAGCTCGATTAATATTTTCATTACTTAATTAATTTGTAATGCTTTTTGCTTAATTCTAAATTGAGCCACTTTTCAAGTTTCAGCATTAAACGATGTTTTTTTTGCTTTTTAGTTAGCTGATAATTAGGGTCGGCTCGATAAACGCCGCTTTCCTTTGATAGCCAATCTTTAACCACTGCAGGATGTGAAGCAGAAAATTCTTTAATAATAGATTGATCCATTTGTGAGTAATCAATTTTGACAGGTTTACCGCCCCAATATTGTTGTACTTTTTCACTCTTCAGATTCATTTCATCTTCACTACGAACCCAGCCATAATGATAGCAAGGTACACCTGTGTGTTTTGCTTTTGGGTATCTACCTTTTTTGTTACTACCTAATACCAGCCAAAAGAGGCCATCTGGTGCGTATGACCTAATAGAATTTTTAATTATTCTAGCTTCTGATCGGTACCATCCAGGAGAGTCAAGATAACTATTAGCATTACCATAGAAATGGTAAAAATCAAAAATTAAAGCCTCCACTTCAGGATTGTTAACATGTTCTTGCATGGAGGCTTTAATTTTCTCTAAATCATCCTCATGATAAACTTCATCGCCTTCAATATAAAATGCCCAATCACCTGTGCAATTAAACTGGGCAATCATCTTTTGCTGACCATAAACATAGCCACGATCATGCATATTATCATTCCATGTTGACTGAATGATACGAATTTTTGGATTTTTTATTGATTGTATAAGTGCTAAAGTATCGTCCTCACTGTCACCAACATTAATTACGAACTCATCAACAATGGGTAATATTGATTTAATTGACTGGATAAAAGGATAGCCTAATATTTGTCCATTTTTTATAAAGGTAAAGGCGCTTACTTTCATGCTTTTATATAAATCTTAAAGAGCTCTTAACTCTGCTTTATTCATCATAGCAATAATTTCTGATTTTCCTGCATGAAACATAAACAACCTATTGTTAATTTCTTTTTTCATTCCAATGGAAAATCCAAGCTTAGTAAGATAATCTAATAATTCAAAATCTTGATTTCCGTGTAGTTCGCCAGTTATCCAAGATACATTTCTCAAAATCTCCTTATCTAGATTAGTTAATATGTCAAATTCAGCGCCTTCTGTATCAATTTTTATCAGATCAATTAATGAAATATCGAGACTTTTTAGAGTGTTATCCATGCTTTTTATTTTACATTTAAATGGCGTACTATTACCAACCCCACCTGCATCAGGATAAAATGACACACCTCCAAAGTTTTCCGGATCTTTACTTAGGTAGACGTCAAAATTACCATCTTTAGACCCTAATCCGAAATTAAACGCCTTTATATTTTCATATGATTGTATATTTTTTTCTAGGATTTTATAATTGTCTGGTAGTGGCTCAAAGGAGTATATTTTCGCTTGAGGGAATCTATTAGCTAAATAAATAGCTGTTATTCCAATGTTGCCACCAATATCAAAAATTACCTCAGGATTTATTTGTCTAGGAATATAGTATTCTGATTTACACTCAGACTTTAATAAAATTTCATAAATCAATGTCATATCACTAGTACTAGTTCGATAATAAATATCTTTTCCAGCATATGAATATGTTTGTAATTTATGAGAAGCATCCTTTCTATCTCTCATAAATTTAAAAGATTTTGACTTTAGTAAATATTTAAGACTATTGCTACTCATGTGTATTATCCTTTTTTTATTTTTTGTAAAAATTGATTTGAATATTCTATCACTTTAAAAATATTGTATCCAGCTAAACTATTACTACTAGATGAAAAAATAGTTTTACTAAGTGATGATGTTGGCGAAAACAATTGGTAGCTATCTTGATTATTCTCATGAATAGTTACAATGGGAATATTAAAAGCTGATGCAATATGAACAATAGAAGTATCTGGAGTAATAATTAAACCTAGTTTCTGGATAAGTGCTGCAACATCTAAAATTGTATTGGTTTTGTAACTAGTCACAACGTAATCAAGTAATTTTTCTGTTACTTTTTCATCAACACGTTGTAAATTACTTGGCGTTGTTAAAATAATGATTTGAACATTGTTATTTACCTTGTACAAACCTTGGCAAATTTTCCACAGCTCAGAGAATTTTATTTTCTTACCCTTAACAGCACCCTCAAGGTTAATGCCTATTAAAAATTTAGATGTATATTGGTTGATAAAATTTTGCGCTTGCTTTTGTTGATCACTAGTAATAAATAAATCATAGTCATTAGATTTTGGCATAATACCAAATGGCTGTAATGTTGCCAGCCAAATATCTCGAAAATGTGCGTTATGCGGTTTTTCTGTATAAAAATCATACAAGGATAATTCGCTACCACTAACACCATACCTGCCATCTTTTTTGACTGAAATGACTTTTTTAGGCTTAATGACTTTTAATCGGATAATGGCGTGCGGTATGACAGAGTGATCAAATTCAATACAGACATCAAATTCTTGTTTTCTGAGTTTTAATAGCGAAGACAAGTCGCCGAGTAAATTATTTTTATGGTTGGTAACAATATTGTCAATATAAGGGTTATTAACTAAAACATCTTGATTGGCTTTACTAGCCAAAACAGTAATTTTAATATGAGGATAGGCAAGCTTTAATTCTCTATAAACAGGCGTGGTGATAATCATATCACCTATACGATCGTAGCGCATAAATAATACGCTTTTTGCATCATGAATATCGAAATCATTAGTTTTCTTACTGGCAAGATTTCTAAGAATAAAGGCTTTAATTTTTCTACTAATCGACATGGTTATAAATACCTATCAATGCCGTTATCACACCACTGTAAATCATTATCGATTGCGTCTTGCAAAAGAATGTCATTTTGTTGTAGTGAGGCGCGCGTATTTTCATTGTGCCAAAGATGAAATTGTATCGCATTAAAACGAAGGTTTTTTCGATTAATGCCATTATTTAATAAGCGAACTACAAACTCACTATCCTCTCTACCCCAGCCCTCAAAACTATTGTTAAAACCATTAACATTAATACAGTCTTGTTTAAAAAAGGCCATATTACAAGTTTTTATGCCGCGTAAGTAATTTTTTTTCTTTGAAAATAATCTGGATAAAAAAATTGAATGGATGGTGTTTTTTCGATTTTGAATACCTCTAGATAAAAATGAAAAATTAGTCCTCATTTTTGCAAGCACGTTTTGAGTTGCACTTTGAGTTAACAGCACCCTAGTGCCTTGAACAAAATAACCTGGCTCAGCATTACTAATATGGTCCTCAATAAATTGTGGATGTAGAATCATATCACCATCAATCAAAACAATATAATCACTATTTGATTTTACGATAGCCTTATTTCTTGATTTGGCTGCTCTAAACCCCTTATCCTGTTGCCATGAGTGTGTCAAATTTAAAGTAGAAGTAACTTGAAAATCAAGAATCATTTTTTGAGTTTCTTTTGTACTGCCGTCGTCCGCAATAATCACTTCTTTTGGTGGTACAGTTTGACCCTCTATACTTTTTAATACCAACGATAATGCATCAGATTTATTATAAGTAGTAATGATTAAACTAACGCGCATTTAATGTGCTAAATCTCCAGTAATTAGGTAACATTTAACCACATAATTCTTAATTAAAAAAACACTTAGCCATGAAGATTTCAGTTTACATTATTGCCTACAATGAAGCAGAAAAAATAGGTGACTGTATTAATAGTGTTTTATGGGCGGATGAAATTATCGTTGCTGATTCACATAGCACTGACGGCACTAGTGAGATTGCTAAAAATTTAGGCGCCAAGATTGTGCACATCCCTTTTAATGGTTACGGCGACCTAAGGAATCAAGCAATCTCACATTGCACGGGTGATTGGATATTTAGTGTGGACTCAGATGAACGATGCACAATCGAAGTTCGAGATGAAATATTATCCCTCATTGAGGATGCGCCACTGGATATTTACCAAGTACCAAGGAAGAATTACTTTATGGGTAAATGGATTAAGTATTCAGGCTGGTATCCTAATTTTAGGCAGCCTCAGCTTTTTAAGAATGGCAAAATGAGTTATGATTTAAAGCCTGTTCATGAGGGATATATTAGCCATAGTGATAAAGAAATTGGTGTGATAAAAAATATCATTTGGCAATTTCCCTTTAAAAACACGGAGGAAGTTATTCATAAAGCTAACCGATACTCGACTTTAGGTGTGAAAAAACTTCAAGACAGAGGGAAAACTGGCGGTGTATTTATAGCTTTTATTCACGGTTTTTGGTCGTTTATCAAGCATTATATCTTTAAGCTGGGTTTTTTAGATGGCGGCGCTGGATTTGTAATTGCCTTTGGTAATTTTGAAGGCACATTTTATCGATATATCAAGCTCACTGAAGCTCAAGCCAATTGGAAAGCGCCCAGGATAGAACCAATCCTTAGAGACAACTAATGATTACCCCTGTTATTTTATCTGGTGGCAGTGGCACAAGGCTGTGGCCACTTTCAAGAAAACTCCATCCAAAGCAGTTTATTAACTTGATTAATGATACTACACTGTTCCAGGATGCAATTCTAAGACTGCCCGAGGATGTTGCCGATCCACTCATTATTTGCAATGAAGAGCATCGTTTTTTGGCTGCAGAACAACTGCGTCAAATCAATAGAAAGTCAAACGGTATTATTTTAGAGCCAATTGGTAAAAATACCGCACCAGCCATTGCTTTAGCCGCATTAAAACTTATTAACAATGCAGAGGATCCGTTATTACTTGTACTATCAGCAGACCATCTTATTAATGATATTGGGGCCTTTCATCAATCTATTAAAATTGCTGAAAAGCTTGCAGAAAAAAACAAACTGGTGACTTTTGGTATTGTGCCTGATAAAGCAGAAACTGGCTATGGCTATATTAAGGCCAATATTGATAATACAGCTGATTATTACACTATTCAATCATTTACAGAAAAACCCAATCATGAAAATGCCAAAAAATATTTAGACTCTGGAAACTACCTATGGAACAGCGGTATGTTTATGTTTAAAGCTTCTACCTATCTACAAGAATTGAAAAAATTTGAACCAGAGATCTATGCTGCTTGTAAAAAGTCTTGCCAAAGTGAATACAAAGATAAAGATTTTATACGCCTAAATAATGATGAATTTATCCAATGCCCTGAACAATCTGTTGATTTTGCAGTGATGGAGCATACTAAAGATGGCGTGGTCGTGCCGTTAGATGCCGATTGGAGTGATATTGGCTCATGGGATGCGTTATGGCATGCTAAAGACAAAGACGACAAGGGTAATGTTAGTGAAGGTGATGTAATTCTTGATGAGGTTATAAATACCTACACTTATAGCTCCAATCGTTTAGTTTCGGCAATTGGCGTTTCAAATTTAGTGATTATCGATACGCAAGATGCACTGTTAGTTGCTGATAAAAAGTATGCTCAAAATATTAAAAATATCGTTAATCAACTAAAAGAAAAGAATCGGTCTGAAACTGAAAATCATAGAAAGGTTTTAAGGCCTTGGGGTTATTATGATTCAATTGATGCTAATGATGGCTTCCAAGTAAAAAGAATTTTGGTTAATCCGGGTGCAAAATTATCTTTACAAAAGCATCAGTATCGAGCAGAGCACTGGGTTGTGGTTAGGGGTGTAGCTACAATTACTCGCGGTGATGATGTGTTTACTTTGAAAGAAAATCAATCGACTTATATTTCTAAAGGGGAAGTACATAGACTGGAAAATCAAGGGGAGGTAGACTTAGAGATTATTGAAATTCAAACAGGTGATTATTTAGGTGAGGATGATATTATTCGCCTCGAGGATGATTATCAACGAAATTAGAAGCTTCATTATATTTTTCCAGTATTTTTTTAACTGGAATATTATTAACATCACTTTTATCAAACAATGGAAATGCATGAATAGCATCTGTCAATTGCATTTTTGGCGTCAATCTAGCGAAGAGCGGAATGATAGGGGTATTAACTGCATTAGATGCATGCATAAGACCGCCATCACAACACAATAAAATTTGAGCTTGTTTAATGATCTGTGCTGTTTGATTAAAACTGAATCGACCCACACAATCAAGTGTGCTGCTTTTAGAAAATCGATCTACTAATTTTTTAGCAGCATCTTTAGCGTTACTAGAACCAATAAAAACAAAGTTAGTTTGTTTATCGTTAAACAGTATTTTTTCTATAACTTTATCCCATTGATTATAAGTCCTGTAACTCCATTCACCGCCCAAAACAATAGCAGTGAATTTAGTGGGTAAATCTATATGATTAACAACTTGTAGATCTTCCCTGGAAATTGTTATTGAGTTTTTAGCTAATATATTGATTTCATTTTCAGTTTTGATATAGCCTAATAAGCGATTCATTTGATGAAAACTGAATAAAACACGGTTCACTTCAGGGCCATTGTAATAGCCAAACATGCCAACGAATGGTGTATTTGACGTGACTTTAGATTTGACATTAATACTTCTTGAGCTATAAGAATCAACAATAACTAGGTCATATTTCGAATGATTAATATCTGCTTGCCTTGTATAAATATTAGAAAATATACAATCATTTATATAAATATGTGCATTCTTTTTACTAGTAAACAGGTCTACATTTTTATCTTTCAACATGACTCGAGAGGATAGATCCATTAAACTATCACCTAGACTTGGCGCTGAAATATTAACCCAAAGGATATTTTTATGTTTTGGCAAGATGCTAAAAATCTCAAGATTTTTTTGACCTTTAAAAGTTAAATATAAATAACGTTTAAAAAATTTAGTCCAGCGTTTAAATTTAGGGGTCTGATTCAGAAAATCTTGCGTGTAATTCGGAATGTTAAATTTAAACGGTAGCACATATGTTTTGTTAAAATTTAACATTCTGATACCAATCTGTCACTTCATCAAAAATAACTTTCGGATCAATGTGATCCAAGCATTCACTCTTACCATGTTTATCGTCACAACCCGCATTACCACAAGCTACGCAAGGCATATCTGCCTGAAAGATTGTAATATCATCATAGGTCTGAATGGGTTTATCCTTAACAGCACATTGCTGCGACTTGTTAGACCAAGGCGACCACATTTTTAAATTAGTTGGGCCGTATATGGCAAAGATGCGTTTATTTTGACTTGCTGCAATGTGCATGTTTAAAGTATCCATACCAATATAAGCTAATGACAATTGACTCAGTGCAAAATACTCTTCTAAAGTTGTTTCGCCAGTCCAATTAAAAATATTATCTAGATTGGGAATGGTGGATTTAATCTCTGTATCAATCTGGCTACCCCCCCCAGTAATTAATATTGGCACGCCCAAAGTATTTAATTTTGTTAATAATTCATTGCGCAAATATTGAGGATAAATTTTGTAATTATATTGTGCAGATGGGTGAAAAATAATAAATTCTTGTACACCTCTTTTATTTAATTTATCTTTGACATGAGCAATAATTATATCTGAAATATCAGGTGATTGCTGAGTATTGTTATGCTCAATTTTTAATATGTTTAACGACTCTAAATTATTTAACAAAATATGTCGAGTTGAGTCAAAAAAATAATAATGAGTTAGAAATATCTTCTTCCACCAAGACTTTTTATTATTTTGCTCTATTGAGCTAATGGATTTCCTACTTGCAAATAGAGCGTAAAGTACGCTGCGATCACTTGCAGTAAGATTAATACTTAAATCATACTTTCTAAATACAGTGGCGATAATATCTTTTTCTTGCTTCCAGCGGTTTTCACGCTTCTTTTTATATGAAAATGTATAGATGGAATTAATATTTGGCAATAACCTGGCAACCGATACCGTATCATCATTAACAAGGAGATCAATTTGAGGTGATTTATAATGTTTATACAGAGCCTTAATAAGTGCCAGACTAAATAATACATCTCCATTGGAGCGCTGGATGATAATTAATATTTTTTTAGAATTTTTCAAAATTTTTGTATAGAAACGAACTAAAAAAAACAAACAAAAATGCCGTGTAATGTCCTAACAAATAAGAATCACTCCACATAATAACTGAAAACAGTATTGGTAACACTAGGCCAATATCTCTTAAAAATTTACTTTTGGATGTTAATGCAACTTTGATTTGAACAAAAAATAAATAAAACATTGACCCCAAGCCCAGTAAACCCAATTGCACTAATATCAATGTGTACATATTATGCGGGTTTGTAGCATTCGGCAGCCCAGGTGTTTTACTCATATTAATCTTTCTATATTCATCAGGGAAATCTCCTGTTCCGACACCAATAATTGGATTTTCTTTAATAATTTCCCATGAATTGAGTGCAAAAGTAATTCTTAATCCAGTAGATGAGCCTTTGTTATCAGCATAATTAGCAATATTGTTTATTGCTAGATCAACCCTTTCATGAAAAATATTACTCATCTGATAAGCACTAAAAAATATTCCAGGAATTAATATCAAAACTGCAATTAAAGCCTTCTTCTTTTGCGAATCAAAATATTGAAAAATTAGAATAATTAGCATTACAAAATACATAACTTGCCCCGCTCTGCCGCCCGTAATAAACATATTAAAGGTCATTGTTATTACAAAAAAACTATAGATATATATCTTTATCGCATCAAGGGCTTTATTAAAAAGAACTTCATGACTGACTAAATATATAGAAAATGCTAATATAGGGTTATAAGAAATATGACTCATAAAAGGTGTTGGATTGTCAATGGTGGCATTTTTAAAAGCTGGCATAACTTCAAACCACACCATGTAAGATAAAATCTCTGTTATGGTTATGGCTAACAAAAATGCCGAAATATAGTACTTAATATTCTCTTTTTTAGTAATTGTTAACAAAATTGGCAGATAAATAAAAAAATCCTGCATTTTTCTAACAATATACAACCCCCAAGTCATATCACTCGTCCATAATAATCCAAGCACATGTACTGCAAAAAATATTAATGAAGCAACTGCTAACTTGTTACCTCTTATCTGATTGAACTTTTCCTTATAACTCCCTGACAACAGCCAAAGAATTACGATTAATCCCATAATAATATTGCCGCCAGCAACAGTTAATGGCAACAAAAATGCCAAAAATATCAATAAATATTGATAAGCTTTATCTATATTTGAATTATAAGAAATCACAACAATAATACTTTCATAAAAAAAGTATTATACATTCTAGAAATTTACCTAATATCATTTAGTAATCTTATCATCCTCTAATTATTTAAGTAAAAGTAAAATTATTTAGCTATATATTTCAGTCATAAAAAATCGGTAGACCAAAATGATTAACAAACAAATTGTAGGAGTTCTCTAGCTTTCAATACAACTTTATTCACCTCAATATCACTAATTGAAAAATCGCTTTTATTAATCTTGGCAGGATCAACCTTAGAATTTGATTCAAGAATTTGATTAATATTGGTTATAAAAGTATTGCGATATCCAGGTGTTGAGCCAAATAGCGTAATAGACGGAATATTGAGTGCCCAAGCCATATGAGTTGGCCCGGTATCGCCGCCAATTACTAGATCCATTTTTGCGATAAATACCTTTAACTCATCTAGCGTTAATTTATCTGCAACCTGAACTGCTGGCGCAATTTTCTGAATTTGTTGCGCCATATTTTTTTCTGATTCATTGCCCCATAGCACAATAAAATTAGCATTCAATTCTTGCGTAATTTTAGCGTATCGCTCCAATGGGTAAACTTTAGATTTAAAAGAAGCGCCTGGAATAAGCACAACATTAGCTTTAGTACTGGAAAGCAGATCAAGCGATATTTGGCTATTAGCAAATAAAAAAGACTGCTTGGTTAAAATATCATCATGCGAGATCTTTATATCTAGTGCACTAGAAACCACTTTAGCATTGCGTTTAATAATGTTTTCGTCATAGCCAATATTACAAACATCGGTATAAAACTTAGCAGCAAATGATTCGCGTAAGGAATTCTTATCAAAACCAAAGGTTTTATCTGATGGGGTTATGCGTGATACAAGTGCAGATTTAATCAATCCTTGTAAATCAATAACCAGATCGTACCTTGGCAATTTTCTAAGTTTTTTAAATTCTGAGAATAAGAGTTTGAATGATTTTTTGTGCTTAGCTTGCTTAATATTAACCGTGTGGATATTATCAATATCAGGATTATTTATTAGGATATCTTTGAAACCCTCTTCTACAATCCAATCAATCTGGCAATCTGGATATTTTCTCTTAATAAATTGCAACGCAACCATAGCGTGAATAATATCACCAAGGGCTGAGAGTTTTACAATTGCAATTTTCATAAAATAGATTTTACTACGACCTTCGCTCAATATATCAGTATGAGTGTTTAATGATATAATTTGTGCATTATTTTCCCACCTTAGATTTATGAGTGACAATACGCCAATTGAAAAACCAATTAACTTTATTCGTCATCAAATTAATCATGATTTAGACTCTGGCCTACATTCATCTATTCAAACACGCTTTCCGCCAGAACCAAATGGCTATTTACATATTGGCCATGCAAAATCAATTTGCCTGAATTTTGGCTTAGCAAAAGACTATAAAGGAAAATGTAATTTACGTTTTGATGATACCAATCCTGCCAAAGAAGATGTTGAATTTGTAGATTCCATCAAAAAAGACGTTGAGTGGCTGGGATTTGTATGGGATGGTGAAGTTCAATATAGCTCCAATTATTTTCCAAAATTTTACGACTATGCGCGTGAACTCATCAACAAAGGTTTGGCTTATGTGTGCTTTCTCAATGCAGACGAAACTCGAGAATATCGTGGCACATTAAAAGAAGCGGGCAAGGATAGCCCGTATCGTGACACTTCTGTTGAAGAAAATTTAGAACTTCTGGCTAAAATGAAAGAAGGTAAATACTCCGAAGGTGAATGCGTGCTACGCGCTAAAATTGATATGGCTAGCTCGTTTATGTGTATGCGTGATCCAGCACTTTATCGCATTCGTTTTGATAAGCACCATCAAACGGGTAATGAGTGGCGTATTTATCCGATGTACGATTTTGCGCACTGCATTAGTGACGCGATTGAAGGCATTACCCACTCTTTGTGCACACTC
>Ga0181555_1002764_pt1 | contig 14307 bp, 10 predicted proteins | sample 011ome_15_FD_145601 | JGI IMG/M metagenome (GOLD analysis project Ga0181555, IMG submission 145601) | Coastal salt marsh microbial communities from the Groves Creek Marsh, Skidaway Island, Georgia - 011504AT metaG (spades assembly) | ecosystem: Environmental > Aquatic > Marine > Intertidal zone...
CAGCTGGCCACCCGAATTTATTGCAGATGGTAAAATTGTCCGTCTGGAAATGTCTCGTCTGGAACATGCAAATGACTTGGCAGAAGTTGTCGCGAAAGGACAGCTTCATAAGTTGTGGTACACAATAATACCTGCTAGCGCTTCTCTGCAGTGCCGCGATACGGATCGAACGTTAACAGACATGATACGTGTTTTCGAACTGAGGCTTTTAGGGCCATTACTTCACATGGCCGAGCCCGCACTATCGCCATGAGGGTGGGTCACAGAGTAGGGTACGTGCCATCAATGTGCCGAGGGGTTGACTAATTTTTAGTTCTTGGAGATCCTCGACAGGGTGTTTGGAATACTTAGATGCGCGAATCGCGACGAGCTACCTTGAGGGAAGATGAGACATCTTAGGAAACTGGGCTTTGGTTTTGGAGCCTCTGATGATTGGAGTGACCCTGAAAGCTGGCTTGAGAGCCAACTCACTAATACTTTTCCGCAACTCGGTTATGCCGAAGTCAGCGCAATGGAACGCAATGTAGTTGCCTGGCCTAGTGAGTATTCTCCTGATCTGAATGAAAGAGTGCGCAGGGCTATTTCGTTAGTTGAGGAACGTCAAAATGTTGCACAAAGCGATGCTTCTGCAAGCGAAAAAGAACGACAGGAGAGAGCGCTATTCGATAAATACGAAACCCGATGGTATGATCAAGTTCGGTTTCTTCAGGCTCCCATGCTTGAATCCAACCATTTCCGCTTGAGACTGAGCCATTTTTGGCTGAACCACTTTACTGTTGGTTTAAACACAATCGCAAATCTGTACCTGATTGGCTCGTTCGTGAAAGATGCGATATACGATAAGCTCGACGGTTCATTTGCAGATTTATTTTATGGGGCATCGTCACATCCTGCAATGCTCACATACTTAGATAATATTTACAATGTAGGGGAGAATTCCGAGTTCAACCGCAGCTGTGGCTGCGCAGGACTGAACGACAACCTTGCCAGAGAATTGATGGAGCTTCACAGTGTTTCTCCTTCACGAAGATACACAGAAGATGACATTCGGGATGCGGCAAAGATCCTTGCAGGCTGGGGTTCCAGCTATGAACGTGTCCTGCCTGAGCCAATATCGGACCACTTCCAGCCATATTACAGGACGCGTGCTGAGCCGGGTGAGAAGACCGTTTTAGGGCGCACTTTTGAGCCGGGGCCTGGCGCTTTGCGAGACCTGACGGACCATTTGGCCGCCGATCCCATGACGGCTGATTTTCTTTCACGCAAACTTGCCTTGCACTTCGTGGGGGACGCCGCAACTGAGGATGAAATTAAGGAAATCCGGACGGCATGGTTAGACAGTGAGGGAGATCTGCCAACGGTCCATCGAGCAGTAGCCAACGTTTCGTTAAATTCCGAAAGCAGTAAATTTCTGTGGCCAATGACCTGGTTGTCCCAGCTGGTTCGTATTTCTGACTCCAGGCTGTGTGCCGGATTTGCGCAATTCGAACAACGGTTTTTCACCGATGCTACCCGCATGCCAGGTGACATTATGGACGAATTAGGAATGAACTTCTGGTCGTCGCGACAGCCCGATGGTTTCTCGGACCGAAAAGTTGACTGGGTTTCATCAGAACATTTTGAGCGCAGAGTGCGATTTGCACAGATCTTGTTCCGTTTTGGAAATCCGCGTCGATCAGTTGATGATATGGTCGATATCCTTCAGCCGAGCGAGACAACTAAAGCCACCCTGACATCCACGACGTCGCGTGAGGAAAGGTTCGTTCTGCTGGCCTGCAGTAAAGACTTTTTTGAGGTGTGAGATGAAAAGACGCGAATTCCTTGCAGCTTCCGGCGCGACACTCGCCTTGGCGGGTTATCCGGTACATGGCTTTACACAGAGCTCTGTCGATGGCCGTGTGGTGGTCATCATCCTCGAAGGGGGCATGGATGGGCTAACGGCCGTCCCACCTGTGGGCGATCCAGATCTTTTTCGACAAAGACGCAACCTGACAGCGTCAAATGCGCTCGAAATCAACCCGTTCTTTGCTATTCACCCTAGCCTAAAGCACTTTGGGGCCATGTTATCGCGCAATGAAGCTGCAATCGTGCATGCCACAGCAATGCCCTACACTCGACGCTCACATTTCGAGGGGCAGAACGTCGTTGAAAACGGAACGCCAGAGCCTTTTTCGCAGGCGACAGGTTGGCTTGGCCGGGCGATGGATTTAGCAGGCATTGCGGGCCGAGCAATGGCGCTTGATACGCCGCTTATTATCCGTGGGGCAACTGGGATAGATAACTTTTATCCTGCTTCAATCGTCGGTTCGAGCACGCCCGAAGCGTCGCTTCTTGCGACCCTTGAGAATATGCATCAGGGCGAAGACGCCGAGATCTTTGCAACGATCCGCAATAATGCTCCGCAGGTGGCAGAACTGCCGCGGGTTCGTGACCCTGAGGGTTTGGCGCTTGCCGCTGGAAGAGCACTTAGTCTGTCAGATGGGCCGCGTGTAGCAGTCATCCGTATTCCTGAATTTGACACACACGCTAATCAGGGCGCTGATGCCGGGCCTCATGCGAGACTCCTCGAAGTCGTCGACCAAACCATAGAGACACTCAGAATTGAGTTGGGCAATACATGGCAGGACACGATCGTTCTGACCGCGACCGAATTTGGCCGAACGGTTCGGGTAAACGGCTCAGATGGGACAGACCATGGGTTTGGTTCAGTCTCTCTCCTGGCTGGTGGGCTCATCAATACTGCAACGGTGCTGGCCAGATGGCCTGGCCTTGCGCAACGTGATCTGTTCGAGAGCCGCGACCTTATGGCGACTCTGGACTTCCGTGCAGTCTGCGCTGCCTGTGTCGAGGCAGCATTTGGCCTCGATCACGACGAGGTGGCTGAGAAAGTGTTCTTTGCTCGCGATATTGATCCAATTCGGGCGCTGTTGTTTGGATAGAGATATGATCCGTTTTCTATTCATACTAATCAGCTTTGTGACGTTTGGAGGCCAGGCCCAAGCTGATGTGCGCTGCATTCAGGCCTATCTGGCAGAAACAGCGTTTGATCCGGGTCCAGTTGACGGTCTTTGGGGCGCAAAAACTGCCGCAGCGCTTGAAGGCTTCATAGCGCAAACCGGTATCGAAATCGAGGGTGGGGAAGACCGCTCCAACAGCGACCAAATCTGTGCCGTCTTTTCGGCTGATACAGACGGAAACCTACAGGCCCTTGGCAAATACCGATCCTATCCAGTGGCTATAGATACTGATCTTCTTGCCGAGATTGATCCGACTTATTTCGACTTCAGTGGTTTTGACCTCTACCAAGGGCCAGACTACGCATGTCGGTTTGCGACTTACACAACCTGGGTTACAAGAAGCGACACCTACCGGAGCGCATCGGGGGTTGTGGAAATCATCGACGGACGGCTAGTTTTTGGGCGGCATACCTACACCATAGGTGATAACCCAATCGCCAATGAAAGTTATTTACAAGATTTGTCAAACCTGGCCATTCTCGCAACTGGGCAAATCGTCGGACGGACGCCCTACTTCTGGGATTATACCCACCAAGGCAGAGTCGCGCGGCGTCCTCATGATGTCGTCCTTTCTTTCCGATACGAACCAGGTTTCCGTTTTCCAGACGGCCGTTCGATACTCCGAATTCCCGAACTTAGTCCGGATGGTGGTGAGTTTCATGGCACGGTTGAGCTCTCAGGTTGTAGGGAACTCTGAGGGCTAATTGCGCATTAATTGTTTCACTCCCAAATAGATCCTGAAAATTATCTATAGCTTCGGCATGTCAACTATATCAACCTTATCAACTAGCATGGTGAATGTTGATAAGGTTGATAGGTTTGATAACCACTATTTAACAAAGAGTCGCCCGTCTCTGTCGCGACCAATTAGTCCAACTTCCAGAAGCTTACTAATTGCTCGGCTAACTTCGTCTCCGCCACCCAAACTTAAGAAAATACATAAGTTTAGGCAGCTTTCGGATCGTTTCAATTTTCGGGTCCCAAGCACCTAGCCTGCGTTTTGATGTTTATTTCGTGATAGTCTGTGCGCTGCGGGTGATTGGCATGGTGATGCGTAGATCGGTGGCGGAAAATCCCAGTGATATGTTGTATTGGCCTGCTGAGACCCGCCACACATCGGAGGTGACGTCGAAATAGGCAAACGCGCGTGGACCAAGCGTCAATGTGATTTGGCGGGTTTCGCCGGCCTCTAGGTGGGTCTTGGCGAATGCCTTTAGCTCTTTTATCGGTCGGGGGATCCCAGATTCTGGGGCGCTGACGTAGGTTTGTAAAACCGCGTGGCCCGATCGTGCGCCGGTATTTTCCAAAGTACATGTGATCGACGTATGATCGCCTTGGTGGTCCAGCATCATATCGTGTATTTCAAAGCTGGTATATCCCAGCCCATGGCCAAAGGGAAACAGGGGGGCGATGCCATGTGCGTCGTAGTGGCGGTAGCCTTGGAAAACGCCCTCGGCATATTGTACGGCACCGTTTGCACCGGGATATACGGATGGATCATCATTCTGCGTCGGATTGTCAGACCATTTTTGTGGAAAACTTTGCGGTAATCGGCCCGATGGTTCGGCATCACCAAACAGCACATCGGCCAGCGCATTGCCCAATTCTTGGCCCGGATACCATGCTTGCAAAACGGCGGGCGCAGCGTCTAGCCATGGCATTTCAACGGGGCCGCCTGTTTGCAACACGATGATTGTATTTGGGTTTGCCTCCAAAACGGCACGGGCCAAATTGTTCTGTTGTTTGGGCAGGGTGATGTTTTCCAGATCCGACCCTTCGGTATCCCATTCGCCGGACCGACCAATACACAAAATAACCGTATCTGCGGCCTGCGCGGCGGTGGAGGCCTGTTCGATGGCAGCCGTTCCCAATGGTACTGACACCCCAAATCGAAACGCTGGATTGATCAGATTTGTGGCGGGAACTGTTTGGAATTGCATTTCGATCAGATAGGTTTGACCCGTAACCAGTTCAATTTCGCCTGTGCGTTCGTCGCAGCCCTCTTCGAAGAATGTGCGGCCCTTGGTCCAGTCGTCCCAAATGTCGACCACGGGGGTGCCATCGACCAATAACCGTGACCGCCCTGCACTGTGCAGGCCAAAGGAATGGATGCCCGTTTCCTGCGCCGTATATAGAACGCGGGCGCGGCAGGAAAAATGGTTTTGACTGATTTTGCCCTGCACAGGATCGGGGAACAAAAATTCAATGGATTTTTGCAACGACATGCTGGACAAAACTGTGCCGCCCAGATCGTCAAAGGCAAAGAATTCTACCGTGATATCACCTTGGATCAGCGGCTCCCAGCGGTGGTTTTGGCAACCTGCGGCATAGGTCAAACGATCCATTCCCAGCCGATCGACCAGCCCATCCCATGGGGATATACGATAATGCGGGTTCAGCTGAGATGATCCGCCGCCCATAATCTGGGCTGTTTGGGCATTTGGTCCAATGACGGCAATGGTTTGTCCGTTGTCCGTTAGGGGCAGGATCGTATCATTTTTCAGCAATACCATCGCCTCGGCGCCCGCTTTGCGGATCAGGGCGCGGTGTTCTGGGCGGTCGTCAGTGATTTCGCGATAGGGGGGCATATCGTCCAGCACGCCCACACGCGCCATTAGGCGCAACATGTTTCGCGCACGATCGCGCACATCGTCCAATGTTGTTTCGCCTGCTGCAATCGCTTGGGCAATTTTGTCGCCGCGATCACGGGTGGGACCGGGCATTTCCAAATCTAGCCCTGCGTTGATGGTGGGGCCCGTGGTGCGCGACCCGAACCAGTCGGAGATCACGACCCCGTCAAATCCCCATTCGCCCCGCAGAACGTCTGACAGCAGCCATTTGTTTTCAGCCGTATAGGTGCCGTTTAGTTTGTTATAGGATGACATGATCCCCCAAGCTTGGGCGTCTTTGACGGCCGCTTCGAATGGGCGCAGGTACACTTCGCGTAGGGTGCGTTCGTCGATTTGGGAATCGATGGTGGTGCGTTCAATTTCAGATTCGTTGCCTGCAAAATGTTTGATCGTGGGGGCGATGCCTTGGCTTTGCAGACCTTGGACATAGGCGGTGGTTAGGGCGGCGGCCAATTCGGGGTCTTCGGAAAAACATTCAAAGTTACGGCCATTTGTGACGCTGCGGTGAATGTTAACGGTGGGGGCCAGACAGACCTGTGCGCCCTTGGATTTGGTTTCTTGGCCGATGGCTTGGGCCATGTCATAGATTAGGTCTGTGTTCCATGTGGCCCCCATGGCAATGCCCACGGGAAAACAGGCGGATGACACGCGTTCGGCGCCATCTTGGAAAAACGATCCTGACCCGCGTGCGCCATTTGGCCCATCTGTGACACGCAATTTCCCGATGCCGTGTTCTGGCAATGCAGTGACAGACCAGAAATCTTCGCCCGATAACAGGGCGGCCATGTCGGCTAGGCTGAGTTGATCTAGGATATCATTGATGCGGGTTTCTAGGGATGATGTCATAATATCTGGGCCTGTGTCACAAAGAAAAGGGGGCCAGTTCACAGAGCGGCCCCCAAAGGTTTAGATGTCTAGATCCACGCAGCTACCACAATAAAGGGGGTAGACCGGCGATTGCATCAGAACAAATGTGCCTGCGCGGCATCAAAGCTAAAGGAAACAGTATCGCCCGCCTGCATGTCCGGCGATTCAGGCGATGCAAACCGGAATTTTGTGCCGTTGGGTGACATTAATTCAACCACAGTTTCGGTTCCCAAACGTTCGACCAGCGTGATTTCGCCCTTAAGCATGCCATTTGGATCCAAACGCAAATGTTGGGGACGAATGCCCAATTTTGCGGTTGATCCTGCTGGTTTGTTCTTGGACACCAAACGCACGCCTGAAATGGTCAGGCCTTCGCCAGTAAAACCAGCTGTGCCGGCATCGCTGGCAACATCGCTTAATGTCCCGTCAAAGAAATTCATTTTGGGCGAGCCTAAGAAGCTGGCCACAAATTCATTGTCGGGTTCGTTGAACAATTCCATCGGTGCGCCAACCTGCATGACTTCGCCGTCTTTCAATACGACGATTTTGTCGGCCAATGTCATTGCCTCGACTTGGTCGTGGGTCACATAGATTGTTGTTGCGCCCAGTTGTTTGTGCAGTTTGGCAATTTCCACGCGGGTGTCGTGGCGCAGCGCAGCGTCCAAGTTTGACAATGGTTCATCGAACAAGAAAACCTCGGGGTTGCGAACAATGGCACGACCAATGGCCACACGTTGACGCTGTCCACCGGACAGGGCCGCTGGACGGCGATCTAGCAGATGTTCCATTTGCAAAATACGCGCAGCGTTTTCGACACGCTCTTTGATTTCTGCTTTGGACAGTTTTTGCAAGCTAAGTGAAAAGGCCATGTTATGGAACACGGACATATGCGGATAAAGCGCGTAGGATTGGAACACCATTGCAATACCGCGTTCAGACGGGGGCAGGTCCATAACAGGGCGATCGGCGATGACAATTTCACCAGACGTCAATGTTTCAAGCCCCGCAATCAAGCGTAGCAATGTGGATTTACCGCAGCCTGAGGGGCCAACAAATACAACGAATTCGCCCTTGTTGATTTCAAGGTTGACGTTGCGGATCACGTCCACTTGGGCAAAGGATTTGTTTACGTTATTAAGCTCAACTTGCGCCATTTAAACCTCCTCAAAGGTTGCTGTGAGAGTGTCAAAGTCAAAGCAACAGCGCAGTGTCTGTTGATCGCTTGTTCTGTCGAAAATGATTTGGCGTGGACCACCTGTCACGTCAGAAATGACATTGGCAGACATAAACGCCGGTTGTTGTTTGCGCCATGCTAGGAATTCGGCGAATTTGTTGTAAACCGATCCTTTGCGCGCGGCCTCGTCCAGTCCAGCGCTGTCCAAGTGTTGTTTTGCAACGGGCAGCCAGGTTTGATTGGCTGATGAAAACCCGCCATTTGGTTCCGATTTACGCCAAACCATTGGGGTACGGCATGTGTCGCGCCCCAAGAACACGGGCGCAAATTCAATGCCCCAGGGGTCCTGCATTTTGTCGACTGGAATATCTTGGACATCGGATAATGCCAATTCTTCGCCCATGTAAACGCAGGTGGATCCGATCAGACAGGCCTCCAACTTCAGCAACAACAGCTGCATCGCAGGGCGCTGTGCGTCGCTGAGCCCTAGGTTTTTCAACTGGCGGGTGCCAACGCGTGGGACATCGTGGTTGGAAAACGCAAAGGACAAGCGACCCGTGCCGTTAAATGCTGCGACCGCGCTGGTGATTGCATCTTTCAATCCATCGACCGACAGCCCATCCCACGCCAACAGGTTAAAGTTATACGTGGCATGCAAACGGCCCGTATCGGTAAAGGTTTGGCTGGCTTTGATTGGATCATCACCGTGCAGTTCACCCATCAAATACCGATCACCCGGATAGCTGTCAGCGCAGGCGCGATACGCTTCGCTGAATTGCTGGATGCTGGGTTGGTTTAATTGTGCGCTGTCGTGCAACTGACGGAAAAACGGCTGTTGCTGTTGCGGCAATTCCCCCAAAACGAAATCAGGATTTGCCAGATTGTTTTGATAAGGCGCGCTGTCAGCATTAATGGTGTGCACGGCATCCAAACGGAACCCATCCACGCCACGATCAAACCAGAATTTCGCAATATCAACAAAGGCCTGACGCACATCAGGGTTCGCATGATTTAGGTTTGGCTGTTCAGGCAGGAAATTGTGCAAATAATATTGCTGCCTGCGTGGTTCAAACGTCCAAGCACGCCCGCCAAAGAACGACAGCCAGTTTGTGGGTGCCGACCCATCAGGCAGGGGATCGACCCAGTGGAACCAATCCGCCTTGGGGTTGTCGCGGGATTGACGGCTTTCTTGGAACCAATCATGCTGGTCTGAACAATGTGCGGGCACAATGTCGATCATCAATTTCATACCAAGATCGTGGATTTTGGCAATCATTTGGTCAAAGTCGTCTAGCGTTCCATATTCGGGGTTGATGTCGCAATAGTCCGAGACATCATAGCCGAAATCCTTTTGCGGGGATTTGAAAAATGGGCTGATCCAAATGGCATCGACACCCAGTCCGGCGATGTAATCCAAGCGGGAAATAATACCCTGTAGATCACCAATACCATCCCCGTTGGAATCTTGGTAAGAGCGCGGATAGATTTGATAAATTACAGCGGTTTCCCACCACTTTAGTTCTGACATTCATCAGCCCCCTTTGACCGAACCGGCCAACAGGCCGCGAATGAAATAGCGTTGCATCGACAAGAACACGATCACAGGTACGACCATCGAAATGACCGCTGATGCGTTCAGCAGGTGCAGCTGGTCTTTGAACGTGCCTAGTTGTTTTTGCAAACGGATTGGGAATACCAAATCCTCGGCATTGTTTGGACCGATGTACAAAGCCACGATCAAGTCGTTCCAAACCCATAGGAATTGGAAAATACTAAACGATGCAAGGGCAGGGACAGACAATGGAACGATGATCTTGGTAAAGATTTGCAAATGGTTTGCACCATCGATACGCGCACTTTGCAGCAATTCCTTGGGCAAGCCCACGATGTAATTGCGCAGCAAATAAATCGCCAGCGGCAGGCCAAAGGCTGTGTGCGTGATCCACAGACCAGCAAAGGATTTGGACGCAACCTGACAGGTGTCGGTGACTTCGCAATCCGTCAGCCAAGAGTTCAACTGTGTGGCCCAGGATGCAAGCCCGCTAAAGCCCTGCAAAACGGGCAGAAACGCCAATTGGGTGGGCACAACCATCAACGACACGACAATCACAAACAGCCAATCACGCCCCGGAAATGACATCCATGCAAACGCATAGGCCGCAAAGGCCGCAATTGTGATTGGAATAATGGTCGCGGGAATCGTTACAATGAACGACGAAATCAGCGCATTTGGAACATTTTTATCCTCGAACAATACCTCGATATAGGCATCTGGTCCGAATGTTGGATCCTGCATAATGAACGCATCTAGGTTTTTGGCCTTGGGCGATGTCGCCTCTGGGAAGGTCCATTCAAAATCACCGTTGGACTGGAACACAAACGAACCGTCGCGCACCTCCATCGGTTCGCCGGGTTGAACCAGTTTACGGATCAGGATTGTTTTCTCTGCATTTTCTGGATCAGGCACACGACCTTTGAACAGGATTGATGTGACCTCGCCCGAGATTTCGTAATTGGTTTCTTCGGGGTTTAGGCGATCAAAAATATTGCCAGAAAAGACAACATTGTTTTGATATTCATCACCGTCATGCGTGCTGAACCTATGGCCCAGTTCGGTCGGTGTGAACGCTGTCCAGAAACCCGATGTTTTAGATGCTGTTTCGGACCGAATTGATGTTGTTACAAGGGCCACAAAAGGTACAACCCATATAAAGACGATCAGCGCCAAAACAACATGGCGTAAAGTGCGATTGATCATGCGCTTGCTCCTTTAATGACCCATTTCTTTTTGTTCGCGGCGAATGCGCCACGCGTTGAAAATCATGTTTGGGATAACCGTCAACATCAGCATCACAGCAATCGCTGCAAACAGGTTATCAACGTTATCGCCGCCGATGGACCAGTTGTTCCGCGCATTTTCCATCATCGTTGCCAACAGCAATTTGTCATCGTCATTCGCCGAAAGAGCGTAGGGGATGTCAAAGACCTTAAGTACAAGGATCACCAAGGTTGTCCACACCACCAAAACGGTGGAATAAATCTGTGGCAGCTTGATGCGGAAAAACATTTGAAATGGGTTCGCACCGTCAATGGTGGCCGCCTCAATCGTGTCGCTGGGAACACCGCGCAGTGCGGCGGAAAAAATCACCATGGCAAAACCGGTCTGCACCCAAACCAAGATCCACATAAGGAAAAAATTGCCCCAGAATTTCAAGTTATACAGCGGTTCGTTGTATTCAGCGCCATGACCCAACAATGCTTTGAGCAAGCCGATCTGATACGATGGTGTCAGGCCGTTTATGGTTTCTTGGGCTTGAATACCACCACCGGCAAAAATGTTGCGCCAAATAACGGCAGCACCCACAAACGAAATGGCCAGCGGGACGAAAATAAACGTCTTGGCGACGATGCCCCATTTGACCGAATCTGCCAATACAGCAATCAGTAACCCAAGGCTGATACAGACTGTCGGTACCAAAACCAACCACATCAAAGAGTTACGCATCGCCAAGCGGAACTGCAAATAACCCAAAGCATCAGGATCCCATAGGAACGCATAGTTCCGTGTTGACCATTCGCCACTGGCTTCTTGAAAGGACAGGCTTAGGGTTGAGAAGGCGGGAACCAACAAAAACAACAGCAATAATACAACCGCTGGACCGACAAAGATCCAAGGCTGGATTGCTTCGACAATCGTTGACTGACGTCCTAGTGATCCAGGCGCACGCACGCGCGCCAACCCCATGTTCAGCCAGTTCGATATGCCAAAATACAAAAAGGATACTGCCACCGCGATGATCACAGAGCGGATGGCAAAGCCAATTTTGGAAAATCGTTGAATTGTATCAAACTCTGACAGTTTCCAGGCATACTGTTCACGAAGCGACAGGCCAAGACTCGCTAGAGCATCATCTAGAGGTGCTGTTGCGATATAAGCAGTGATAGCTATGACGGGCAACAAAATGGCGATTGTTAACAGAATTGCCAAACCGTTGCTTGCGATGACGGGCTTGATCGTGCGCATGGAAATTATCCTATCCCGAGTCAAAACAAGTGAAGTGTTTATGTAGTAAGGAGCGTGAAATGCTTCACGCTCCTTACGAGTTTTTTACCAAACGGGTCGATTACTTGATCGCGTCCCAAGCAGCCTGGATGTTATCGGCTGTTGTTTGTGCGTCTTGACCGTTTGCAAAGGCTGTCATTTCTGACCAGAACGCGCCGGCGCCGATCGCACCTGGCATCAGGTCAGATGCGTCAAAGCGGAATGTTGTCGCGTTGGACAAGATTTCACCTTGCTTACGCAGCGCTGGTGTTGCGTATGCGTCCAGGTTTGCACCTTTGTGTGCTGTCAGGAATGTACCTTGTGACATCCATGCTTCGTGTGCTGACGCTTCTGTCATGAACTGGAAGAATGCACGTGTTGCAGGGCTGTCTTTGGTCATTGTCCAAAGTGTACCCGCACCCAAAACTGGATTGCCTAGGTCTTCGGATGCAAATGGAGGGAAGTAGAAGAAATCTGCTTCGCCGTTTGCAACTTCTTCGCCTTTTTTCGGGAAGAACGCAGGGATGAATGACGCTTGACGGTGCATCATGCAGCTTGCTGGTGATGAGAACAGACCCTTTGGTGCATCACCAAAGAATGTTGTTGCAACAGATGACGCTCCACCCGCAACGTAATCATCATTGCGTGAGAATTTGCCATAAAGGTTCATTGCGTTCACAACTTCTGGGCTGTTGAACGGCAGGTCATTTGATACCCAGCGGTCATAGTTCTCAGGTGTTGTTGTGCGCAGCATGATGTCTTCCATCCAGTCTGTCGCGGTCCAGCCTGTTGCGTTGCCGGATTCAACACCGATACACCATGGTGTGTTGCCGTCTGCGACCATTTGGTCGGACAGGGCGATCAACTCTTCCATGGTTGTCGGAATTTCATAGCCGTTGTCTTCGAACTGCTCTGGTGAATACCAAACCAGTGATTTCAGGTCCATTTTATACGCAAAGCCATAGAAATCTTTCTTGCCGTTTGCGTCTGCATATGTGCCCAGATCAACCCAAGATTGGCCCGCACCATAGTTGTTGGCCATCCAGTTTGCCAGATCGTCGCCTAGGGGAACCAGGTGACCTTCTTTCGCCATATCACCCGCCAAACCTGGCTGTGGGAAAATCGCGATGTTTGGTGCGTTGTTGGAACGTAGGTCTGCAACGATCAACGCTGCAAAGTCACGTGAACCGGAATACTTAACAACGGCCCCAGTTGCTTTTTCAAAGCAAGAGACGGTGTTTGTCAGCATCTCTTCATCTTTGCCTTCCATCGAGCCTGCGATGGTGATCACTTCACCTTCGAAATTGCCCAGATCACCCAAAGCAGAGGGTGTGTTACAAACATCGCTGTGGCTGCCAGCATAGGCTGAGCCTGCCATCATGATGGTCGCTAGGGCAGCAGTGCCCAGAGATTTCACTTTAAAGGTCATTATTTCCTCCCCGAAATAAGATATGCGCCGAAACGCCATGACATTGATTAGATTCGAGTATCCCCGAACAATCCTTGAAACGCTACTATCCAATACGACAGTGGTCAACGTACTGAGTGCATAAAGTCAAAAAACTGGTAGCGCAAACAGTTTTTTCTAGCATGATAGTCATGTAGCTTAAAATCCAAATGATATCAGTTTCTTAGGATAAAAATCCTCCCTGTGAAAAGATCAGCGGGCGTCCTTGTCCTGTGGTCAGTCCGTATACTTTTCCGATAATGATTGTGTGGTCGCCACCATCATGCATCGCAAATGTCTCACATTCAAAACGCGATAGGCAATGATCGATCAATGGTACGCCGGATTCGCTGGTGCTCCAGTGTTCTGCTGCGTCAAAGGCCTGCGCATTTTTGGAAAAGGCCATACAAAGATTGGCTTGGTCTGCGTCCAAGACGTGTATGGCAAACCGTTTTGCCGTCGCAAAATAGTCATAACGCCGCGACGTTTTCGAAATCGACCATAGCACCAATGCTGGATCCAATGAGACGCTGTTAAAGCTATTGGCGGTCATCCCGACAGGGCCATCATCTGTGTTGCAGGTAACAATCGTCACACCGGTTGCAAACTGTGAAAGCGCAGAGCGGAATTCTTTTGGGTCGAGTACGGGATCTGTATAAGCTGGCATCGGCTGTCCCATTATGCCACCTCGCGTCCCAAGGCGGCGGTGTAGATTTCAAACCACGTTTGACGATCAATCGAAACACCCATTGCTTGTGACAAAGTCTTGATCCGGTCCAAATTGTTGGTGCCCATCACAGGTAAAATCTTGGACGGATGGGCTAACAACCATCCAACGGCCACTGCTGCGATATCTACGTTATTGCGTTGTGCCACAGCGTTTAGGGTTTGCGCGATTGCCGAGTTTGGATCGGAAAACAGGCTGCCACCGCCCAGAGGCGACCATGCCATCATGGGCGTATTGTTCATCTGATGGAACGCAACATCACCATTTGTAAATCCGTCATTGGCCGTCACGCTAAGTTCGATTTGGTTGGTGACCAGTTTGTTTTTCATCCCTGATTGCAGCAATTGCCAATCATAGGGGCGGAAATTTGAAACACCCACGCTGCGCACTTTGCCCGATGCGA
>Ga0181555_1002771_pt1 | contig 14295 bp, 10 predicted proteins | sample 011ome_15_FD_145601 | JGI IMG/M metagenome (GOLD analysis project Ga0181555, IMG submission 145601) | Coastal salt marsh microbial communities from the Groves Creek Marsh, Skidaway Island, Georgia - 011504AT metaG (spades assembly) | ecosystem: Environmental > Aquatic > Marine > Intertidal zone...
AAAAAACTTTGAAGGACTTTTTCTGAACGTACTAAACCCCCGCGCTGAAAGTAGTTTGGTGGCAGTTCGGGAGCTGTTGCTGACCAATGTGGGAAAGGGTTAGGAAGGCATAATGAGGAGAATGCATTCCTAGGACTGCGTGGGGCAGGGGAATGTATTTCCGCATACCAATTTTTAAGCCAATGCCTTCTGTTTTTCAGACCTCTTGCCACCCCAAATGTGGGGTATTCATGCCAGTCGATTCCATTACTTTGAAACCATTTTTTAACCGCTTTATCACGATCATAGGTCCACTGAATGCCGATTTCCTCATGGCTGAAGACCCCTTTGATGTCGTAATGGTCTTGGACCGCCGGAAAGAAGTCTAATGCTTCTGCTTCAATGGCATGAACAGCGGTTTTCTCAAGCGTGTGATTAAGCGATTCGATAGAGTCCCAAACAAACTGCCATTGCCGTGGTGTATGTTGTGGTTGTTCCCATTGAGTAGGCTCTTTGAGGTATAGGGCGAGGATGGGTAGACCTTGGTCCACCGCCGCGCAAAGCGCGGCGTGGTCCTCAAGTCTTAGATCGCGTTTGAACCAAAGTATGTTTATGGCCGTGCGAGACACGTCTAGATTACGCTTTGACCACCGTCTACATGGACGATTTGTCCGGTCATCCAGCTGCTTTTATCTGAGAGAAGAAAGGCCGCCATTTCTGCGATATCTTCGACCTCACCGACGCGTTTCATTGGGTTGTTGGCACCAATGGATTCTTTCTTTTCGGGCGTTGATAGTAGTCGCCCTGCAAGAGGAGTATCCGTAAGTGATGGAGCAATTGCATTAATTCTGGCCTTGGGCGCCCATTCTGATGAAATCGCACGCACCAATCCTTCGATTGCTCCTTTGGAGGCACTTACTGTTGCATGAAATGGCATCCCGCGTTGAACGGCGACTGTTGAGAATAGCAAACAAGAGGGAATGCTAGTCGGGTTGAAGTTTTTCTGGGCTGCTTGCAGTGCATGTATGGCACCCATAACATGCAGGTTAAAATCGTCTACAAAGACTTCAGGTTTTAGGCCTTTGAAAGGTTTCAGGTTGATGGATCCAACGCTGTACATGAGTCCATCGATATTCTCGGGCATGCGATCGTCCCATGAATCGGAGAGTACGTCAAATTCTTCCCATTCAATGGTATGCGCAGGACCCTCATATGGCGTCCTGCTAAAAACGGTTACCTGATGTCCCTCGGCAGCAAGTAGTTCTGCTGTTGCTTTTCCAATTCCTTTGCTACCTCCAACAATTACGTAGTTCTTCATTCTTAGTTGTTTGTTCTAAGATTAAAACCCAAATTTTTAAAGGGTGTTCAGCAAATGCATAAAATACCCAAGGTGTGCCGTATTTTGGTCTTCTCAAAACCTATCATATGCAAACCGTTTTCATTGGGACAGCCCCCATTTCTTATGAAGATTACCATAAAATTTCTCTAGGTTCAGTTCGATTAGAGCTTAGTAAAGAAGCCGTACAGCGTATTTCGGCATCTCGAGCTTTTTTGGAGGACAAAACCGCTCGAAGTGAACGTCCGATTTATGGTGTGAATACTGGATTTGGTAGCCTATGCAATATTGAGATTGACGATGCGGATTTGGGCCAATTGCAAACGAACCTTGTTCGTTCACACGCATGTGGAATGGGCGAATACGTTCGACCCGAAGTCATCCGTTTAATGATTGCGCTTAAGTTAAAAAGCTTTGCGGTCGGGGTAAGTGGCATCCGATTAGGGGTTTGCCAAAGTTTGGTCGACCTCTATAATTCGAATGCATTGCCCGTAATTTATTCGCAAGGGTCTTTAGGTGCTTCCGGTGATTTGGCTCCATTGGCGCATATGTCTTTGCCGCTGCTTGGAGAGGGCAGTTTATGGTGGAAAGGAAATATTGCTGCGACTCAGGATGTATTGAAGGAATTAGGCAGTTCTGCTTGGACTACTTGGACCCTTGCATCAAAAGAAGGATTGGCTTTATTGAACGGTACCCAATTCATGTCTTCCCATGGAATCTACGCAATGCTTCACGCGCGAAAGCTCGATTACCTTGCAGATTATATTGGTGCTCTGAGCACAGCGGCACATGATGGACGCATTGAACCATTTACAGCAGGCGTGAATGCGACACGTCCACAAAAGGGTCAAGTATTGACGGCTTCACGAATTTATTCGTTGCTAAAGGATGCCCCCGTTATGCATTTGGAAAAGGCACACGTTCAGGATCCATATAGTTTCCGATGCATGCCTCAGGTGCATGGAGCCTCAAAAAATGCCTTGATGCACGCCATGGAGGTAATTGAGACAGAAGTAGATGCAGCAACAGATAACCCCGTCGTGCTCGAAGAGGAAGATGCAGTTATAAGTGCCGGTAATTTCCATGGCCAGCCATTGGCACTGGTTTTAGATTATGCGGCTTTAGCGCTGCACGAGTTAGGAAGTATTTCAGAACGAAGAACCTACCAACTCATTTCAGGAAGGAGAGGATTACAACCATTTTTAACGCCTAATCCAGGATTGAACAGCGGTTTAATGATTGCTCAATACACTGCAGCGGGTATAGTTAGCCAAAATAAGCAGTATTGTACGCCCGCATCGGCCGATAGTATTGAGAGCTCAAATGGGCAAGAGGATCATGTGAGCATGGGCGCAAATGCAGCTACCAAATTGCTCAAAGTGGTCGACAACCTCTACAGTATTTTAGGAATTGAAATGATTAATGCATCGCAGGCCTTGGCATTACGTGGCGCAGATATAGGTTCACTGCAAGTTCAAGTGGATGCGTTCCGGGAAGTAGTGCCGGTATTGGCTGAAGACCGTTACCTGCATCCGGACCTGATTGCGGCAGCAAACTTTTTAAGAGAAGATTGGGTTGTTTCTGATAACGTACTTTTGCGATCAAATTAACCCCAACATGAGTCAAGACCCATTTAAAGGACTTCGAGAAAAATTAGAAGAACGCAAGTGGCCTAATGTGTACTTGTTTAAGTTTATCGTTCCCGCAGATTCTCATAGTATCGCGGCGACAGAGGCTTTGTTTGATACCAAAATTGCTCAGGTGGAGTTGCGTCCGAGTAAGACCGGAAAGTTTGTTTCCGTAAGTGCAAAGGAAATGATGATGGATGTAGATAGCATCATCGAGCGCTACGAAAAAGCCATTCAGATAAAGGGCTTGATGGCACTTTAGGTCCAGCCCTCATAAACGCCTAGGCCAAATAGCGCATAATCCAATTGCGCCGGATCTTCTGGGAGTATTTGTCGAATGCTTTGGTCCAATTCCAGTACAGCCTTCCAATCGTTCTGTTTTCTAGTTAAGAGCCCAAGGCTTCGTCCAACTCTTCCACTATGTACATCAAGAGGCAAGGAGAGTAAGGTTGGAGAAATGTCGCTCCAAAGTCCAAAGTCGATTCCCTCTTTACTCGGCCGAGCCATCCATCGGGAGTACATCACCAGTCGTTTGCAAGCACTTCCAGTAAGCGGATCTCCGAAATGTTTTCCACCTCTTTGTGGTAGCCCATTTGCAAGCAAATATTTTTTAAATGAATGAAATGCTGGGCCCAAGTTTTCTGCGGCAGCAGGTAAGTGAGAATAGAAGAAATGTCCTAGGCTACGATAATCATTATACAGGCGTTGTAGCGCGAGAACTAGACCCTTGATGTCTGAATCAGTGAATGTTCGGTGCTTAAAACCTTTCAATGCATTCAAATCTTGATGCGTTGCCTCAAAGACGAAAGCGGCAGGACTTTGATCCATGCGGTCCATGAGCTCTTTACTTTTTGCTATGATGGTCTTTCGATTACCCCAGCTCAGTGTTGCTGCGATGAGCCCACTGATTTCTATGTCATGCGAATTCGAGAATTGATGCGGAATCTGAATAGGGTCATCAGCAATAAAGCTGTGCGTTGCGTATTGCGCGGCTTTCGTGCGCAGAAAATCGGACAGCTCAGAAGGGCTTAGTGTACTCATTTATCAAGGAGCTTCCCGTCTTGCATAACCCATTGTTTTTTGCCAAGGGCCGCTAATTCTTTGTTGTGGGTAACGACCACAATGGTTTGTTGATGTACTTCGTTAAGCTCCTTTAAGATGGCATGAACCTCTGCAGCATTTGCACTATCTAGGTTTCCTGTGGGTTCGTCGGCTAGTAAAATGTCGGGAGCATTGATCAACGCTCGTGCGATGGCGACACGCTGCTGTTCTCCACCAGAGAGTTGATTGGGGTAGTGGTCCAATCGATGGCCAACGCCTAATTGATTCAAAATCTCTTCCGCCCTTGCAGTATCATGATTATTGGACTTTCCGATCCAACGAGGCACCATAGTGTTGTCCAAGGCATTGAGCTCTGGCAACAGGTTGTGGAATTGAAAAACCAGTCCAACGCGCTCGTTTCTCCATTGATTTCGTTCCTTTTTGCCCAATGTATCTAAAGGCTTTCCTTCAAATCGAACTTGGCCCGAAGAACAGCTGTCCAATCCGGCTATGAGATGTAGAAGTGTGCTCTTTCCCGCACCAGAAGCTCCCGAGATGGTGATGAAATCACTCCTGTGAATGGATGCGTCAATGCCTTTGAGCACTGAAGTCTGACCGAAATTCTTATGGATGTTGTCCAATTCTATCATGCGTCGACCAAGGTAGGTTATTTCACAATCTCTGCATAATCTAAGAAATAGACCAATCGTATTGAGAATACATGATCTGTAGGTCTGCCGCTCAGGTCTTGAATATTTTGCCAATAGGCCAGCTGACTTTCATTATCCGCATGGGCCATGGAAGCCCTGTACAAAAGATTCAATTCACGCCCCGGAGCAAACCAAAGCACGTACTTTAAATCAAGGTTGAAAATGTTAATTCTCAAATTAGGATCTACGTAGGCGGAGGAAGGGGACATGGTGCCATCCTGATTTAGGTGGTACGTAGCTACCGGGTCAAATCGGTTCCAAGTATGACGTAGGTCGAGAGTGATGTAACTATTTGGTCCAAAAAGATACGTTCCACTGAATGTTTGAGCGAGGCGTCTATTGGTACGGACCGCCATGCCTATGCTATCTGTATTGATCGTTTGTGCCCATCCGATTTGGTTGAAGTTATTCATGTCGAGACGTGCCGTAAAATTCAATTGGTCACTTGCACGTCCAAGGATTTTCAAGTTTCCGTAGTACCCGCCGGCTTCGTAATCACTCCACTGCCAATATCCGATAGTTGCATCAACAGCCAATGGCTTTCTGTAGTCTGTACTGACAAAGAAATCGTGCCAAACAGAGGAAGGATTGATTCGGTAGCGCCCCCATACTCGAGCATCGAAATAATCGTATTCGGCAGGGCGTACTTCGAGTTTATACCGATATGCAACGAAGTTTTTAGTCAGGCTAAAGTGACTGTACTCTAAATGCATTCGCTCAAAGACATTAGGGTCATAAAGACGGCGGTATTGCACTTCGAGGGTATTGCTGCTCCGTAAGAGGTTTTTGCGGGGTGCTAAAATTTGGTGAGAAACCTGAACGTCCTGGTGTATTCTGTTCGCTCGTCGCTGGAACCCCATATCATTTGGGTCAAAATCTGCACTTGTGAAATTTAGCTCATGCTCCCAACGCCAGCTCCCGGTTTGTTTGCCTAGTTCCCACTCAACACTTTCCCCGCTGTAGGGTTGGTCGATGTCATATATTTGGCTTTGAGCCGCACTTACGTTCCAGTAATGCGAATTTTTTAAAAAGTTAATGTTTCCGGTAAGGGCAGTTGTTCTCGCATCTCGCGTTGGGCCCGCTTCGTTCGATCGAAGCACATGCGTATTGATCAAACCAATCGAAGAATTGTTATTCAGTCGCTGGTCGAATGCGACCACGTTATAGTTCGTTAATGGCTCTGTAAGTATAGAAGTAGGATTTCCCAAGCTGTCCTCGCCAATGGCATAATTTGCAGCTGTTATTGCATTTAAAACGCCAATACTTAGGTTGTTATCTGTTGTTCCTGTTAGCTTCGTGGCATTGAGCATTCGAGTAAAGCTCTGTGTCGTATTGCTAAGGTCATCGAGGTTGGCATTTGTAAAGTTCTTTGGATTTCCTCCAATCCGTCGAGAGTAAAACAGATCTCCTTTGCTAAAAAGATTTACACCTTCGGTGAAGAATTGGCGGTTTTCATCGAACCGTTGTTCAAAGGGTTCGAAGTTCACAAACTGCTGGTCATAGGCTACTTGCGAAAAATCCGGCAGCAAGGTCATGTCTAAAGTAAAGCTCTTGTTTAATCCAATTTTTATATCTGCTCCAGCATTGTTATTCCATCGCGTTGCCCCGTCACCTATGGATTGAATGGTACTGGTAGCATTTGGCCTTAAGCTGATACGTAGGGGTGGGTTCACCACACGAATTCCCTGCAATTCGCCACTTTGAAGGCTTTCATTATCAAAATTTCTATCGATTGGATTCCAGCTGTACATGGTCCGATCGCTACGGATGGAACGTTTAAAATTAAATCCCCACGCCTTGGCCGATTCATTGATTCCCGTCTTGGGAATACGCAATGCTCGATACGGAATAAACAACTCAAATGACCATTGGTGATCGGACTTTAACGTCTTACTGTGCCACACTGCATTCCAATTGCCATCTTCTCGATCAGGGCCTATGGCACGGGCATCTCCTTGCACTCCGGCAGCACTTAGGTAGAAATTAAAATCATTTGCACCGTCATTGAATGGATTGATAATTAATTGAATCCAATCCGTATTCGCATTTATACGATCGCGTTGCGTCAATTGGGAGAGAATGGGTGCTCTTTGGTCTTTGAAAATCCCACCTACGTACAAGCCTTTTTGCGTGTAGAAAATGTGAATTTCACTTTCTATTCCTTCGGCTGCCTTCTTCGGCTCGGGAAAGTATTGATCCAATTCCTCAATAATGGCACTTTGGGCCCAACAAAATTCATCCAGAATACCATCAAGTTCCACCGTAGCCTCCGGTATTTCAGGAACGACAAGTGACTTTTTTTCAATGGTTTGGCTGAAAACATTGGTAGATAAACCAATGCAAAGGAGTAGGAGGTAGGTTTTTGACATGCCCAAATATCGGTTAAAAACAACATATTTTCATTTAGCAATTTCATCCCATCTTGGCTCTGCTATTCCCGACTTGTGCCCTACATTTGTGCCTCTAATCAACGATAGTTATGAACCTTCACGAATATCAAGGAAAAGAAATTTTAGCCGGTTACGGCGTTCGTATTCAGCGCGGAAAAGTAGCGCAGACTCCAGCTGAGGCTGTGGAAGTAGCGAAACAACTTACAGAAGAAACCGGTACTTCATGGTACGTGGTAAAGGCGCAAGTACACGCAGGTGGCCGCGGAAAAGGTGGTGGTGTGAAACTTGCCAAAGGAATTGATAAAGTAGAAGAGGTTGCAGATAGCATTATCGGAATGCAGTTGGTGACGCCGCAAACTTCAGCAGAAGGAAAGAAAGTACACCAAGTATTGATTGCGGAAGATGTGTATTACCCGGGTGAGAGCGAAACGTCAGAATTCTATATGTCCGTTTTATTGAATCGTTCTACTGGCCGCAACATGATCATGTATTCTACCGAAGGAGGTATGGATATTGAAACTGTTGCTGAGGAAACGCCGCACTTGATTTTTACTGAGGAAATTGATCCTAAAGTCGGATTGACCGGATTCCAGGCTCGTAAAATTGCGTTCAATCTTGGATTGAGTGGAGCCGCATTTAAGGACATGACTAAGTTCGTTACAGCATTGTACCGCGCTTATGAAGGTGCTGATGCATCCTTATTCGAAATCAATCCAGTATTAAAAACATCAGATGATAAAATTTTGGCGGTTGATGCCAAAGTGACCATCGACGATAACGCTTTGTACCGTCATCAAGACATTGCAGCCATGCGCGACACACGCGAAGAAGATGCAACGGAGGTAGAGGCTGGTGAAGCAGGATTGAATTTTGTGAAGCTAGATGGAAACGTTGGCTGTATGGTTAACGGAGCGGGTCTTGCCATGGCTACCATGGACATTATCAAGATGGCCGGTGGAAATCCTGCGAACTTCCTTGACGTAGGAGGTACTGCAGATGCTGCGCGTGTAGAGCAAGCATTCCGTATCATTTTGCGTGATGAGAACGTGAAGGCAATTCTGGTAAACATCTTCGGTGGTATTGTACGATGTGATCGTGTTGCACAGGGTGTTGTAGATGCATATAAGAACATGGGGAATATCAATGTTCCAATCATCGTTCGCCTACAAGGAACAAATGCTGTAGAAGCGAAAAAATTGATCGACGAGAGCGGTCTTGAAGTACATAGTGCTATTGCCTTGCAAGAAGCCGCTGATTTGGTTCAAGAGTTAGTCTAAGTCGCGAAGAGATAATCTTTAAATTAGCCCCGAGCCGCAGGCTCGGGGTTTTTTATGTCATTAAATTTCATTCTTGAATGGTCCGCTACGGCACTTAGTGTCATTTTTCTTCTGGGTTTAATCCAAAGGAAAACGTGGGCATGGCCGGCAGGTATCGTTTCCAGCATGCTGTCCGTTGCGCTATTTTATCGCATTGGCCTCTATGCTGAATCAGGATTATACGTGGTTTATGTAATCATGGGGTTTTACGGTTGGAGCAATTGGCACTCAAACGCTACGGGGGACACCATACAATTGGTTGATTTACCCTCTAAGATTCAACGATATGCTTGGTTAGGCATTCCCACAGCACTTTTATTGGGCTATACACTCAATTCCTTACCAAAGGTGAGCTATGCTTACTTTGACGCGTTTACAACCGTCTTTGGGTTGTGGGCAACTTGGCAAGAAACGAGGCGTATTCGAACGGCATTTCACTATTGGATTCCTTTGAATATCGCTAGTGTTCTTTTGTATGGAATGAAGGGTTTATATGTTTACGCAGGCCTCATGGTGATATATTCCATAATGAGTGTCATTGGATATTTGAATTGGCGCAAATAAATCCGCTATTTTAGCGTTCTAATTCTGAACGCAACGCAATGAACGCACAGCATTACATTGATTTAGTAAAATCTACTTTAGACGCCTTGGATCCTAAGGCCCTTGATGCATTAGTAGAGGCTTTCCACACCACTTATGAAAAAGGTGGAAACATATACACCATGGGCAATGGTGGCTCAGGCGCTTCTGCCTCGCATGCTGCTGGTGATTTTTTAAAGGGCGCGAGCTATGGCTTGGATAAGCGATTCAGAATGATATGTTTGAATGACAATCTGCCTTCGATGATGGCTATTGCTAATGACATTGGCTGGGACGACATCTTTGTTGAGCCCTTGAAAAACTTCTTGAAGCCAGAGGATTTAGTCATTGGAATTAGCGGTTCAGGCAACAGTAAAAATGTTGTTAAAGCCATCGAGTTTGCGAATGCGAATGGTGCAACCACTGTGGCCATGAGCGGTTTTAAAGGCGGTAAAATTTCTGAAATTGCGACACTCAATGTGCATGCCCCTGTGATGGATATGGAAGTTACGGAGGACGTACATATGGTGATCTTCAATATTGTCAAGAAGCAGATGATGGTCCGATTAATGGGTGATAACCCTTCAATGGGAGCTACTTACGATCAGCGTATAGGTTGATGAAGCGATTTGCCCTCATAGGAGCCGCAGGATATATAGCACCTCGTCACCTTCAAGCGATACATGAGGTTGGCGGTGAGTTGGTCGCCGCATACGATCCGAGTGATAGTGTTGGGCATCTGGATGCATACTTTCCTGAAGCTGCATTTTTCACGGAATTTGAACGCTTTGACCGTCACCTCCATAAACTAAGTGAGCGTAATCTTGGAGTCGATTACATCAGTATTTGTTCGCCAAATTACCTACATGATAGTCACATTCGCTATGCACTTCGTATGGGAGCGAACTGCATTGTTGAAAAGCCTATTACACTGAGGCCTTGGAATGTAGATGGCTTAAGTTCAACAGCTGCTTCTAGTGGGAAGTCCATCTTTACGATCCTTCAACTACGTCTGCATGAGCAGGTAATTGCACTGAAAAACCAAGTACAAGAAAAGCTGCAGCAAGACCCTTCCTACATCTTTGATGTAGACCTTACCTACATCACTTCGCGTGGCCATTGGTACTACGCAAGTTGGAAAGGTGATGAAGAGAAGAGTGGAGGCATTGCAACAAATATTGGCGTCCACTTTTTCGATATGCTACAGTGGATTTTTGGAATTCCTACTTCCCAAAAGGTATTCATACGAACGCACGACCGTGCTTCGGGAACGATAGAATTTCCAAACGCTAAGGTGCGCTGGTTTTTAAGCATCAACGCACAGACCTTACCTGTAGAAGCCAATGGCAGTCGCACCTACCGCGCACTGACCTTTGATAATTGGTCTTTTGATTTTTCAAAGGGATTTACCGATTTACACACGGCTTCGTATGCACACATCTTAGCCGGTGACGGGTTTAATGAGCGCGATGCACATAATGCCATTTCGATGGTCCATGAAATGCGCGAATTACCTCTACAATCTCTGGATGCAAATGCGCATAAATTAGCATCATTGCCATTGGCAGATCATCCCTTTCATAAAAAGCGTTAAGTCTTGTAAATCAAGTCATTGAAGATTAACCAATAGTTATTCACATTGGTTTTATTTGAGCAGTGTTTGTGGTAGTTTTGAGATAAGCACCAAGAGCACTTTTCTCCATGTTTTTAATTTTTGATACTGAGACTACTGGATTTCCAAAAGATTGGAATGCGCCATTGACAGATTTTGACAATTGGCCAAGAGTAGTACAGATCGCATGGCAGATCCACGATGCGGAAGGTGCCTTGGTGGATGTTCAAGATCATATCATCTATCCCGACGGTTTTGATATTCCCTTCAATGCAACGAAGATTCATGGAATTTCAACAGATCGTGCAAAAGCAGAAGGAAAGCCATTGACAGAGGTTTTGGAGCTTTTCCAATCCGCAATGGGCACCTGTGAGTTTGTCGTCGGTCATAATGTGAAATTTGACCTTAATGTCACGGGGTGTGAGTATTTAAGAACTTCTGGATTGAATCCGTTCAAAACTCAGAAGTGGTTGGACTCATGTACCGAATTAACTGCAGCGCTTTGTCAAATCCCTGGTGGTCGCGGAGGACGCTACAAGCTGCCCAAACTTGAAGAACTTCATAAGCATCTCTTTGGTGAAGGGTTTGACGAAGCGCATAATGCCGCTTTTGATGTGGAGGCCACGGCCCGAGTTTTCCTCGAACTGATACGCATTGGAAGTTTTACTGCATCTGCTTTAGGCAAGGACGAAAACTTTATATCTCGGTTTAAGGATTGCAACCCCAATCCTATAAAAGCGATTGGACTCGCTGTCGAGGATGCTAAAAAGAAACGTCAAGAAGGCATATTAGGCACCGCTGGTGAAACGACGGTGCCTGATGAGGATTTAGATGCAGACGATGTTCATTTTGCTCATCTGCACAACCACAGCCAGTTTTCTATCCTGCAGGCAACCTCAGTTGTTGGGGATTTAGTGCAAGCGGCAGTGGATGATGGTCACGATGGTGTTGCTATAACCGACTTGGGGAATATGATGGGGGCGTTCCATTTTAACCGAGCCGTAATGGCTGTTCCAGGCAACCGAGAGGCCTACGAGCACAACCTGAAGGTGAAAAAAGGCGAAGCAGATGAGCCGCTGAAGCCCTATCCCTTCGTAGGTGTAATCGGCTGTGAGTTTTATGTGTGTGAGGACCGATTTGACCGAACTCGAAAAGATGATGGCTATCAAATTGTAGTACTTGCCAAGAACAAGAATGGGTACCATAATCTTGCAAAGTTGAGCTCGGAAGGTCAATTGCATGGGTATTATTATGTTCCTCGTATAGATAAGAAGATTCTCTTGGAGCACAAGGAGGATCTTATTGTACTTAGTGGAGGTCTGCGCGGTGAAATCCCGTCGTTGTACCTTAATGTCGGCGAGCAACAAGCACGTGAGGCCTTGCTTTGGTGGCGCGAGCAATTCGGTGAAGATTTTTACCTGGAGCTAAACAGACACGGTTTAGATGAAGAAGACCATGCCAACGCCCAGCTTTTAGCCTATGCCAAGGAATATGGAATAAAGTACATCGCAGCGAATAATACGTTTTACCTCACCCAAGAAAATGCAGAAGCGCATGATATCCTCTTGTGCGTTAAGGAAGGGGCTCAAAAGAGTACACCGATTGGTCGAGGAAGAGGTTTTAGATACGGGTTTCCCAACCAGGAATTTTACTTCAAGGACAAACAAGAAATGGCAAATCTATTCTCGGATTTGCCAGAGGCCTTGAACACTACCAAAGAAATCCTTGATAAGGTGGAGCTATATCCACTTGAGCGAGACGTTTTGCTACCTGCATTTGATATTCCAGAAGAATTTCAAGATGCACAGGATAAGCTGGATGGCGGACAGCGCGGTGAGAATGCCTATTTAAGGCATTTGACCTACGTGGGAGCGGAAAAGCGTTACGATACAATCACTTCCGAGATTAAGGAGCGCTTGGATTTTGAACTCGAAACCATTGCCAGAACTGGATATCCAGGGTATTTCTTGATTGTACAAGATTTCTGTGCAGCTGCTAGAGATATGGGCGTGAGTGTCGGGCCTGGTCGTGGTTCTGCGGCGGGTTCTGCGGTAGCCTATTGCATTGGTATCACCAACGTCGATCCCATTAAATACGACCTTCTTTTCGAGCGTTTCTTAAATCCAGAGCGTGTGTCTCTTCCTGATATTGATATTGATTTTGATGATGAAGGCCGAGACCGCGTAATCCAATACGTTATTGATAAATATGGGGCTTCACAAGTAGCTCAAATCATTACCTATGGTACGATGGCAGCAAAAAGTTCTATCCGCGATGCGGGTAGAGTACTAGAGCTACCGCTTCCGGATACCGACAGAATTGCAAAACTCATTCCCGATATGACTAAGCTTAAGAAGCTTTGGGAAATGAATGATAAAGACCTTAGAAGCAAATTCGGATCCGAAGAAGCCCAACAAGTCGTTCAGCTCAAGGAGATTGCGGACAGCGATTCCCTCGAGGCAACCACGATTAACCAAGCTCGCGTCTTAGAAGGCTCCGTAAGGAATACAGGGATTCATGCTTGTGGGGTTATCATTACGCCAAGCGATATTCGGGAGTTGGTTCCGGTAGCAAGGGCGAAGGATAGTGAAATGTGGTGTACCCAGTTTGATAACTCAGTCGTGGAAGATGCGGGACTCCTGAAAATGGATTTTCTTGGCCTACGAACATTGACCATTATCAAAGAGGCTTGCCGATTGATCAAGCAGCGCCATCAAGTTGATTTGGATCCAGATAGTTTCCCATTGGACGATACGAAGACCTATGAATTATTTCAGCGTGGCGAAACCGTTGGGATATTCCAGTACGAGAGCGCTGGAATGCAGAAGTATCTGAAAGAACTCAAGCCGACTGAATTTGCGGACTTAATTGCCATGAACGCCCTATACCGCCCTGGTCCATTGGAGTATATACCTGAGTTTATTGACCGTAAGCACGGTAGAAAAGAGATCAAATACGATCTCGACGCCATGGAAGGAAAGCTTAAAGAGACCTATGGCATTACTGTTTATCAAGAGCAAGTAATGTTGCTTTCTCAAGAGTTGGCAGGCTTTAGTAAAGGTCAGGCAGATATGCTTCGTAAAGGGATGGGTAAGAAGCAGAAGTACATTATCGATAAACTCAAACCCATGTTTTTGGATGGGGGAGAAGAGCGTGGTCACAATAGGGACGTACTGGAGAAAGTTTGGAAGGATTGGGAAGCCTTTGCTTCATATGCCTTCAATAAATCGCACTCTACTTGCTACGCTTGGGTTGCGTATCAAACCGCCTACCTTAAAGCACATTATCCTGCGGAATTTATGGCCTCAGTTCTTTCGAATAACATGTCCGATCTAAAAGCGGTAACGTTTTTCATGGAAGAATGTCGCCGAATCGGTGTGGCTGTATTAGGACCTTCGGTCAATGAAAGTTTGCTCCGATTTAGCGTAAACAATGAGGGAGCCGTACGATTCGGTATGGGCGGAATGAAAGGCGTTGGCGAGAATGCAGTACGAGAGATTATTTCGCAGCGCGAGGAGAATGGGGCGTATAAAAACCTTTTCGATCTTTTAGAGCGAATTGACCTCCGTCAGGCCAACAGGAAGACCATTGAATGTTTAATTCTTGGTGGAGCCATGGATGATTTTGCGAATACGCACCGCGCGATGTACTTCGCAGAGGAGGAGGGAGGAAGAACCTTTGTAGAAAAGGCGATTAAATAC
>Ga0181555_1002791_pt1 | contig 14242 bp, 14 predicted proteins | sample 011ome_15_FD_145601 | JGI IMG/M metagenome (GOLD analysis project Ga0181555, IMG submission 145601) | Coastal salt marsh microbial communities from the Groves Creek Marsh, Skidaway Island, Georgia - 011504AT metaG (spades assembly) | ecosystem: Environmental > Aquatic > Marine > Intertidal zone...
TTTTTTTTTTTTTTTTTTTTTTTTTTTTTGAGTTTTATTTTTAAAATTCTGAATGTCTTCTCGCATAAAAAAAATAAAAAAACACATTTTTTCTCTCTCAAAAAAAACATTTTGGCAAGAAATTTATAGGGATTTGTAGAAATACACTTGTTTTAATGGTTTTATAATAGAAAATAATTTAGATTTTATAGATATTTATAGATATTTATAGATATTTATAGATATTTATAGAACTTAATACAATTTATATATAATATTAACTTAAAGGAATAACTTATATTTACTATTTATAGATATTTATAGAATTAATTTAGAAATTAAAATCTAAGTATATAATATAAACAAAATGATTGAATTTAAATGTAATAGATGTCACAAAATATTTAAAAGAAAAGATTATCTACAAAAACACATTGAACGCAAATACCCTTGTAAAGTTGTTGAAATTGAACATAATGATATTGTAAATTCGGGTATGGTTATCCAAACCTTATCCAATCCTTATCCAAATAATATCCAAAAAAATAGGAGTAAAAATATTATAAAATGCGAGTATTGTAACAAAGTTTTCGCCTTTTATAGTGGTCTATCTAAACATAAAAATAATTTAAGATGTAAGAAAATGAATAAAAAAGATAGAGATAATATAATAGCAAAAACTAACAATATTGTAACAAATAATCTAAATAATAGTCATAATACAACAAATAATTCAAATATTACTAATAATACCAATATTAACAATAAAAAATTTAATTTAAATAAATAGTTCTTTTAGTCAAATTTATAAAGTTTAATAAGTAATATAATGAATCTATCTACTTATTATGGATATCTAAATGTTGGAATATCATTTCCAATATCTTTTAATATATAACCAGCATTCAAAAATAACATTCCTGATATTTCATTTAAACAAAGCACGGTTACATTATTATATTTTTTAATATGTAATAATAATTTATGTGCATATTTTTTGTTTCTATATTCAGGTAGAGTATAAATATAATCTAATATATATGGCATAGAATGTTCTTTAAGAGGATCAGAATTCATTTTAGATAATAAAGCAATTGATTTAATGATATTATTATCATATAAAACATAACATTTGACCATATTAGGTTCTTTTAACCATCTTATCGCAATTTCCTTATCATCTTCTTCTAATTTATTAAAAATGTCTTTAGTTAGTTTTTTTGCTGCTTTATTAATCATTTGTTTTATTTCTATTTTTTCTTCTTGTGGTTCTTCTTCTTTTAGTTCTTCTTGTTTTTCAACAATTGTTTCAACATGTTGTTTAGATTTGTTGTTCTTCTTTCTGTTCTTCTTTTTCTTCCTTTTCTTCTTCTTTTTAGATGTAGTTTCACTTTCAAGAATTGGTTCAGATATCAGAACTAATTCTCTTTCACTTCCACTTCCACTTTCATTATGATGTGTTTCAATATGAATATCTAGTTCTTCTTTAGAACTAAGAGGATTTCTTTCCTCTGTGCAATCTTCGTGTAAACACCATATGGTTGGTTGTTTTTCTTCTGACATATTTATTTTATTTATAAAAAATACATAAATCTTATTATTTCAATTTTTTATTTTTAGATTAACTATCGTAAAAAAAGTTTTTCTTTATGTTCTTATTTATAACAACTAAATAAAAAAAGTGTAATGATGATTAAAATCGTCGTTTATATATATATAAAAATTTATTATGTCTTATTTATTTACTCTAACGTCCTGCCAGTATCTGCGAGTTGTCTCTTAAGAGCAGCATTCGCACTCCTGTATCCATTTATAATTCTTTCTTGCTCTATTATTTTTTTGTTTTTATCTTTAATAGTAGTAATAAGGTTTTCTATATATTTTACTAATGTTCTAATTTTTCCCTCTAAAATTTTCACATCTTTTTCTAAGTTTGCTATTAGTTGTATGTAATTGCATATTTTAGGTATTAATAATTCATCGTTAGATGATTGTGTTGTCATCTTAATGGAATTTGTAGTGATTATTAAAACTAGAATTATAAAGTAATAAATTTCAATTTTATGCGTTTTTGTCCAAAATTCCAATAAAAAACATAACTATCTACTCAATGTTGAAAATATATCTTTATTATACATAAATATAAATATAAATAGTATCTAAATAAAACAATATTAACTATTATTAACTATTATTAACTATTATTAACTATTATTAACTATTATTAACTATTATTAACTATTATTAACTATTATTAACTATTATTAACTATTATTAACTATTATTAACTATTATTAACTATTATAATATGGATAAAAAAATAATAGTAAACATATTATATGGTAGTTCTTGTGTTGGTAAATCTACTATAATGGAAAAAGAAGACAAAATTGTAAATAAAGTTGAAATGGATGATTGTAAATATTGGCTTTTTGATGAAGATCAAAGGTCTGATATATGTATTAATTATTTAATAGAACAAATCATATTAAATTTACATAATCCTGATTATCCTACTAAACTAGATATGATTGTTACAAGTGGAAATTTACCCCTACCTAATGATAATGTATATACTCAATTAGAAAAACAATACAGTATTAAATTTATTCATACACTTGTTTTAGTAAAAAATATAGAACAGTACAAATCATATATTAATTCACGAAACAGAACAAATATTATGGATACATTACTAGAACAATATAAATGGAGAGAAAGCACACAAGACCTTTATGATGAAATTATTTACAATTATTAAAGACATCATTAACTAAATAGTTCTAATAATTCGTCTTTTAATTTATAATCTGAATATACAAACCACGACTTCTTTTTGCAGTCCCATTTAGCCCCTTTCTTTTTAGCTTGGTCTTTCATTGAAAATGGTACGTTTAAATAAATACGATTGTCCGTTAAATTAGAACGCTTTACCAGACCCAAAGAATCGCTAGCTAATTTATCTGCACCATCATTTCCCATAGAATGAATATCTTTATTATCTGTATGAGAATTTATATGTTTAAATCTGACATTAGCAACATCTTTATATAAGTCATATGTTTTTCTTACAAGTACTTTGTTTTTAATATCATTAGACCAATTATCTTTTTCATTCTTTTTTCCATAACTAGTAAGACACATTATACTATAACTAGAATCTGTAATTATCATTATGTTTTTCCCTTCTTTTATATCATTTTCAATAATTTTATATGTATCGTATATAGCTGTTAATTCTGCTATATTATTTGTTGGTTTTTCAACTTCCAATTTTCGCGATACATTGCGACTATCATTTTCTCCAAAATAAATACCTATACCTCCCATTGCGTTTTTGCGTCCATTATTAATACAAGAACCATCTGTATAAACAAATAAATCTGCTTTTAATTCATCTAGTGGTTGATTGTAATTTTCATTCTCTTTCATAAATTCTTCTGCTTCCTTTTTTGAGTCAAACTTTTTATATTTTGCTCCTTTAAATCTTTGTATTTGTCCTTTACATTCATTCCAAGTCATATAAATCCCCTTTTTCCTTCCAACAGCAACAGAATAATAAGGCATGGTTATTTTATATATGTATATATTACTATATATAGTTTTAATTTTAAATATATAAACTTATTATTACATTCAATTATAAATAAAACATTTTTTTATTATTCACTAATTTAATGTGATATTTTCATTTTTTCATATAATCATTTGTTAAAAATTTGAGAATTAATAATTGTTTTATAAATAAAAATAACATAAAATTGAATTTTTTACTTTATTAAAGATATATTAATTCAAAAATGATTTCTCCCGGAAAATTTAAAACTCTAGAACATGGGGACCATTTAGAATGTATAGATATAGGAATAGACTCAGGGGTTACTATGACGGGTAAAAAAAATAATATTATGATGCGAATCAGTGTAAAAACACAAAATAAAACATATGAGTTACCTGTAATATCTAAAAAAGAAGACAAACCTATTGAACGAAACTATGGTTTCCTTAGTAAATGTGAAAAGTGTATTAAACATGAGGAGTATTGGGAAAATGAGATATGTATAGGTTTTGAAGGGGACAGTGGATGTGATGATGAGAACTGTTCGCGAGAATATAATCATGTTATAACACTTGCTATGTATGAAGAAGAGGACCTTATTTATAAAATGTCAAAGGATGCTTATAATATACTACTTGCAAATTTTTATGCTGAGTTTAGTACTAATATTAAAAATGGTATTAAATATTATATAGTGAGTAATAATTGCTATAGACCTTGGTCTTGGTATCTTGATAACAATGGAAAATCGCTACTGTTTCAAAATATTTATATCCCTATAAGGATTGAAAACAACAATATTGTTCTATTTTCTTCGGAAGATAACTTTGAATCAGGTATTCGTTATACTAAAAAGGGTTTTTATGAAAAAATGAATGAATTGAAATATATATCAAATTTGTCTGAACGTAACCTTACAAAATTTATGAAATTATCTCTTTGTAAACAACAACGCTTTATGTGGTGGTCTCCTCCTGACAAAAAAGGATATCGAGATAGTAAGTCACGTCGGAAACTATTGTTTATTGTTATGATGTGTGCTTATAAAGCAAGTGAAGAATCTAAAGTATTATCACTACAGTTAGAACAGGATAAAACGTACTCTCTGGTAACACAAAAATACCCATCTACTGTAGGATTATTTATTCCAATAACAAATAAATACATAGATAATATGTTTATAGAAGGGTTGGAAATATTGCCACCTGAGATATGGAGTCATGTTTTTTCATTCCATAAACACGACAAAATACCAATATTTGCCAAATAAAATAATAACATTAATAAAATACATAATATTAAATTTTAAATAAACATTTTTCTTTTCTTTTTCTTTTTCCTTTTAAACAGACTTTATATAAAAGTTCTAATGAAAAGTATTGAAATCTCTATTGAAATAAATTTAATAATACAAATGTATTAATAAACATTTTATAATAGACTTTTTATAATATAAAGAGATAAATATTCTTATTAAATTGAAAAATATATAATAAGAAGATTAAATATAAAACATTCTGTAGAATGGAATTATATTATGAACGCTTAAAAGAAGTTAAAGAAGTTAGTAAAGATATAGGTTTGTATTTGTCCTCTATGGAAGTTCTACTAATGACTATTGAATTGAAAAAACTGGAAGAGATCTATAAACCGGAATTCATAAAACCCCATATACTCCGTAAAACTACTGGAGGAACATTTATATGGATTGATACGTCTTATATTAAAACATAGTAATAATATTGATTTTATAATTTCTTAATAAATATAGTATTAAATATAGTATTAAATATAGTATTAAATATAGTATTAAATATATACTATTTTTTATTTAAAAAGCACCCCCTCCCCCCAAACCCCCCTGGTAATAATTAGTAGGTTTATTTACCTTTTAATTTTTAATTAATTAAAATTTTTTTTATTGCTTTTTTAAATTTTATTTTCTTTTTCTTTTTCTTTTTCTTTTTCTTTTTCTTAAAAACTATTAATATATAAAAGTTCTATTAAAAAGTATTAAAATCTTTAATAAAAAATATTTAATAATACAAATACATTAATTACAAAATAAGAAAAGGAAAAGAACTATATTATTCATCATCTCCAATAGCTTGTATTCTTTTTATTTCTTCTTTACATCTTTTGTTTTTTTTTCTTTTTCTAATGTTTCTTATTTCTTTATCAATAAGTTCTTTAATATCACTACTATATGAAAGTAGGAATTGTTCTATTTCATCGTTATATTTATCTTCTAGTTTACCATCACTATAATCATTAAACATTCTAGAAAGTAATATTTTTCTTCGTTTTAAAAATTTATCATTATGTATTTCGTACCATTCTTCAAGTTGAGACATTATTTTATTAGTAAAAATATCTTTAAAATTGTTATTGTTTTCATATATTCCTTTTTTACCATTGTATACTGTTATAAATTTACGGTCTCTTTTATTAGAAAGATAAAAATTCCTATTTTCAGGAATATCGTAATGAATACTTTTCATAGCATTTTTAAAAGAATGATAAACACTTCCTAATATTTTCATTTGTTCTTCTGGTGTTATAGAGCTTACGTCTTCTTTACCAAAAGCATTTATTGTTATATGATTTTGTATTATAGTATTGTTATTAAAACTATCATTAATAGAATTGTTATTATTAATTTGAACGTTATTATTATTATTTTGTATTATATTTAAACTTTGTATTTCATTTTCAGTAGATTTACTAATTTTTGTTGTATTACTATTTAGCAATTTTATTGCTCTTTTCTTTTTTTCTCTTATAGGCATTTTTTTACAACGGAGATGAGTTTTATGGGTATATAAGTTATTTTTATGGTTAAATGCTTTATTACAATATTCACAACTATAATTATTTTTAATACTTATCGCAGACTTTTCGCAGACTTTTATAATATTTTTTTCTGCTTTTTTTTCTATATTTTTTTTTTCTTTACAAGGGAACTTTTTTTGTAAATGTCGTTGTAAAGACTGTAGAGAACAAAATGTTTGTTTACATTTAGGGCAAATAGTAGATTTCATTTTAGATATATATTATAATTATAGAAAATAATTTAAATTAAATAAAAACTAATATAAAATAAAAACAATTAGTATAAAATTAGTAAAAAAAATAAAATTAGTAAAAAAAATAAAAAAAATAAAAAAAGTAAAAAAAGTAAAAAAAGTAAAAAAAGTAAAAAAAAGTAAAAAAAAATTCAAATTTTTAAACTTTTTATCTTATTTTTAGTATTTTCATTCAATTTTTCTACGCCTTTATTTTTCAATTTTAACGCTTGACGCTTCATTTCGTATTTGGGCATTTTTTCACATCGTAAATGACTTTTATGCTTATATAATGAATTTCGTTGGGTAAAATTTATTTTACAATAATTACAACAAATATCAAAATTAGTTTTTTTCAATTTCGCAGACTTTTCGCAGACTTTTTCGCAGACTTTTCGCAGACTTTTTGATTGCGACTTTTTAGGATTTTTTACATTTTATCTTCCCGTGTTTTCACAACAACCGCTTTACACGGAAACTTCCGCTCAGAATGTCTTTTCAAAGCTTGCTTTCCAGAGAGAATTTTATGACATTTTTCACACTTACTTTCTGACATCTTTTTCACTTCTTTTATATATATAATACATATGAGTAAGTTCTTAAATTAAAAAATAGCGAAAATATAAAAAAAATATATAAATTGAATGATAAATGTATGTAGTATGAACGCATTTCTTAAAATTTAGCAGAAAATATTATAAAAAACCCACATAATGAACGTGAAACAATATACTAATGAACGGGAAACGGAAATATTATTTTCTGCTAAGACATAATGGGCGCTTACCCATAAAGAAACCATTGTGTTTTAGCAGAAAAGCAAAAAATCGAAAAATCACTATTTTTTATGAGAGAGAGAGCCGTCCCTCTTGATTTTTTTTTTGAAAAAAACACCAACGAAAATACCTCTTACTAACTCAAAAAAAAATGAAAAAACGGAAAAAAAAGTGTACCAAAATCGAACCCTAATTTTTTTTTAATGCTAAAATATTTTAATAATGAATGGATTTTAAAAAAAAATAAAAAGTATTTTTTTTGATTTTTGAAAATCGTATCAATCAAATTAAGCGTTTTTAAGCAACAAAAAAAAATCATTAAGATTTTATATAATTATCATTAGAAAAGTTATCAAAAGGTAAAAGCTCTAACAAAATAAATACTTTTTTCTATTATAAAAAAATAAAAACTTAACAATAATACCCCACTCTTATATATTAATTTTTAATACGTTTTTAATGTTGAAATTAACATAGTTTTTAATATAACAAAAACTCCTAATTAAAATAAGCTGTTTTTCTATTATAAAAATATAAACAGTAAAATAATATTTATTTATTTTTTGCTATTTTTTGCTATTTGTCAAACTATTATAATCATTAATAAATACGCTCATTTTTATAATATTTATCCATTATATTTTTATTATAGAAAACTTATTACTTTTCTATAGAGCTTTTATCTTTTATTTTAAAGATTTGAAAAACTAAAAAAACTTTTAAAAGTATTAACTTTTGTGTTACAAATATATAACTTTTTCAATGTTTTAAAAACATTAGAAAACTTATTACTTTTCTATAGAGCTTTTATCTTTTATTTTAAAGATTTGAAAAACTAAAAAAACTTTTAAAAGTATTAACTTTTGTGTTACAAATATATAACTTTTTCAATGTTTTAAAAACATTAGAAAACTTATTACTTTTCTATAGAGCTTTTATCTTTTATTTTAAAGATTTGAAAAACTAAAAAAACTTTTAAAAGTATTAACTTTTGTGTTACAAATATATAACTTTTTCAATGTTTTAAAAACATTAGAAAACTTATTACTTTTCTATAGAGCTTTTATCTAACCAAAAAAAACATTAAGAACGTTATTTTTAAGATTATAATAAAAAAATTGATTTATTAATAATTTTATTAAATATATAATAATTGTTTGAATAAATAATAATAATGTCAAAATATTATTTAAATAAACCATATACTCATAAAAATAAATTGTGTAATATTATAAATAATGAGCGTCCTAGTCAAATGTTATCCGAACAATCAACTCATAAAGCTTTTAATCTCAGAGAATATGGTAGATATATAACAAAAAGAAATATACAAGACTATAAATTTAAAAATAAAGTTAATAAATATGAAATAAGTAATTTAGAATTTGAAGAAATAAGTTTATTTTCGAATTATATTGTGGGTGTCAATATAGCACAAGTAGCATATTTAAGAGAAACTATATCTTATTTACCACCTGAACTTTGGTTATATATAGGTTCGTTTATGATTTTAAATTTGAATTATAATAGTTTAGTTTCAGGAGTAATTGAAAATAGGACAAATTTTTACCTAGAATATAATATGAGTAGAGTATTTACTAATAATTATAATTCATTACAAAATCAATATAATAGAATTATAATAGAGAAATATTGCGCTAAAAATAATATTCCGATAAGATAAATAAAAAGAACACATATCAAATTATTAATTATAATTTATTTAACAATTTTTAAATCTAAATATATAATAATAATTAAATTTTTTTTTTTAATGAATAATCATACTTATCGTGCTAATAATTTAATAATTAATGATGCTGAACAAAATCATATACCTATAAGATATTATAGTTTTATTTATAATAATTTATTATGTTTTGAATTATTAAAGATGACTAGTTTAATATATTATTTAAAAAGTGGAAATAAACACACATCAATTACTAAACTATGTAATTTAGCGACTATTATGTTAAATGATGATCATAATATGAAACCTGCTATTTTAATTAATCAAGTGAAATGTGATGATAATAATAAATTAATGAAAAAAATAGCATATCTAGATGTAGATAAGGTTTATGAAGAGGCTGCATTTATAATAAATCTCAATATGTTCATCAATATTGCTATCGTTGCTAATTATAGAGGATTAGTACCTTTTTTACCACCTGAATTATGGTTTTATATTAGTACACAATATAGTTATTTATATAAATTACCAAGAAGAGTTCCATTTAGTATAACAAATCGCACAGATTTTTACTTAGAGTATTTACTATTTAATATTCTTTATTATAAAAAAAAAAATATAAAAAGAGTTTATGTTAAAGAAAAAGACTATATGTATTTAGAATATACATATTATGATTATATTGGGGAAATATTACTTGTTAATAATAGATATAAACACGCCCTTACTGTATATAATAGACTAAATAGAAGATTATATGAAAATAATTTATATTATGATTCAATTACAAACGATTTAGAATCATTATATGATTATGACACATCTATTAGAAATCATTATTATTAATATAAATAATGATTATTAATATAAATTATATTTGATAACATTCATTAATGTTTTACAATAACTTTTCTATTAAAAATAAAATAAGAATACAATTACATTATTAATAATATTATATTGTTAATTAATTATATTACTTATAGTTTGTTCCCATTTTTCACTTCTTAAATTGTATTCCCATATAAATACTCCACCTATATTTCCACTAGATACTATTTTTTTTAATTCTTCACAGTCATCTTCAATATAGTCGCTTCCACACATTCCCATTACTATCATATCTCTACTATAACCATTTTTAATACATTCCATATAAGAATCACAAGTATAAGAAGAATAAAATTGTCCGTTAAAGTAATCTATGTGTTTACCAACACTAGATTCTAATAAATCTTTATATATAAATCCTCCCATACCAGGTTCATTAGTTTGTAATGCGTATTGAACAGGAGCCATACTAATAGTATAATTGTTATAATCGGTTTTAATATTATTTATTAACATTTTAACATTCTCTAGTTCTACTCCTTCTTCTATATCTAAATCAACACCACTTATTATATTCTTTTTATTAAGCAAATCACATAATAAAGGATAATATACTGAAAAATTATTGAATAATTCACTATATGCACCTCCTGCGCCTCCAATCATTAAAACTATTTTAATTCCCATATTAGATGCTTCTTCTAAATCTTTCCAAACATCATCAAATAGTTTATCTGTTGGTTCATTATTATTAAGATGAATATAAGGTTCTCCATTATCATTTTTCCCAAAATGTATAGAAGATAGATGTATATGTGTAACGGGACATTCTTTGTATAATATATCATTTAAACCTACAAATGTTTGATAATAATAAATAATTTTGGGAGACATAATTAATTTAAAAAGAGTATATATATATATATATATATAAAGATAATAATTGTTTAATTATAAATTAGAATAGAGAATCTCTAAAAATTAAAATTGAATTAACAATAATAAAAATACAGAATTATAGATTCGTGTATAAATGTCTTTAATAGAAAACACTGTTTCTACAATAGACCAAAATGTTCAAACAACAAAAAGAAAAGCATCTAGTGAAATAGAAGAAAAAGAATCAAAAAAAACTAAAATTAAACCAACTATGTTAGAATGTAATATTTGTGTTAAAAAGTTTTATGAAAATTTCAAATATATATGTTATAATTGTGGAGGAATAATATGTCTTGAGTGTAAAGTAAAAGTATCAGCATACGCAGGAAAATCAGTTAGATGTCCTCATTGTAAAAGTAATAATAACACAGATAATTCAATGATAAATCATAGAAAAAATATGGAACAACTTATGAAAATTAGTAGAGAACATAAAAACTATGACTTCATTTACGAAGAAATTATGAAAATAAATCAACTTATTGAGTATGAAGTAACACAGGGTAGCATTGATTGTAAAACATTTATATTGGAAATTAGTGAGTTATTTATTTGTTATGAATATTATGAACTAGCATTTAATTGGTATAAGTTTTTAGCAGATTCGGCTCAAAATACAAAAGCAATTATTAGATTGGGAAAGATGTATGAAAAGGGTTATCACGTATGTCAAGATTATACTAAAGCGTTTGAATTATATACCGATGTTGTAAATAAAGGAAATATAGAAGGAAATTTTTTCCTGGCATATTTATATGAAAATGGGAATGGAGTAGATAAAGATTTAGTAGAGGCAAATAGGTTGTATAGATTAGTTGCTAGAGAGTATATTATTAATAAATTTTCTTAAGTTTCATTTCATTTAATTTAACAATATCATTTTCATTAACAGTTGTTAAATAATTAAAATCAAAACCATATAAACATATATATTTTTTTTCAAATGTGTTTGTATCATATTTTTAGTTTTTTAATTCTCGCAAATTTAACACATTTTAGTTTTTTAAGATTTCCAACATTTTGATGTTTTCTATTAAAATAACATTCACAGTACATATTTGAATGAATACCACTAAGTAATTCGCTTGTTAAATGAGAATGATATGATATTTCGTAATATATTTATTTTGCTATTTCACCAACATTAAATTTATATTCATTATCTCTAGGGTGTAAAAAAAATTAATTATATTTATAATACCCGGTTCATAATACCAAAGATTATAAACGAATCTATTTAAAGTATATATATCCAGTTTTTTTATTATATTCCATCTTCCTATATTATATTATATTATATTATATTATATTATATTATATTATATTATATTATATTATATTATATTATATTATATTATATTATATTATATTACTATTATTTAATATTTAAAATAAAATTATTTATAAAACTTATAAATTTTAACATAATATTTAATTGTGCTTTCTTTAAATACAAATTCACACTTAGTTTTTATTTCATCTTCAAATATTATTCTAGTTCCTTTTTTTTTCATATAATTTATTTTTTCTTCATTCCAGTTATTTTTATATTTTAAATATATAGATGATAACATATTAAACATATAACAAAATTTATAATAATTCCATTTAGAGATATCACCATTAAATTTACTATACGCAAACATATGATTCGTATTATTAACATTAGACACATTCCAATTAGATATATCATTATTAAATGAAGAGTAGTAAAACATAAAACTCATATCAGTAACATTACTAACATTCCACCTACTTATATCATCATTGAAATTTGTTTTATTTTTAAATAAATAACTCATATCAGTAATCTGACTTATATCCCAATCACTAATATGTCCGTATTTTTCCAAACCACGTTCTCTGTTTCCACACCATAAATCAACAGCATTTATTAATTCTACTCTTGTTTTAAAAGTATATGATTTCATATAATAATTAATTAAATCGCAAATACCATGTTCATAATTTTGTATTTTTTCCATAAAAAAACCATAATTCACATAAAGAAACCATTTTAAACACTAAATGTATTAATTATCATTATTTTAAAAAAAATATTTAATTTAATTTTAATTAAATTAAAAATAATAAATTAATATATATATAGTATATAGTATATTTATAAATTAGTTAATATTAAATATGAAAAGAAAATATAGTTTGTTGTCTAAAAAGAAATCTTTTAGTAGAAATAAAAAGATTATTATATTTTCAGTAATAGTATGTTTAATCGCACTTGCTATAATATTACCAATAGTATTAAAAAAAAAGAATAATTGTCTTCCCCAGGATGGGATTCGGTGTCAAAGAAATAAAGGTAAACAAGAAACATTCATACCAAAAGACATTGAAAATAACAATATAGGAGTATATTTAGTTAATGGTCAATCTAATTCTGTTAATTACGGTAAATATTCAGATACTAGAACTTTTAATAATCAATATAATGTGCATGTATTTTATAAAGGTAAAACATATAATATGAATAATCCATTAGCAGGTTCAGAAGGTAAGTTAGATTGTGTATGGAAATTATTAGGTGAAAAAATGATAGAAGACAGAAAACATGATCACGTTGTATTTGCTTTAACAGGATGTGGTAGTGCTTGTATTAAAGATTTATTAAAATATAAAGAGTATTTTGAAGATGCTTACACAGAATTAGTAGAAAAATATGGTAAAATAGATGGAATTTTATATCATCAAGGAGAATCAGATAGCGGTTCTCATAAGATTAAGAATACTAATGATGAAAATGAAATTAGGTCTAGTGAATATTATAAAGATTTTAATACATTAATGAAACCTATGGTTGATGATAATTATTCAAAAGATAAAATATATGTATCTAGAGTTACAATGGGATGTAAATATGTTTTAAAAGATGTTAATAAAGAAAATACAGAATTAATATTAGACCCAATGTTAGGAGCTATACAAGATGTTTTAAGAGATGAATATAATAAAGGACCAGACACTGATACTCTAGGTTTAATTTATAGATTTGATAATTGTCATTTTAATGATGAAGGATTAAATAAACATGCGAAATTATGGTTTAAAGTATTATATCCAAATACAACAGATAAAAGATTAAATGTGTTATTTCATGATTAATAAATAAAAAATGTAATCTAACTTATATAATATTATTTATTATATTTATCATATTAATATTATATTAATTATTAATAAATCTGCCAGAATCTATATAGTATAATGATGCTTCATCTTGCATATGTTTTTTAGATGCGTTTTTATTATTTATTATTTTATTTATTTTATTTATTTTATTTATTTTATTTATTTTATTTATTTTATTTATTTTATTTATTTTATTTATTTTATTTATTTTATTTATTTTATTTATTTTATTTATTTTATTTATTTTATT
>Ga0181555_1002798_pt1 | contig 14233 bp, 11 predicted proteins | sample 011ome_15_FD_145601 | JGI IMG/M metagenome (GOLD analysis project Ga0181555, IMG submission 145601) | Coastal salt marsh microbial communities from the Groves Creek Marsh, Skidaway Island, Georgia - 011504AT metaG (spades assembly) | ecosystem: Environmental > Aquatic > Marine > Intertidal zone...
AAGACCCACGAGACCACCCGCGTTGCATGGTGGTCGTTTTCGTCGTCATCGAAGAAACGAGGACGTTTGCGAGAGGAGGAGGAAAAGTGCGGACTGTTACAGTGTTTTTGTGCTGCTTCTGTGTGTAAACGTGTGTGTGTATCTCGAGTTTATTAGGTAGTATTCAAACAGAGCGAGTACATTCAGTTTTCTTCCTCTGTTTCTGAGTCTTCTGCGACGTGTAACACTCCGTCTTCGTATTGCCAACCATCTGGTAATGGGCAGTTATTGTCGAGGAGGTATTGTAAACATTCGGTTTCGATGTTCTCGTGCGCTCCTCGTACCGCTTCTTCGTCCCACGGCACTTTGGCGGTTTCGCGCAAGTACTTCAAACAGTCTAAGTGGCCCTTTTCGGCTGCATATGCACACGCATCTTCGCAAAATTGATCATACTTACGCTCAACAAGATATTCGAGTATGTGAAGATGACCATTTTGAGCCGCCCAAATGGCAGTTTCCGAATCCCAAGGCACTTTCGCTTCTTCGCGTAAGTATTTGAGGCACTCGAGATTACCTCCTGAGGCAGCAATTTCACACGCCAACTCATCGATAGGACACTCATTTGCAACGCAATACTTTACCATTTCCAGATTACCTTGTCCTGCGGCCGCAGTAATCGTACATTCATCCCACTCACACTTTTTCTCCTCTCGCGCCCACTTGAGTAACTCGAGTTTATTCGTGAGAGCAACGTGATAGGAGAAATATGTTTCATCATCCCAGTCACTCGTCCACAACGATTTATTCTCCCACGCAACTTCCAAAGTCGATATCGACGACATCTCTCTCACTGCAAACCTCTTTTTTAAATCACTCTCGCGTGACGATCTTTTGATCAACTTTCTCGTCTCCGTATTCACTCCGTACAAGAATTTCACATCCGTTGAATTCAATCTCGGAAGAATGTGTTTGAAACAAATATCGTCGTTATTCACAATCAAATCCCACACATCTCTCTCCCCAATCCGTCTTTTCTGCGCTCTCGTCCTCACTCCAGACATGATTTGACGTTTGTCTCGCGACGCAAGAAAGACTTCTCCTCCTCTTCTTTCACTTCTTCTTTCTCTCAAGCGTGTCACAACAACAAAAGAAGAGATGTGAAATGAAATTGTTTTTTCCAAGAAGAAAAAAACAGCCGTTTTGACGGAAAATCTTCATTTTGGTGAAAAGACAGATCCAACACCACATGCAACACATGCATTACTATTACTAATACTAATAATAACATGAGACGGAAGAATCCACATCCGCAGCGCGCGGTGAACGCGAGGACGGTTTTGAAGGTGTCGTATTTGGATGCGAGAGATAAAGAAGAAGAAGAAGTGGAAGAAGAGGAAGAAGAGCAACCAACACCGGTGTTGTGTTTGAAGATTCCTGACGAGGACGACGTCGTTTTTGAAGTCGAGCAAAAGGAGATACGAAAAGAAACGACGTCGACGAAGAGAGGGAAGAGGAAGAGAGGGCACGAGTGCGATGTTTGCGAGAAGGTGTTTGATAGACCATCCAGTTTGGCCATACACATGCGTACTCACACGAACGAGAGACCGTATGAGTGTGAGGTTTGCGAGAGGTGTTTTCGTGAATCTGGTCATTTGAAAAGGCACATGCGTATTCACACGAACGAGAAACCGTACGAATGTGATGTGTGCGAGAAGCGTTTTACTCAATCTGGTCATTTGAAAAGCCACATGCGTACTCACACGAACGAGAAACCGTACGAATGCGATGTGTGCGAGAAACGTTTTCGTGAATCTGGTAAATTGAAAGTCCACATGCGTATTCACGCGAACGAGAAACCGTACGAATGTGATGTGTGCGAGAAGTGTTTTCGTCAATCTCAACATTTGAAAATCCACATGCGTATTCACACGAACGAGAAACAGTACGAATGCCACGTTTGCGAGAAGAGGTATCGTCACGCTAATAGTTTAAAGTACCACGTGCGTACTCAACATTAACTCTTTTAAAGTCCAAGTTTACATACACATACATAACCATACGAATGCCACGCGTGCGAGAAGAGGTATCGTAGTGGTAGTGGTTTAAAGTACCACGTGCGTACTCAACATTAACTCTTTTAAAGTCCAAGTTTACATACACATACACACACTAGTACAGCAAAATACCTCGTTTCTCACACAACAAAAAAAAAGACTGCTTCTTTGCGAAAATTTTTCAAAATCAGCACAAAAAAAGTTCTCGAAAGAGTTGCTCACAATCTTGAAAGAGAGAGAGAAAATGACGGCTTCTTCTGGGAGGAGGAGGTCTTCGCGAGTCGTCGCGTCGTCATCAGCGGCAGCTGTTCCCTCCCGTCGTCGTCCTCCTCCCGTTTTGGCGGCTTCGTCGACAAAGGTATTAAAAAAAGCAAAGACGACGATTGGAAAGAAGAAATCCACGGTGGCACAAAAAGTGACGTCGTCGTTTGATTCCATCCAAACGCCGAATATTCCCTCTGGTGGTCGAAAGAACAACAACAAAAAGCGCAATTATCATCTCGACAACGATTCGTCGTTGAAGTCTTCTCCGACGTCGACGATTGAGACGACGACGAATACCGGTGGTGGCAGACGATTATCCGCCGCGCACGTTTTAAAGGATGACGACGACGATTTCGAGAATGATTACTCGAAAAAGGAGACCAAAACGAACAAAAAAGCGAGAAAGACGACGGGGGAGGAAACGACGAGCGACAAAAAGAAAGAAGAAGAAGACCAAGGATCGATAATAACAGACGAGAAGAACGAAGGTGGACGAGAGTTATTTTTAACGGCGTACGAGAAAGAACGAGAAATCAGATTGCAAAAGAACCGAGCGCGGATGGAAGCTTTGAACATTCGGCAGTTGGCGTCGGAGATGATGACGACGACGGAGAGGCAACAAAGAGGAACGACCGGACCGTCGCAGCGAGGCTTGAGGAAGAAAGAGAAGAAAGCGAAAGAGCCAGTCGTGCTGAGGAGGAGCGGGAGACGAACCGGAGGGGTGGCTGAGTTAGCCGGCGGGATCGATCAGGAGAGGAGAGACGGGTCGATTGTTTTGGCGGACGGGAGGATGATTACGCAAGGGTCCGGCGGTTTGGAAACGAGAGAAGAAGAGAAGAAGAAAGGCGCCGGCGAGGCGATTCTTTCTTTGACCGTGACTGCGAACGAAAAGACGAAAACGGTGAAAGTTGAACTGAGTTCGAAGTTTATTTCAAAGTGCGAGAGCACGAAAGGAGACGACGAATCGGACGCGAAGTTTATCGAGTATCTTCATCGAACGACGAGAGGAATCAAGACGACAAAAACGAAGACGAATACGACGAGTTTAAAATCGCTCTTGAGCGCGAAAACTTTGGATTTGAAAGAAGACGACGTCGCCAAGTGCACGGAGAGAGCCGTGACGCACGCGGATTTTCATCCGTCCACGTCGGAAATCATCTTAGCCTCTGGCGATAAAGATGGGAACGTTTCGTTGTGGAGAGTGGACGACGAGGACGAGGACACGCACGGCGTCTATTGTTTCAAGCCGCACTCGCAATACGTCTCGCACGTTAAATTTGGAAACGGGAACGGCATCATCGGATCCAACTTGTTGAGTTGCGCGTACGACGGACACGTGTGGATGTTAGACAGCGAACGCGGGGAGTTTTTGGAACTCTTCTCCGGCGCCGAACACGACATTGAATTCGCGTCCATGGAAACCAATGTCGATGGCAACGTCATCTACGGCGGCGATAACGACGGCATGTTGAACTTGATCGATTTACGAGCGAGCACAAAGAAACTCGCAGCTCAATTCGCGCTCGGAGAGAAGCGAATCAATACGGTGTCGTTCAATACGAACGATTTATTCTCCATCGCGACGTCTTCGGCCATGCGCAAAGGTGGCGGCGAAATCTGCGTCTGGGATTTAAGAAAGGTGTGCGGTATTTCGAGCAGTACTAAACAACAAAAACCCGTGCACCAATTACTGCACAAAAAATCCACGCAAAGCGCGTATTGGAATCCAGACGGGAAGCGACTGTTAACCACGTGCTACGACGACTGCGTCCGCGTGTGGAACCCGTCCGTCTCGTCCTCGAAACCGGAAGTATCCATTCGACACAACACGCAAACCGGTCGATGGGTGCTCCCGTTCCGCGCGAAATGGGTCGGCGACGACGGCATCGCCGTCGGAAGCATGAAGAGAGAAGTTGAAATCTTCGACGCGCAGTCGGGAAAACGCGGCCTGCGTCTGCACAGCCCAGAGTTGATGACGGCTATTCCTTCCCGAGTGGCCGTGCACCCGACCGCAAATATCGTCGCCGGGTGCACCAGTTCGGGCAGATGCCACATCTACCGTTAATAATACACACACACACGTATACATACTAGAACAACAACCTTGTAAATAGAACAAAAAGCTGCTCATATTTTTTGAAAAAAATGGTTTGACTGGAAAACCAAACAGGAACCACCAAATTCGACCACGTGGAGGAAAAGGAGAAGTTTTTCGACTGTGCATTTTATCCATTTCGAATAGTTTTGTCGCTTTTTGTCTCCTTTTCCTCCTCATCGAGGTTTTATATTGGGGAGGTTATTCCTTTGCATTTCCCCATAACTTCTCTGAGAGTTTCCCCAAAGCACGTTATCACGAGAGGACACGCGCACATTAAAAGAACAGCAGGAGTAGCATCGTCATCATCACATCATCATCATCATCATGCGCACGTTTGCGGTGAACTTTGTCAAAACGCCGTGCTCGACGTCAAATCGAAATGTGCTTCCCCATCGTCACGGGAAACAACAACCTTCTTGGACGACGACGGACACGAAGAACGACAGAAACAACAACAACAGTACTACGGGGAAACGAGGGTCGATTTCAATCGTCCCTCGCTCAGATAACGGCGCGTACCCGCACACGTTATCCACGGCGATTAAAGATCCAATCACCCCGCACGGGCCTCGCTTTTACGAGTACGGCGGGTTTGACATCGACCCAGAGTTGCAACACAATCGCAAGGCGTACATAAACGAACGCATCGACGTGGTCACGAAACATTTTCCGAACGCGATCGGGATGGATGATTTCTTATTTCGCACGGAAGTTATGCTTCGAAGATTTGGGTTTACCGCGGACAACAGCATCGCGTTGACGTCGTTGTGTCGAGACGAAATCACGTTTCCGCTCAAGACGGCTATTCACGACATTTTCGGGTACTCGTTGGACGTGGACGGTTTGGGCGGGGTGATTACCGCCGGGACGACCGGGTTGGGAGCGGGCTTTTCGCACGCGCCGATTGATTTTGCCACTGGGAGAGAGAGGTACGTTCTGTTTGCGTTGCCTCACATCGCGATCGATGCGGAAGGGAAGATTGGATCGGTCATTCGAAGCGGTCGGGCGCAGCAGTCGTGCGCCTGCGGGGCTTTGGTCAAAATGCAACCGATGTTTAAGCAATATAAAGAAGGGACGTTGAACAGAGAGAGCGAGGAGACGTGTTGGCACGACCCGTTAGATCCGGAGTTTTCTATTTTAACCAATAGAATGATGAAAGCTATAGATAAAGAGGATATTCCGGATAAAGGTTTGGGTCTCGTCGAGGTCACAAAGTTGGCGAATAGAGTTATCCAAAGCGACATGGCGGATTTAATCGAGAAAACCGTGGACGTGGAGAAAGCGGATTACGCCGTCATTACTGGCATTCAAATTCACTCCACGAGAGTCGCGAAATCGAAGGTGTGGCACCCACACTTGGAATTTATCGCGCCGACGAGCATGTACATCGTCAACAACGGGATCAAACACACGATGGATATCATGGGCATCGATCCGCCGACGCCGAGGCAATTGTTTAAAATCGGAGCCGGGGAAGTTATTTACGAGTTACCGAAACCCAAAGGAGGCGGATGGTTTTAGACGAGAGCGAACGACTGATACTTTTTATTATATTAATCTTCATCATATCATACAAAAAGTGGTACCAAATGATTACATCTATCTCTAAATTCTCAACCGGCGAGTAACGAGAGCAGACCGCCGCCCATACTCTGCGCGCCGTCCATCACGTGCGTGTACCAATTCAACATGATTGTTTTTCTGGCACCTTTCGATTTCCCCACAATTTTTTCTACGGAATGAAACGACGATCGCGTCACCGGAAACGCGTACGCTGTGTTCGCGACAAACGCCATCTTCTTTTCGCACGGCGCCGATCCGTCAATTTTGTCTCTCAGTTTGTGTTGCTCCGGAGTATGCAAACACGTGCCGTACGTATACACCGAACTTTCCTCGTTCGCATCTTGCGGTAAATACAACTGAAACGTTAAAATTTTCTTCCTGTTATCCGGATGCGTTCCTATGCTAAATCCTCCGGCGTCGCTTTGTACGCGAAAATCTCTCGACGCCGGTTTCTTACTAATCTTAAACTTCATAAACAACGCCAACTTCACGCTCGGCGAGTACAACGCTTTCGTCGCTCTCTCCCAGACTTTCTTCGCTCTCAATACTTTCCCCCACTTCTTCTCGTCTCTCAGTTTCAAAATATCAAACGCGGAACACTTGTACCTCTTATCCGCGTCTTTCCTCCCGACTTGCCCGGCGTTCGCTCTCTGGTCTTTCATCAACGCGTACGCCGGAGGGAAATACGCGTTCATATCGTCGTATAAATCTTCCGGTAAAATGTCGCAGAAATATGCCGATTTAAACGGGTCTTTGTTTAAAGTCGCTTCGTGGATCGCGTTGACTATGTGTTTCACGTCTTTCCTCGCGTCGTATTGATATAACATCGAAGAAGACGATGCATCTTTACTATTACTACTAAATCCTGAGGATTTTTCCACTCCTAAAGAAGCTGCTCCATCCTCCTCCGTTTTGCTTCGATTACAGTGAATAAAATACTCGTTCGGATCAAAATCTCCTCCTTTCTTCGATATTGGCACGTGCTCCTTCGCCACGTTTTCGTCGTACTGTCGTTCTTTCGCTTTCCTCTTCTTCTTTATCGTCAAAGTCGTCGTCCTTCTCTCGTCCTCTCGGTGTTCCAATTCCGTTACGAATAATCCATTTTTATCGCCGATGGTATTCGTAGTAGTAGTACTAGTAAAGACGATGAACCCACCGAAAACAACCACCAACAAAAACAAGAGCAGTATTAGCAGCGCGAACTTCCTCTTTTGCGTCGAATTTCGGCTTTGTTGCGAGAGTGTGTGAGGAGCAGTCGCGTGCATTTGTATCTAAAAGAATGAAGACATTTTTCCAATTTGCTCCACTAAAAAGCGCTAGAAACACGATGCCGGAAGAACACGATAAAGACCATCTTTCGAAAGAACAAAAGAGGAAGAAAATGCTCGCGCACATCTCCCAGCGCGTCCACGCGTCCTCGCCTTTACCGAAAAACAACGGAGAGAGAAAGTTGCAAACGAAGTTGGATGCGCTGATGCATCGACTGCAAGACGAAACGGTCTCGGAAACGAATCTGGTGGACCTTTTAACGGAATACGCGCTGACGTTGCAAGAACAAGCGGAACAGTTCAAAGACGAAGAAGAAAACGGAGACGTGGTGGAAGGGTTGCACGCGAAAGCGTGCGTCGCGTACGAGTTCGCGTCCAAATGGAAAGAAAGGTATACGATTTACTACAACTGGGCGATAGCGGTCGGCGACCGCGCGCGAGTGTTGGAAAGGAAAAGACCGGAGGAAGCGAGGGTATTGTGGCGAGAGGCGTGCGAGAAGTACGAAAAAGCGGTGGCAGTTGGAATGGAGCGGTCGTATTTGAGAGGAAAAGGAGAAGGAGGCGAGATGGTGACCTCGATGAGCGTATCGCGAGCGTTGAATAATCACGGGTTGGCGTTGCGACAGAGGGCGATGTTGATGACGGATTCGGAGACAGAGGAGTCTACCGAGAGTAAATCGAAATGCTTGAGCGAAGCGATTCTGAAATTTCGAAGGGCAATTCGCATTTCACCTGATTTCCATCGAGCGGCGTATAATTTAGGCACGGTGGAGTTCGCTCGAGGTCAGATGGAACGCGCCGCGGTGTACGTTTTTTCGGCGTTGGCGATGGTGACTTCTGCGTTGCCGTCTTCGTCGGAAACGGAAAACGCGAAGGTAGTCTACTCGCAAAGCGCACAGTTAGTCGAAACTGCGTTGCCGGACACGCAATGCGGCGACGATTCTCTCTTCGCAGGAAACGTTTGGTTCGCCGGCGGCATAGGAGGAGAAGATGCGAAGCACAAAAGACGAACGACGATAACCGATTTCGATTGGGCGCGACGTCGCTTCGCCGTCTGCGCATCTGCTTTCAAAACCGTCGACTCCGCGCAAACATTTCGCATCAAGAGTGAATCCGGAGATTACGTGCCTTCACGAAACGACGCGTGGGGCGACGACGCAGCTCCGGATACTCATTTCAACGTCAATCTCCCCATGCTTTCCGTCGAGTCGTGCGAACCGATTTCGGACATCTCGCGTCCGCCAAACTGTTTCGCTTTCCTCCTCTCCGTCCGAGATGATTTGGAACACGCAGAAAAAGAAGAAAACGATGATAAGTATTCTCCACATGCGGTCGTCCGTCACTACCGCTTCGCCTGCGAAACCGAATCCGAGAGAGACGTTTGGGTGGACGCGATCGCGCTAATAGCGTCGTTGGCCAAAAGAGGAAAATCAGAACACTTAAAGTCTTGCTTGTTGAGCTTGAAAACGAAGCGCAAGAAAAGAGTTGGATTCGTTTAGTTTAGATTAGAGAGAGAAATAGATAGAGTTAGAGGATTGTATTTTAGCGCAAAAATGTTACTTTAAAGCTTCACTCTCGTTTTGACACGTCGGAAAAAAAAAGACATTTCAAACCAATTCAAACGCTTCATTCTTTTTGCGGCGGTTTAAACCGTCGACACAACACGAGCAGATACGATGCAAGAAACGAAAGAACAGACGACGATTCAAACGACGGGGGGAAAGAAAAAAGGCGCGCTGTCGTCCGCGCTCACCCAGTCTTTGATAAACTCTGATGCTTCCTCTTTGGCCCCGATTTGTACCACAACGGGTGGGTTTGGGAACGATATTACTACGACTACTCTTGATGATTCAGACGACATGCAAAAGCGAATAGGCATCCCCATTCACAAGCGAACGAACAATTACGGCGACTCTTCGCGAGGCAGACACGGGCGGGAATATTTCGACGACGAGGAATTACACGGGAAAAGCATAGGGAGGCAACACGGGAGTTATAACTACATCGAAAAGTTCGCGGACGTGAACGATATCGAAGCGATGGGATCGCCGACGAGTAAAATGATGATGAATGGGAGTAGCAACAACAGAGATCATAACAGCTATTTATTAAGACGACAGAATAGCGCTGGTGGTGGGGGTGGGGGGGGTGGAGAGAGCACTTCGGTAGGCGCTCGAACGATACCGCAAGTTCACATGTACGCGGAGTCGAACGCGATTCCTATTTCGCGGTCGTTTGAGAATTTAGAAGTTGGGCCGATGGGGTTGTGCGGGTCGCCGTCGGCAAATGCTGGCGGGCAACCGAGTTCGCCGGTTATTGTAGTGCACACGAAAGAGATGGACGAGGACGCCGGGAACGTCGGGATGGCGGGAGGACGAAATCGATCGAGAAGTTTCTCGTCTTTACTGTTGTTGGAGGCGCAAGAGATTCGGGCGGGAAACAGTCCGAGACATAGTCGCTTGAGCGGAGCTGAATGAAGGAGTACCGTAACTTAGCTTTTGTGTATTCTTGTGTAATTTGATGTATTGTTTTAGTATTATTTGGATGCGGTTGTCGCTAATAGATCTGTCATAACTTTTAATCGAGCCTGAACCGCGGCTAACTGTTCGCTCAACTCTTTCGCCTCAGCTTGCGCCTTTTCCACCACATCCGGTCGAGCTTTGCTCAAGAAAGCCTCCGAGTTCAATCGTCCGTTCAAACCGTTCAAATCTTTTTCCAACTTTTCGGCTTGTTTCTTCAACCGTTTAGACTCTTTCGCTGGATCCGCTAAGCCGGCTAAGGATAAGAATACTTCCACGCCATCGGCGACGATGGCGTTGACGTAATCGGACGGGTTTTGCTCGCAATCGGCAGGAGCTGAAGACGCGACCGTGGTCGACGCCGGGTCTAATCTCGCCAACGAGCACAAGACGGCCACTTCGCTTTGCAAATCGGAAAGCAACGCCGAGGAATCTTTAACGACAATCGTGCAATTTTCTATTTTCTTCGCCGGTTCGACGTTGTATTCTGCTCGCGCGTTTCGAATTTTTGTGACGACACTTCTCAGTGTTTCGTACGATTGTTCCGCGGCATCATCTTTCTTCTGGTCGGTTTCCGGCCACGATTGCGAGATTAACAAATCGCCCGAATGCGGCAACGCCTGCCAAATCTCCTCCGTGACGTAAGGTACAAACGGGTGTAACAGTCTCAAAATGCTATCGCACGCGTATAAAGTTACCGCCAACGCGCGTTTCTTCCCTTCTGGATCGTCTTTGTTGTTGAATTTAGTTTTAATAGACTCGATGAACCAATCCGCGAAATCATCGTAGAAGAACCCGTAGGCGTTGCGACCGGCGATGCCGAAATCGTACTTGTCCAAAGATTTCGTCACTTGATCGACGGTTTGGTGCAATTTGGAGATGATCCATCGCTCGGAAAGCGATAAGGACGAAGTATCCGAAGATGCAATCGTTTCGGACATTTTTTGAATCTCTATGCGCTCGTCGTCGCTCAATTCTTCCATGGCGAACAAGACGAATTTACCGGCGTTCCAAACTTTGTTCGTGAAATTTCTGTTGCTCTTCAATCGTTCCAAACTCAAGTTCAAGTCTTGTCCGGGACTGGTACCAGTCGCCAAGGTGAATCGTAAAGCGTCGCATCCGACGTCACCGATAACTCCCAACGGGTCGACGACGTTGCCTAACGATTTCGACATCTTTCTTCCTTGTTCGTCTCGAACTAAACCGTGTAAATACACCGTGTGAAACGGCAACTTACCCGTCATGCCGTAGGACATCATGATCATTCTCGCCACCCAAAAGAACAAAATATCGTGTCCAGTTTCCAACACAGACCCTGGAAAATACTTCCTGAAATCTGGAGCGTTTTCATCTGGCCAACCCATGGTTGAAAACGGCCACAAACCGCTCGAAAACCACGTGTCCAACACGTCTTCGTCTCGGTACAAAATAATCTCCTCGCCGTATTTCGCCTCGGCTTGGGCTCGTGCATCTTTGTCGTTCTTCGCCACGACGTACTTCTTCGACGCGCCTTTACCTTCGCCTTTCTTTGCATTCTGTAAATCTTCTATGCTATCGTGAACGTACCACACCGGGATGCGATGACCCCACCACAATTGTCTGGAGATGCACCAATCCTTGCAATCGCTCAGCCAGGTCTCGTAAACTTTCTCGAAACGTTTAGGGACAATCGTCAACTCGCCTGTTTTCAAGGCGTTCAGCGCTGGCGTGGACATAGTTTCCATCTTGCAAAACCACTGCTCGGACACCATGGGTTCGATGACCTCGCCGCCTCTTTGCGATCGCGGCACTCTCGTTTCGTAATCTTCCTTCTTAATCGCCAAGCCATCTTTTTCCAAATCTTCCCATATTTTCACGCGGCACTCGGCGCGATCTAAACCAGCGTACGCTTGCGCGTTCGCACTCATCGTCCCGTCTTTGTTCATGATGTTGATAAATTCCAAATCGCGTTTTTTACCCATGTCGTAATCGTTCGGGTCGTGCGCCGGCGTAATTTTCAACGCGCCCGTACCGAATTCCATGTCGACGTAGTCGTCAGCGATGACTGGAATTTTCCTCCCGTTCGTTCCAGGAACGACGCAGAATTTGCCGACGAAATCCTTATATCTCGGATCTTCTGGGTGCACGGCCACGGCGGTATCCCCGACGATCGTTTCCGGTCTCGTCGTGGCAACCGGTAAAAACTTCGTGTTATCCTCCTCGTATCCTTCCAACGGGTACTTGAAGTGAAACAAAAATCCGGGTTCATCGCTATACTCCACCTCTAAATCCGACACCGCTGTTTGTAATTTTGGCGCCCAGTTCACCATGTACGACCCTCTGTAAATCAATTTTTGTTCGTGTAATCGACTGAACGCTTCCAAAACGCCTTCGCTTAAGTTATCGTCCAAGGTGAATCGCTCGCGACTCCAGTCGCAACTCGCGCCTAAACGTTTAATCTGATTTTGAATCCTATCCCCGTACTCTTTCTTCCACTTCCACGTTCTCTTCTCGAACTCCTCTCTCCCAACACCAATCCTCGACAGACCTTCGCTTTCCAGTTGCCTCTCCACGACAAGCTGCGTCGCGATCCCAGCGTGATCCGTCCCCGGCAACCACAACGTCGGATGTCCTCGCATCCGCATCGATCGACTCATCACGTCTTGAATCGTCACAAACATCGCGTGACCCATGTGTAACGCTCCAGTCACGTTCGGTGGTGGCATCGGAATCGTAAACGGTTCCTTCTCGTCGTTCGGTTTCGGTTTAAACGCGCCGGACTGTTCCCATCTTTTATATAAAGGTTCCTCCACGTCCGTGTGCTCGAAATTTTTAGGCAAATCGCCGTGTTTTTTCCCCGGCGACACCCCAGCAGCAGCGGCGGCGACGGTAGTCAACCCCACCCTTCGATAATTGCGCGTCGAGGCGATGACGATGCCTCGCGTTCGCACGGTCGCTTTCATCATCATCGCCGCCGCAGGAGCAACCTGTCGATAGGGGGGAGTTTTTGCGCTTTTCGTCGCCGTCACATTGATTCGCCGCAAAACCTGCGCGCGCTTAGTACGCAACATCGTCGCCTTCCGACTCGAACGATAACAAGAAGCAGACGATGACGAAGACGAAGACGACGAAGCGATGGAACCTTCCGCTCTGTTGATGAGAGTGACCACCGTAGCGTTCAGTAGCGTCATGCAAATTTAGATAAAGTGCGTGTGTGAATAAATAACTTTTGCTCGTGGTGGTGGTGAATGGAGGATGGAGAATGTGTGAAATAACCCTCGATTGAGGTTTTTAATTTTTGATTTGAATGCGTGTGGTGCAAGAAATTTTTACTTCTGATTATGTGTGTGTGTGCCGTTATCACTACAACGAGTAGTAAACGCGCGAGAGAGAGGAGAATTCGGCTCAGGTTTTCTTTTGTAATCACCGAATCTTCATCTTCAAGCTTCTGTTTTGTTACATCATCGCCGAACCCTCTTTCTCTGCCCGGCGCGTACGAGCTGTTGTTGTTGTTATCGTCGACGCGTTTACTTTCTGTTCAAAGTTTGTTCTTCTTCTCCCTCTTCTTTTTCGTCTGCATCAGTGGACGGCGAAGGCGCCGGCGCGAGGCCCAAGGCGACGTCCAAATTCTCAATTGGGTCGTATCCCAAGAGAATTGATGCGAGATTTTTTCTGACGACGTCGTCGGCGATCGTTCCCGGTCCGTTTAACTCGAACAACGCTCTGATCGCGTCTCGTAACGCGTCTTTTTGCGCGTCGTCTAAGACGCCGTCGCCGTCGAAGGGTAAGAGTACCGTGTCGATAACGTGAATTATGCCGTTACAGGCAATCAAGTCCGGTTTGATGATGGTACCTTCCGAACCAAGCGCTCGGACGGTGATGTTTTCCGGGTTCGCCTCAATCTTCAACGGCATGACTTCACCGAGAGCGTCTCTCAAATATCGATACGGACCTTCCAACGCTCGCAACTCTGCTTCCGTCAAGTTCGACTCAGGAACCGCGTGGTGCGCGATCAATCGCGCCTCGTACTCGTCTTCGCCCCAAAGCTCCGAGACGAACTCTTCGAACCGATCGTACCCGGACCAGTCCACGAGATCTTGAATAGCCTCATCGGACGGCGCGAATAACGTGTCCGATCTTGAATACGATTTCAACGCGTCCGTCACTTTCGGATACCGCAAACTGACGTTAAAAAACCTCGATAACTCTGGCGTCTGAGCGAGGATTTCGTACATGGTGTTGTTCTCCGGACAAGAGGGAGCATCCGTTTGTTCGACCAAGTTCTGCGTCTCTCGGATATCTCTCTCTCCGTCTTGGAGAAGTTTTCTCCCGTACGCGTTATACGCCAACCTCGAGGAAAAACGTACCCCAGAAGGTCTCCGCGCGCCTGTTTTTGAGTACGAGCCGTACAGTTTCGCTTCGCACGAGGAGAAGATGCCGAGAAGCGCGAGGAAAAGGAGGATAATCATGGATGCTATACTCTTTTTTTTTTATCTAAAAACCCGTGTT
>Ga0181555_1002806_pt1 | contig 14213 bp, 9 predicted proteins | sample 011ome_15_FD_145601 | JGI IMG/M metagenome (GOLD analysis project Ga0181555, IMG submission 145601) | Coastal salt marsh microbial communities from the Groves Creek Marsh, Skidaway Island, Georgia - 011504AT metaG (spades assembly) | ecosystem: Environmental > Aquatic > Marine > Intertidal zone >...
TCGCGCTCGACCGGCGCCGACGGCATTTCCCACCGCGCTCGATGCCCCACGCTGCCATACGCACGCCAATGAATAAAACCAAAAGTATGCGTTTTGTACGAGCGTCATGGCGTCCAGTTCCAACGTCGCGTTCGCGCACATGCCGGCTAAAAACGCCATGACGTCCCACGCGACCCATTCAACGAAATTCAACGCCAACGCCGGCAACGCCAACGCGAGGAAACTTTTCCACCCTCGAAACGCGTCGCGAAACTCAACGTGCTTAAACGCCCGTCGACACTCAGCATCTAAAAACATCGCCGACACGTAGCACACCATTGTGCTAAAGTCAATCACGACGAGAGACATCGCCGCGCCTTCAAATCCCAAATCCAACGCTTGGATGAACAGCCACGGCGCGGCAAACTTCATAAAACTCGTAATCACGCTCAGCGTTCCAACCCGCGCGCTCTTCTTCATCGCCATCATTGTTTTCAAACACACGCACGTCGCGGCTTGCGCGAACAACCCTGGGCTACGAATCCGCGCGAATCGTCCCGCCATCGCGCTCGTCGTCGGCGTCTGTCCCAGCCGCGATAAAATCCCCTCCGCGTTGTTCCATATCACCGCACCCGGCGCGCACGCCAACACGACGAGCACCGCGAACGCGCGCACCGCAGTGGCGCCCACGACGTCGAGGTTCTTCGCCCCGTACGCTTGCGACGACGCGGTATCCACGCCCGCGCCGAGTCCCCAGAGCGCGACGTGGCCGCTCACCGACGTCAGCACGTTGGCCAGTCCAAACGCCGCCAGCGCGTCCGCCCCGGCGTGTCGCGCCACGAGCGCGAGCTGAAAGGTAATACACGCCGCGGAGCTGAGATATTGCAGCGAAATGGGCGCGCCCAGGGCGATGATGTCGCACACCGCGCCAATGAGCGTCAACTTTTGTGATGTCGATGACGCCACCGTCGACGTCAATAAGTGTTCGCGGAGGCGCGTGTATTCGGGAACGTCGCCGTCGCTGTCGCTCTGCGCGTCGAACGAGACGTCGCGCCCGGCATCGGCGCGCGGCGTGCGCGCGCGCGGCGACATGGCGACGAGAGCGCGACGAGCGAGCGTCGCCGCGTCACTGTCTGACGCTCAAGAAATGTCATTCTTTGACGTTCCCGCCGGAGCGCTGTCGTCGTCATCGAGCGAGGACGACGACGGGGACGAGGGCGACGATGCGGTCGACCGTGGCGATGCGATGGCGCGCGCGCGCGACGCGAGCGGGCGCGACGCGACGACGACAGATGGTCACGACATCGATGCGCGACAACCCAGCGAACCAGCAGACACACGCCATCCGACGCGCCTCCCGAGCGCTGCCGACGTCGTCACCGCGCTCGAACGATCGCAAACGGATGTGCACGATCTTCTGCACGCTGCGTCGTTCGATGCGCGCATGCGTGACGCGGCATTGGGGCGTTTAGGTGCGGATGCGCGATCGACCTACTACGCGCCGAGCGTCGGGGACGCCGCCGAAGTCGGCGAGCGTCGCGCTGCGACGATACGCGTCGATGTCCATCGCGTGCGTATCGTTCCTCTGCGCGTCGCGCGTAGGATGGAGCGGAGCGAAGGGAATGGGATGTTGGCAGAGGTGAAGCGAACGGGCGCGCGGGCGTCGACGTCGCGCGTGGACGAAGACGCCGCCGACGAAGAAACCGACCAATCCAAAGCGCGCGTATCCATCACTGGCGCCGCCGAAGATGTGGAAAAATGCGTGCGCTTACTCGAGGCGTTGGTACGAGAGGATGAAAACTCGAGCATGAAGCGGTTTTATTGCCCTAAAGTTGTCATGGGCGCGTTTATCGGCAAGGGCCGGGGACATTTGAATAAAATTGAAGGCGTATCCAAGTGTAGGATTGTGATTTCTGACGAGCAAAAGGTGCACGAAGGGCAGACGCACGCGGTGGTGCAGGCAGTGGAGGTTCATGGCACGCCCACGCAGGTGGCGTTGGGGTATAAGCTTGCGTTGCAGAATTTAGACGCCGCGTTGCAATGCGCGCCCGACGTCGACGAAGCCAAGCTCGCGGTGCGCGAGAGCGGCCTGGACATTGATGATGCGCGACGCACGAGGAAAAAACCGAAACTCAACGCGGCAAAGGTGGAGTAGAATTGTTATGTAGATGATGACTTGTTGTAGTAGCCACGCATTGAGTCGTAGTTGACGCCGCGCGCGCGCGCGACGAGACATTGAAACGCGCGCGACTCACAACCGCCGCCACATTATTCGACGCGCATCGGCAGATATGGATCTCAAACACAAACCCCGATCGGATCGCGAATCGAGAAATTGCACGCTTGAGTTCTTTTGGAAGGATCGAAACGTCGACGCGCTCGTCGCGAGACTGTTCGTCACGCGCACGCTCCCGTTGGATTTGAGACGTCGCATTGAACATGATGTTGAATGCTTAGAATGGCGCGAGTACTATTCGAAGATGAAGCACTACGACCAGACGATCAAAGAACGACGACGGGATTTGATTTATGAGCTGCGTCGGCTCGGGTGCGAGCCGCGCGCGGACTCCGCGCTGTGCAAGGGGTTCGTGTATTCGACGCTCGAGCCGAAGACGTGGACGGCGAAAGCCGTTGCGCGACGCATGGCGGAGATGAAATACGTGCATTCGTACTGCGACACGTTCAAACGAGAGGTTGAGGATATGAGAGAAAAGTTTGAAAATCTTTGTGACAGGTACATGGATGAATACGACGACGAGTATGACGAGTATGATGACGAGTATGACGAGTACGATCGATTGGACCGCGCCGACGCGAGAGAGGCGGCGTGCGAAGACACCACTGGATACCGCTATTTTGGAACGTACGTGAGCGAGTTGGCTAAAAATTGGAAGAAATTTCCCAAGAAGTGGCCTTGGTCGATCCCAGACGACATTCCAGAAGAAGACGTAGACGAGGCAGGCGATCCTCGCGAGGCGCTCGATGTGGAACGTTCTGAACTCGATGAAGACAACAAGGATGAGGGCACTGGCGCCGATGAAAACGATGAAAACGATGAAAACGAAGAAAGAACTGAAGGCTCCGACGAAGACGATTTCGATGAGGATGGTTGGTCTGAAGATGAATTTCATGTATGGTACGAAGACTCCTCCGACTGAGACGCGATGTATCGAAACCGCTGGCTCTGTAAGATGACAACTTTTAACAATCAACCACACATCACAGCACTGCATCTCCTCAACGATTACATCACACTAATTTCCTAGCGAATTTGGGTTTCACCCCACCGATATCCGCGACGATGTGCGGCGACGGCGCTCGCGAGTCGGTCAACTACTGTGCCGGGCCACGTGTATCTCCACGTGTGTTTTTGGACATTTGACTTCAACGGATGGTGATATTGTACAATGGATGCTACTGTGTGTTTTATGCTACAGAGAGTATCTACGGCGTCATAAGCGCGTGTCCCAAATGCCAGTGGATTCGTACTTGCGCAAGTTGCGCACGTTGGCGTCGACGTCCCAATTTGGCGAGCGCGCGCGCGCGCGCTCAAATTCAACGGCTTCATCGCCGCGCGCCATCTTTGATGGCGCGTCGTTGTACTCAATGTCGATGAATTCGTGCGCTCGCGTTGATGGTTCGACGAGCGGTTGCTGCGCCACGATGGTGGGCTCGAGGGTCTTTTGCGACACGGCAAGGCTCGAGCCGCCACGCGGCTTGGCCATGAACGCATCCGAAACGTCAAATTCTTCAAACACGGAATCTTCCACCGACGCTGGCGTGGCGTTTTCGTCGTGGGACACTCTGGTGTCGTCAGTGCTTGAAATTTCACTCACGCCATCGTCAGCGTCGGCATTGGCGGTGTCGCCGTCGCCGTCGCTCCCATTCGGCCAAAACACGCCCGCGACGGCGATTCGGCCAAAGCTTTCATCAATGACTAAATAATTTTGATCAGCGCCATCTTGCAAGTGTTTGACCATGGATGCGAGCGATGCGCCACCGTCGCGGCCATCCTTACGTTCGGTGATGCGAATAGTGATGGAATCCACGAGTTCGTTCACTGAGCGCACGCGCACGCGTCTCGCATCGACGCCGATTTCCGCGGCTATTTCTTTACAGAAGAACACCTGCGTCGCGTGCTGCTTAAACTTCACCGCGGGCATTTCCGAGAGAATTTCAATATCAACAGTGTTCACTGTAAGGCCGGACGCGACGGTTTGTACGCGCGCTCGACGCGCGGCGGCGCGCACGCTTTCTTCTGGCGCGAGCACCGGCGCCGGAAGCTGAATGCTCACATCCTCCATGGCGAGCTTCTGCCTCGGCGTGAGCGACATTGTCGCTTTACCGACCGTTCTCCACGTAAGCTTACTGCTCGCTTCTGTGTCTTCGATCGCGACAAGGCCTTCGCGCGCGGCGTCGGGAATCACCTTGTGTCTGCGCGCGGCTTGCGGCAGACTGGCCCACGTCTTGAGCGGCGTCATGTCAAAGTATGCCGCGCACGCGCGCGGACCGCCATCCGCACCCTTGGTCGTGTTCACTTGCTCGTCGCGCAATGCGTAAATTTCAGGAGATTCCATCTTGTCCGAGCACGACACTTCGCACTCGAATCCGTGCTCGTACTTGATGGCGCGCAATAGCGCCACGTTTTGTTCGAGCGCGTAATCGAGCGTCAAGAAATCAAGCCTCTTGCCGCGCCATTGCGCGCGTCCGAGGAGCTTATTCAAGCCCTTCAAAAAGTCCGACACGTCTCCTGGTTGTGTAGTCGTCTCGCGGGTGATGACCACGTCTTTACCTAGGCATACGCCACCTGGAATCGTGGGGCACACGATGCCGATGCGGTCGACTTCCTGTAAACCGGCGGCGCTCGTGAGCTCCTCGGTAGCCTTGTCGATGAGGTTCTTGCACAGTGTCACGCTATTGACGTCGTGTTCGTACACAATAACCAATGTGTCGTCGTGTGCGCTGTCACCAAGCCTGGCGGGGAACTTGACGGCGTCTGAAATGAACACCACGGCTGGATACACTCGTTGCATGTTGGACCGAAGCGCACGCTCGTCGAGCGGAGACGGGACATTGGCCGCCGTCGTCTTGTTCGCCGCGGCCGTTTCCACCGTCTTCACCGTCGTTGCGAGATGGTTCGAGCTACCAATTCTAGAACTCTTCAATGTTCTGCCGCTCTTCACGCTTCGTCCATCGTCCGGTTGGAGTTTCATCGCCGCCATCTTGAGCAGCTGATACTCGATGTTGTTTGGCGTGTATTCGGGCGGAACCTCGTTGTCCGCCAACTCATCGAGTTCCGCAAGCGCCATGCCGAGATTGAACATTTGCGTCTTGACAAAAGGTGAGGTGTTCGCGCACTCGAGCGCGCGGCGGTAGTATCGCACCGAGTCCTCGACGCGACCTTGAGAAAGACGCGTGACGGCCAAGTTGTACAGCGCCGGGTAGTAATCCGGCTTGATGGTCAACGCCAGTCGTAATTGTTCGTTGCACGACGTCGATGCGCCTTTGCACCAGTCCAACATGGCTAAGTTTGTTAATGCTTCGACATCCAGTGGGTCATTTTCGATGGCGAGTAAATAGAGCGCGGCGGCACGCTGATGTTGACTGCGGCGAAACGCCAAGTTGCCGAGCTTCACTTTGCTCTTGGCATGTTTGCCGTCAATATTCAAAATCGCTTTGAATTGCGTCTCTGCCTTGACCCATTGCCCGAGTTTGACGTACAACAGCGCCAATGCGTATTGCGCGCGCGTATCTGTCGGGCGCGTGTCGACGGCGCGTTTCATCCATTCCTTTGCCTCGGCGACGGATCCTTGCGCCTCCATGACGATGGCCAAGTTGAACATGCACTTGAAATAGTGCGGTTCCCGATCGAGCGCGGCGAGGTAGCCCAACCGCGCGCTGGTGTAATCGCCCATGTGAAACGCCGCGGTGGCGCTGTTGAAGTGACCAATTGCGCTCACGGGATCTCGACGAATCGCCAACGCGTACGCGGTACTCGCCTTTGACATTTGGCCCTCCTGATAGCAAATGTTCCCCAGCGCAATCTGACGTTGCGACGTCGCCGCGAGCGAGCAAGCCCGCTGCGCAAACGCGCGCGCGAGTTTTACTTCACCAGTTAACGCATAAGCGATCGCCAAGCCATGTATGGCGTCGGCATGGTTCGGATTACGCTCGGTAATACGCTTGTAAATCAATTTTGCCTCGTCAATTTTGCCGTTGCGCATGGCGTCGGCGGCGTACGCTATATCATCGTCTTCGTACTCTCTCATCGTCCCACGCGTAAGGAACGAGTTATCCATTACCGGTGTGATAGAATCCATGAATATATCATCTTCAGCGAAACGAAGGGTGAGCTTTTCACGATCCCAAATGCGACGGCTAATGTAACCGACGACGATGAGGTACGCGAGCGTAGAAATACCCGCGACAGTCCATGATGTTTTGTCCGCCTCTCGACGACCGGGCGGCGGTGGAGCGGCTGCGGGTATTTCGTACGTGCCATCAGGGATACATCGCACGTGATCGATGGCTTCCTGAACTTCGACGCTCAGTTGTCCGTCGGCGCGCATACGAGGCGTCTCTCCAATCCAAGCGGGATCGCCGCTGACGGAGCCCGATGGACACGCAGTACACGCCACCGAACCGAAAGAGCTCGCAAAGAAGTTGTCATCGCAGCTTATGCATTCAAATTGACCCGTAAGGGGTTGTTTCATGCCCCGCGGACAGGAAGAACATGATGAAACACCAGTGGTTTGCGCTACGGAGCCCGCGGCGCACGGCGAACAAAATGTCGCCCCCGTCACCGGCGCTTCTGAACCTCTCGCACACGGTGTGCACGCCACGGCGTTATATTCAGCGGAATATGAACCAGTTGCGCACAAAGTACACACGGATGGAGCCGAGACGTACGATCCGGGCGCACAATTGATGGCCGGAGGGTTGAGAATCGTCGCGCCGACACTGAGCGTGTTCGCAGTCACCGCCGCAGATAGTTTATCGAGCGTCATTGTCAAGTACGTTTGGTTCCATACACCACCGTATGAAGCAGGTTGCATCGCCGGTGTTGTCACCCAAAACGCAACGATGACAGAACCTTGCGTGATGCCAATGACGTCAATGTCATCCGCGGTGGTGCCGTCTCCAATCGACGCCGCGATTCCAGTCTTGAAAGTGTCCTCCTTCGTGCTCGTCCAACCTGCGACGCTGCCATCCAAGCGTAAGGTGATCTCGGGAGGTTTTATATTCGCCGTCACGGGCGGCGGTGATGGCGGTGCCGGCGGAGGCGGAGACGGTGGAGGTGACGGCGGTGGCGCCGGCGGCGGCGGCGCAAGCCCGCACGCTGTCTGCCCAACCGCGCCGAATGTCCCTGTGCCTTCTGCACACGGTTGTGCTTCGGTATTTCCTTCGTCGGGACAATACGTGTCGACAGGACATACTAAGCACACATCACTGGTCGATGCACCGACGTCAGCGCTATACATGCCTCGAGGGCACTTTGTGCAATCGTCCAATGATACCGCTTCGACGAGTGTGCTGTACGTACCGGCTGGACACGATGTACATGACGTTTGACCTCCTCCGCTGTATGTGCCGGCGCCGCAAATATACTGCGCTGCCGAGGAAGTCACGTCGTCGCAGTACATACCAGGAGGACAATACGTACATCCAGTCTGACCACCGTCGCTAAACGTCCCCGGCGCGCAATCCGCGTTCAACGAACCGTCAATCGCTGGACATTTTCTACCAGCCGGGCACTTTGTACATTCAGACACCGTACCGCCAAAACTAAAGTAACCAATCTCACATTTACGCTGCGAATTTTTCGTAATGTCTGTGCAATACCGTCCAGCGTCACACGGTGAACATGAAATGGCGTTGCCGACGCTAAACGACCCCAGAGTGCACGTTCCTTTGGATATTGGCGTCGGACAGTAGGACCCTGCAGGACAATCATCACACGCTATCGCGCCGTCTAAAAGGGCGATTTCACCAATTTCACACAGTTTTGGGGCTTCACCGGCGACGGGACACGAATAGCCCTTGGGACACGGGAGACACGACGTCCCGGATGACGCCACCGGTTGCCTAGACGCATCCGTAGGATCATAAGGCAAGTCAAACGCGTTTGACTGCAACGTGTAACCGCTATAAGTTCCTACTCCGCACTCTTCGTATGCAACTAGGCCAACTGTGGGGCACGACTTACCCGGCGGACACGACTTACACGCGCCTTGACCGGCTTCATCCTGGTACGTGCCAATGCTACACGGGGTACACGCCGTCGACCCTTCTTCAGCGAATGACCCGGCGGCGCAAATTACGGGTGATATCGTCCCCGAATCCGTACACTTAGAGCCTGCCGGACACGCGGCGCATACCGCGGTACCTGCGACCGGCGAGTACGTTCCGGCGTCGCACACGATACATACGGAACTTCCTTCAGCGGCGGCGGAACCGGCGGCGCAAATCTCTGGCGTATGCGTCCCTGAATCCTCACATTTATACCCCGCTGGGCACGCCTCACACACTCCTGCGCCATCTAGCTCGGCATATGTACCAATACCACATACCGTACACGCTGTACTCCCCGCCGCAGCCGCGGAACCTTTGGAGCATACAGTGGGATCCACCGTCGACGCAAACGCGCAGGCCGCACCCGCTGGGCAAATCTTACACAGCTCTCCAGCGACGTCGTTGTACTTACCCACAGCACAAGGCACGGGAATTGTCGATGTTTCCGACGCGCATTCAGTACCCGTTGCACATTGCTGACACGTCGACTGGCCGCCGCCCCACGTACACGTCACCGCCGTCTCCGCCGACACCAATGCCGGCCCACATCCCGTCGCAATCGCCGCCGGCTGCTGCGACGCATCACATGCCACAGAATACACGCCAGTTGTCGTTATCGACGGCACGCACGACAAAGACATCGTCGCCGCATTTCCACCCGTCTCCATCGGGAACACGCACGGCCCAGACGTCTCGCTCAAAAATGCTGCACCACCCGCCGCAAACGTACATGTCCCCACCAACTGCGTGCCGTCATACGTACCATCCGTATACGTTGCTAAAATCGTATCCTGCCAATCTGTGCCCGAACACGTGCTCGCGATGGCGTACTCGCACGTCGCCGTCGGCCCCGTCGCGTACGACCCCGCGCCGCACTGCGTACACACCGAATTCGTCCCCGACACCGTGCTATACGTCCCTTGCGCGCACGGCAAACACGTCTGCGACACATCATCGAGGTACTCGCCATCCACGCACGTCTCCTGCGCGCGAACACGGCGCGACATCGCGAGAGATGCGATGAGCCAGAGCCACGCCATCGCAAAAGGCCGCGTGCGGTTGCGCGTCCGCGCGCGCGCGCCGACGCGCATGGCGCCTCGCGAATGGTTCCGAGACGTCTAACGCGGACGTGTGCGTGTGAAACCGCGCGCGAGAGGCGCGTTGGCGCCCGATGCGGCGCACGGCGGGGGCGTTTGTGACGTCGATTGGTGTCACGCGAGGAGAGAGGGGGACGAACTTTTTTCTTTTTTCTAAACCCTAGTTAGGGTTTAGGTCCGTTTTATACGATTTGATTATGGATAGTATTCCAGATGGGCTAAGTACGTCTAACGTCACTATCGCTCGTCCCACGCGCGTTCGTCGACAGCGACGCCGGTGTGTCGCGCGACATCATTCACGGCGACGAGCACGTCATCGCCGATGGTGAGCTGTGCCACGGATACGGGTTGGCGGTCGTCGGTGGCGCGAATGAGACGGACGGTTTCGGCGTTTTGGAGGAGCACGGCGAGGCGAGCGCCGGTGGTTTTCACGCGAGCTTCGATGAGGACGAGGGAACGGCGTTCGATTTTCACTCGAGCGACGTTGGCGACGCGCGTGCGACCGTGAGAGTCGCAGCATAGGATTTCGCTTCCGGCTTTGAGCTCGCTGAGGTAGGCGGTTTTGTCGTCGGGCGCGGCGCAATACGACGCCGTCGGTCCTGCGTTGACTCGAAAAGGACGCGTGTTTACGTACCCGCATTCGACGTTTTCGGCGTGAACCAGAAACAAACCCGAGGCGAATGAGCCTACGAGCATGCCTTCACCTTGAGCGAAATTCACGCACGCATCGACGGCGCATCTATCGCCAGCGCCGACGCGCTTGACGTCTGTAACCGTCGCCGCGACCAAATCGACTCGGCTGTCGTCTCTCGACGCAAAGTGCTCGCGAAGTATACCATCAATCGCGCGCACTTCCTTCGGGTCTGAAGTACATAAAACCACGCCGTCCACGCCGGTTTCCAACGCCTCAAGCATCGTCCGCGCGCTCGTCGCGTCTCGAACGCGGGCGAATAACCGAGTCGACGACGACGACGCGTACGCCGCCACGAGATTTTCCGCGGGTATGATGCCCCAATCTTCATTCGCATCCATGACTACTATATCAGGCGACGACGACGACGATGCCGCGCGCACGGCAGCCTCGCACTCCTCGGGCGTGGAAATCCTCACCACGCGCGCGCGCGATGTCGACGTCCCGCTCGCGTCCACCACCCTCAACCCATCCTCGCTCACCTTCAACACCTCCACCGCACACGCCGCGCGCACGCGCGACTCAAACGCATCATCCGCGCCCGACACCACCACCGTGCTCGACACCCCGAGCTCCACCGCCGTCGTCACGCACTGTAAATTATCCGTCTCAATCCACACCTCTCGCACGCGGTCTCCCGCGCGCCGCGCCGCGCGCAGCACCGCGCCATCAACATCGCCGCGCGCGCCGCTGCGCGCTCGAACTCCCTTGCGCGCGATCGCGCGCGATGCGGGCGCGACGCACGCGCGCGAAGACGCCATGGCGCGCCGCGGAATGGCGTGCGCAACTGTTTTTGAGTGTCCCATGTGAACACATGTGGCCCGCGCGACATTTCGCGCCGCATACGACGCCGCGCGACGACCGAACGACGCTCGCGATGCGCCGAACGATGATGATGATTGTGCTCGTGACGCTGTGCGCCGTGTGCGGGGCGCGAGCGATGGATGACGACGATAGCGCGCTAGACATGTTGGCGGATTTCATTGCGAGCACTGGGACGGTGGCGTTGTACGACGAGAACACGGGGGAAAAGATTGAAGGATCGATGGCGATCGTGAGCCCGAGTTGGGAGCGCGGGTCGTCGCACGTTGGGGTGTTTTTGCCCGCGGCGGCGATTGATAAGAAAGGGATGACGACGACGACGGTGACGTTGTGCGAGTTCTCAAATCCAGACGCGTGCCTGAACGAGAAACCGTACGCTGGAGCTACGGATGAATTCGCGTGCGGCGAGGATGATGAAGCGCGGGATGATACGGGGTTCGATTGTGATGAAGTCGAGGTTCCAATTGAGCCAGATGGTGACTTGTCCGTGGACATTGAGCTCGAAGATCCGGAATCCGAGGTGGATTACGATGATGGGCCGGCTCCAGCTCCAGCTCGGAAGCTGCTTTCTACCGCGCGCCTCGGCCGCGCGAATCCACGTCGATCGCGTACGCTTCGCACGACTGGTGCGCGTGGAGCAATTCGTGGGTGATTGTGTTGACACCACGCATTCGCATTCAAGACTGTGAAACACCGCGAAAGGACGCGCGCGTGTATCGCGACACGAAACAATGCACACGATGTGTGCCTACATTTGTTTTACAAAAACACTGCTACTTACTGTACTGTTTTACGGCTCATGCAATCACGAAGTTGATACAATAACTGTGCTCCTTCAACTTTACTCGCCAATACGCTCAACGACTTACCTTTGGCGCCGCTTCCGAGCCAACACGCGACGGCTAACGCCGACGCTTCAACCTCGTTGTCTTCTTCGTCGCCCACCGGTTTGGGGACTAATATCACGCACCCATCCGCGACAGATTTCAACTTTTCTATCGACTTGGCGTGCGTAATTTCCTCGGGAATATCACTCGAGCTCGATCGCGCGCCACCGATGGATGCTTTCGCCCCGGGTTCGTCTTGTTGGCGCGCTAAAATCGTTTCCAATTCCGCCGCCCGCACGCGCACGACTTGTTTCTTCATGTGAGGATACACCGCATCCAAGCCTTCCTGCGTGATTCTGTACGCGCATTTCACGCCTTTGACAATTTGACGCTCGAACGCACGAACACCGCACGCGACGACTTGTAGACCCGCGCTGGTGCCATCTTTCGCAGTCGCCGTGAGCACTTTACGCGCTCCTTTGGACAAGTAATACAACCGCTTCGGGGACACGCCGGGGAGGTCTGAATGTTGACGCGTCATGAGCGCACCATCCAGCGCCAACGCGTCACTGAGTCCGTAATGTTTCGTTATGCTCGCCACCGCGCTCGAGTCGTCAAACTTGATCACCGGCGCGACTCGCTTCTTCTCGTTCCATTCGGCGTTTTCCCGGGCGAGTCGATAGGCTTTATTGGCGTCGACGAATGGCAACGCCTCCATGTCCTCGGGAAGCTCTTTCGTTTTCTGAAACACGGTGATGAAGAATCCACCAGTATCGTCTAAATGTGGAAACACCCGCACGCAGCGTTCGAGAGGAAACGTGTCGTACTCAGCGTCCCAAAACATGGTGCGCGCGAGCGTCTTTTGACGCTTGCGCCCGGCAGAGTCATCGAACGATTCATGAAAGCCAAAGACGTCACCAACCTTCCAATACTTCATCCCAGGCCGACGTTTAAGTTTGGGTAAGCTGCTAGAGACGTCGACTAATTCAACGCTTCCTTTTGCGCGCTTTAAGAGCGCCGCGACGACGGATTCATTCTCCATCGGGTTGAGCGAGCACGTGCTATACACCAACCGCCCGCCAACTTCTAACAACCGCAATGCGTGCGTGGCAATCTCGAGTTGTAACGTGTGCAAATCAACGCCACTCGATGGATTCCACTTGCGCCACAAATCCGGTGATTTGCGCAAGGTTCCATCCCCGCTACACGGTACGTCGGCCAAAATGCGATCGAACCGAAGCTTCGCGCCCTTCGCGTCGTACAACATCGGAAACAGCTGCGCTTGATGATTCGTCACCACCAGCGCCGGCGAATTACTCCGTTTACACTGATGTGTCAATAAATTACTCCGCTGTAGCGACGCATCATTCGCGATGACGACACCGCTCGGCGACTTGCCGCCTTTTCCGCTCGCCGCGTGCGACATTTCCAACAACTGACTCGTCTTACTCCCCGGTGCCGCGCACATATCAATCACGCGATGCCCAGGCTTAACATCCAGCAGCAACGGAGGAATCATACTCACCAACTCCTGACGCGTCAACGCCCCAGTCGCGCCCGCTTGCTTTAAAAACTCGTGCAACGCCACCACCCCGCGCGACGCCGACGCCTTCAACGTCGCGTCCCTCGCCACGTCAATCTGAAACGCCAATCGCTCTGGGTACCACCCCACGCACTTGGGCGCACGCATCGCCCCACCTTCTCGCGCCAACGCCGGGAGCAAATCGCGCTCGAGTCGCCGTCGAATCGCACCGAGAAGCTTGGAGCTCGCATTCACGCGAAACGTGAGCGGCAACGGCGTCTGAAACGCGCGCATCATGCGCGCGAAATCATCCTCATCCGCGCACACGCCCTGGGCGCGGTAGTACGCCTCGAAACGCTCGTTCGTCAGCGCGCATTCGCCGCCGCCGCCTTCAACGCCGTCGTCCCGCGCGCGCTTCGACATGATGTGACGGCGCCGCCTCGACCGCGCCACTTCCTAAACCCTACATGTTCATATATAACAACCACCAAGACCCATCACGTGGTCGCCATAGACATATGATCACTATGTACATATCTAAACCCCAAACCCTCTATAGAATTGTTTTGAAACTTCGTGGCCCCGACGCCGCGACCGATCCGATCGCCATCGTCATCCTCCGTATGGGCACACAGTATACACATGTACGTCATCACACGTGTGCACACGTCGTCCTCGCTCTGTCGCGCACATACCGAGAGGGGACTCTATGTACGCCAAGGCATCTCCGCATCGAATCTCCACCGATCATATCGCCGCGCGTCGGTCGATGATGGGCGTTCGGTGCGCTCGAGTATGGAACACACAGGTAGGGTTCCCGACGGCTGGCGATGGCGTCGTCGTGCGTCGCGCGTCGTCACACGTCGTCGTGCGTCGTCACACGTCCGTCGTCGACGCGGAACGTGTGCGCACCGCGAACGCACCCGATCGCACCGAGGCGAACGCATCTTGAACGCACGCGGAGACGGCGAGACGGCGAGGCG
>Ga0181555_1002817_pt1 | contig 14191 bp, 12 predicted proteins | sample 011ome_15_FD_145601 | JGI IMG/M metagenome (GOLD analysis project Ga0181555, IMG submission 145601) | Coastal salt marsh microbial communities from the Groves Creek Marsh, Skidaway Island, Georgia - 011504AT metaG (spades assembly) | ecosystem: Environmental > Aquatic > Marine > Intertidal zone...
GATCAAATCCGCATAGGGGCGATCGGTTGGCCGTTTCGCATCCAGAATGGCACAAATCTTGTGCACGATATCGATATTGCGCGCCTCATTCTCGCCGCCGATATTATAGCTGCGTCCGATATGGCCCGCGGTGACGACCGTCAAAAGCGCGTCTGCGTGGTCTTCGACATAAAGCCAATCGCGAATGTTTTCCCCCGCGCCATAAACAGGGATCGGCTTGCCTGCCAAGGCGTTTAGGATAATCACAGGGATCAGCTTTTCCGGAAAATGATAGGGGCCGTAATTGTTGGAACAATTCGTCAAGACGACAGGCAAGCCATAGGTTTCATGCCATGCACGCACCAAATGATCGCTGCCTGCCTTGGATGCGGAATAGGGGCTGCGCGGATCATAGGGGGTGGTTTCGGTAAATTGGCCGCTGGGGCCAAGGGATCCGAACACCTCATCCGTTGAAATGTGGTGAAAGCGGAATGTATCGGGTTTGCCCGCGCCGATCCAATAGGTTCGGGCCGCTTCCAACATGTGAAACGTGCCAACGATATTGGTTTCAATAAAATCGGCAGGCCCATCGATGGAGCGATCAACGTGGCTTTCGGCGGCAAGATGCATGACGATATCGGGGCGGTGTGTTGCAAACACGCGATCCAACCCTGCGCGATCACGGATGTCGCAATGTTCAAAGCAATAGTTCGGATGATCCGCAACGCTGGCCACATTGTCCAAACAGGCGGCATAGGTCAGGGCATCCACATTGATGACCCGATGACCCCGCGCAATCGCCAAACGCACAACCGCCGATCCGATAAATCCAGCACCGCCTGTGGTTAAGATGGTCGTCATTCTATGCCTCGTAGCTAAAGGGGCTGTCAAAATCGCGCAAACGCGGCGCGGCGGCATCTTTGGGCGAAAGCTGTGCTTGGGTTGGATCAAGCGGCCATTGAATGCCAATATCTGGATCATCAAAGCGCACCGCGCCGTCGCAGTCGGGCGCATAGTAATCAGAGCATTTATAGACGATCTCGGTGTCCGGTTCCAAGGTCATGAAGCCATGAAGGAACCCCGCAGGGATGAACAGCTGTTTGCCGTTGTCAAAGCTGAGCTCTTCCCCCATCCAATGCCCATAGGTTGGGCTGCCGCGCCGAATGTCGACGGCCACATCAAACAACCGACCACGCCCGCAGCGCACCAATTTTGCCTGTGCATGCGGGGGCGATTGGAAATGCAATCCCCGCAGCGTACCGACAGCGTGGGACATGGAATGATTGTCTTGGACAAAATCGATCTCAATCCCGTCTTGGGATAAGCGCGCCTTATTCCATGTTTCGCTGAAAAACCCGCGATCATCACCAAAGCGTTTTGGTGTGATGACTTTCACATCTGATAACGACATTGCGGCACCTTTCCCTAAATCGGCTGCATTTAGGTTACACATTAAACGCAGGAACATTCAATCCTTTCGCCTTTGGTCTTGACCACACCCATTCAATCCCTAAGTGAGTGGGAATGACACCCACAAGGAACCGTTGCATATGGAATTGAAACAAAGCGATCTTGCCGAACTCGACCAGATTGTCGAATTGTATCGGGATACATTTACGGCATCCGAAGGGCCGGATGAGGGGGGGATGATCGCGGATCTGTCCAAAAACCTGATGACCACAACACAGCCAAGCGACATTTATGTTTTCACAGCTGTTGATCAGGGTGTGATCGTGGGGGCCATTATCTTCACGCGCCTGCGCTATGACGGGTCTGATCAATCGGTCTTTGTCTTGGGGCCAGTCGCGGTTCACAGCCAAGAACAATCAAAAGGCGTTGGATCAGCGCTTATTCGGCATGGCTTGGATGTCTTGCAGCGTGACGGTGTTGGTCTTGCGACAACCTATGGTGACCCGAACTATTACACGCGGTTTGGGTTCATTCCGACGTCCCAAGATGACGTGTCCGCACCCTTTAGCCTTCAATACCCTGAGGGGTGGATGGTGCAATCATTGCAGGGACAGGATATTCCAAACCTGACGTCAAAGTGCACCTGCGTCAGCGCTTTTGATAACCCAGCCTTCTGGTAAGGCTTGCAAATGTATCAAGGGGCACGATGAGTGCCCCTGTCTGTGAAATCCGTTTTTATTCAGGATCCATCGAATAGATCATGCGTTCGTTACACGGTGCCACGCGCAGAATGTTTGTCGTTCCGGGAATGTTGAACGGCACACCTGCGGTGATCACGATCTGATCGTTTTGCGTGGCGTATCCTTCGGCCAATGCGGCACGAACGGCGCTGACCACGGCTTCTTTAAAGCGGATTTTTTCACCCGACATCACACAGTTTGTCCCCCATGTTAACGCCAAGCGGCGGGCGGTGGACATCAGCGACGTCATTGCGATGATCGGCACCCGTGGGCGTTCGCGTGCGGTCAAAAGCGCAGTTGTGCCCGATTGGGTATAGCAGCAGATCGCCTTAATATCCGTAGTTTCTGCGATTTCACGTGCGGCGGCCACGATGCCATCGGCAACAGATTGGCGTTCAGCGGTGCGAGATGCTTCGATCACTTCACGATAGGTTGGATCACTTTCAACTTCGACTGCAACGTTGTTCATGGTTGTGACGGCTTCAATCGGATAGTTGCCTGCCGCGGATTCTGCTGACAACATGATGGCATCTGCGCCTTCGTAGATCGCGGTTGCCACGTCGGACACTTCGGCGCGGGTGGGCATCGGGCTTTCGATCATGGATTCCAGCATCTGTGTTGCCACGATCACAGGTTTTGCTGCCGCGCGGCAGCGGCGCACCAAGCGTTTCTGAATCGGTGGGACGTTCTGCACAGGCAGCTCAACACCCAAATCCCCACGGGCGACCATGATGCCGTCAGAGACGTTCAAAATGTCATTAAACCGTTCCACGGCCGACGGCTTTTCGATTTTTGACAAAATCGCCGCCCGACCACGGGCCAATTCGCGGGCTTCCATCAAATCTTCGGGACGCTGAACAAAGGACAGGGCCAACCAATCAACACCCAATTCGCAGGCAAATTCCAAATCCTTGCGGTCTTTGTCGGACAGGGCCGCCAAAGGCAACACCACGTCAGGCACGTTCACACCCTTGCGGTTGGAAATGGTGCCGCCGGTGATGACCACGCAATCCGCGTGATCGCGGCTGCAGCTTGTGACGCGCAGACGGATTTTTCCATCATTGACCAACAAATGCGCATCAGGGCGTAGCGCGGCAAAGATTTCGGGATGTGGCAGGTTCACACGTGTCACGTCACCGGGCGCATCGGTTAAATCTAATCGGAATGTGGCCCCTTCGACCAGCTCTTCTTCGCCGTTGGCAAAAACGCCCACACGCAGCTTTGGTCCCTGCAAATCGGCCAAAATCGCAATCGGGCTGTTCAGCTCTTTTTCAATCATGCGGATGATCTTGTGACGCTCTGCAATGTCTTCATGTGTGCCGTGGCTCATGTTCAGGCGAAACACATCTGCGCCTGCTTCGTGCAGGGCTTTGATGGTTTGGTAATCGTTCGAAGCTGGGCCCAATGTGGCCACGATTTTTACATTGCGATGACGTCTCATGTCGGATCCTTTGGCATCTTTTTCTGCAACCCTATCAAAACAACCTGCGTGTCAAAATAAAAAACACACCCATCGCAGTGTTAGCGGTAACATTTCGCTCGCTTATGCCCCATTTCTATGGGTGATGCAACCATTCGCTTTGGAAATATTTATCACGCACTGGACGATGAGGACAAAGATCATATATCTGTGTAACACCTACATAAAGGATCACACGATGGACGATCAAACCCGCCTTGAACTCGAAGCCGCTGCATTTCGTGCCCTGCGCGATCACCTGATGGTCAAGCGTACCGATGTGCAAAACATCGATATGATGAATTTGGCGGGCTTTTGCCGCAACTGTCTGTCGCGTTGGTACCAAGAGGCTGCGAATGAACGCGGCATCGATATGGACAAAGACACGGCGCGTGAAGTTTTTTATGGCATGTCGATGGACGACTGGAAAGCCAAACATCAAACCGATGCGAGCGCGGATCAGCAAAAGACCTTTGAAAAGGCCTTTGCCGAAAACGTTGGGACGAAAAATTAATCGTATTTGCGTTGATCTTCGATGACCAGCCCGTCGCGAGGCAATCCCCCCGCGCCGACCAATTCAATCGTGCCTTTTAACTTTAAACATTCGATCACGGACGCGTCATACCGGCTTGGATCGGTGGCATCGGTTTCCAAGCGAACGGTCATCGCGTCCATTTCGCCGCTGCGCGTTGCGATCACACGGGCGCGCGCAATTTCGGGATGCTTCTCAACCAAGGCCGCGACCTGTTCAGGACGCACAAACATGCCCTTGATCTTGGTGGTTTGATCGGCGCGCCCCATCCAACCTTTGATCCGCATATTGGTCCGCCCGCATGGCGACTGCCCGGGCAAAACGGCTGATAAATCGCCGGTCGCAAACCGGATCAAAGGATAATCAGGGTTTAATGAGGTCACAATGACTTCGCCAACCTCACCGGGTTCAACGGGGATGCCTGTGCCTGGAATGACGATTTCCACGATGATGCCTTCGTCAACAATCATGCCTTCTTGCGCGGGGCTTTCATAGGCGACATTGCCCAGATCGGCAGTCGCATAGTTTTGTAAACACAAAATGCCGCGATCCGCATATTCCTGACGCAAAGACGGAAACAAGGCACCCCCGCCAACAGCGGCCTTGGTGATTGACAGTTTTTCGCCCATCTCATCGGCTTTGTCCAAAATCACCTTAAGATAATCAGGCGTGCCCGCATAGGCGGTCGATCCAATATCGACGGCGGCACGCACCTGTAATTCGGTTTGCCCTACGCCTGCGGGAACAACGGCCGCCCCAACCGCGCGGGCGCCATTTTCAAAAATCATGCCCGCAGGTGTCAGATGATAGCCAAAGCAGTTCTGAATAATATCACCCTTGCCGATCCCGACCGCATTCAAAAACCGCCCGATCCGCCACCAATCATGGCCCACCCCACCTGGTTCATAGATCGGGCCAGGGGATTGAAAGATGTGTGCAAACTCGTGGGTTTTTAACGCGCCAAAGCCGCCCAAAGGATGTCCTGCGATTTGCTTTTTGCTCAGCTCGGATTTGCGCAAAACAGGCAACTGTGACAAGGCCGCAATCGTTGTGATCGCAGCGGCATCAACATCCGCCAAACTCTCACGATAGCCTGCCAAAGCTTGGGCGCGTGCGATCTGCTGCGGAAGGTCGCGTGCCAAATCGGCATTGCGCTGATCATCGCTGCGTGTTTCGAGGTGATCAAAAAAGCTCATCGTTAGGTCTTTCATCTTTGTCTAAATACTCATCGCCGTAGGCGTTTGGCCGCAGGCCAAATCAGGCCAACCAACGCTTGCGACGACGATAGCTGCGCACATCGCGAAATGACTTGCGGCCTTCGTCGGACATGCCCAGATAGAATTCTTTCACATCGGGGTTTTCGCGCAATTCTGCGGCGGGTCCGTCCATCACAACGCGGCCTGATTCCAAAATATAGCCGTAATGGGCATAACGCAGCGCCACGTTGGTGTTTTGCTCGGCCAACAGGAACGTCACGCCTTCATTTTCGTTTACGGATTTCACGATCTCGAAAATCTGTTCCACCAATTGCGGGGCCAATCCCATGGACGGCTCATCCAGTAAAATGGTTTCTGGGCGGCTCATCAAGGCGCGGCCAATTGCGCACATTTGCTGTTCCCCGCCTGATGTATAGCCCGCTTGCGACCGGCGGCGTTCTTTGAGCCGTGGGAAATAATTATAGACCATTTCCAGATCCGCAGCGACAGCACCCTTGCCATCCGTGCGCGTGTAGGACCCTGTCAAAAGGTTTTCTTCGATTGTTAAATGTTCAAAACAATGACGGCCTTCCATCACCTGAATGACCCCGCGCTTTACCATCTCTGCGGGATCTGATGAATCGATACGCGTGTTGTTATAGCTGATCATGCCCTTGGTGACTTCGCCACGTTCGGAATGCAACAGGTTGGAAATCGCCTTGAGCGTCGTGGTTTTTCCCGCGCCATTTCCCCCCAGTAACGCCGTGATCGACCCTTTGGGGACTTTCAACGAAACACCCTTGAGAACCAAGATCACGTGGTTATAGATCACTTCGATATTGTTGACTTCTAACAGTGCGTCATTTTGTGTTGTCGTATCCAGCATAGGCCTATCTTTCGAAAGCGTTCAAGTGATGCGGCCCCCGGTTCCCCAAGGGCCGCAACAGGATTAGTTACATCCAGGAGTGATGTTGTTTTCCGCTGCAAATGCTGCAGAGTCTTCGGAAATCAACGGGTTCAGGATGTCTTGGTCAGATTGAACGAAATCTGTGATCAAACCCCAAGATTTCGCGCTTGCATCCCACTGGGCAACGGCAACCAAGCCGTCCCCACCGTGGTTTTGGCAGCTTACGTTAAAGCTTGGGCCGAAACCGGGCAGACCAAGAGAGGCCATTTTTTCTTCGGTGATGACAAGGTTTTCCATACCGTCACGCATTTGCGCAGGTGTGATTGCGCTCACGCCGTGGATGCCTTGGGCTGTTTTTGCTGCTTCGGCTGCCAACATCGCGGCGTATAGACCGCGGTTGTACAGCGCTGTACCGATTTGATCGCCTGCACCCGCAGCTTTGCCTGTTGCGACAACGTGCTTTTGGATGTCGTCAAACACTGGGAAATTTGATCCAACGTTGTGGAACGTCAATGCCTTATAGCCATTCGCACCGTCACCTGCTGGCAACACGTCATTTTCAGAGCCTGACCACCAGATACCGATAAAGTTTTCCATGTTGAAACGGATGTTGACCGCTTCTTGGATCGCGACTTGGTTCATCACGCCCCAGCCCCACATCAGGACATAATCAGGACGGTCACGGCGGATTTGCAGCCACTGTGATTTTTGTTCTTGGCCAGGGTGATCCACAGGCAGCAAGGACAATTCAAAACCATGCTTTTTCGCCGCTTCTTCCAAGGTGCGGATCGGTTCCTTACCATAGGCAGAGTTGTGGTAGACAAGCGCGATTTTCTTGCCTTCTAGGCTGCCGCCATTTTCACCCAACAGGTATTTCACCGCAACCGATGCGCCATCCCAGTAGTTCGCAGGATAGTTAAAGATGCTGCGGAACACTTCGCCGTTTTTCGCGGATGTCCGGCCATAGCCCATAGAGTGCACAGGAATGCCGTCTGCTGTTGCTTTGGGGATCAGCTGATATGTGATACCTGTGGACAGCGGTTGATACACCAATGCACCTTCGCCTTTGGTGGATTCATAGCACTCGACGCCTTTTTCGGTGTTATAGCCTGTTTCACATTCCAACAGGTTCACCTTTTCGCCACCAATGCCGCCGTCACGTTCGTTCAGCAGTGTGAAATAATCTTGGTATCCGTCAGCAAAAGGAATGCCATTGGCCGCGTATGGGCCTGTGCGGTAGCTGAGCGCTGTGAAAGTAAGATCTGCGAAGGCGGGTGCCGCTGCAACCATGCCTGCAATCGCAGCTGTGATCAAAGTTTTTTTCATCGGTAAAGGTCCTCCCATTTTGAAATCCGATGGTTTCAGTGCGCCAGGGTTAGTGCCCTGATCGATAACTTGGGCCCTAGTACGGAAAGGGCCAAAGCCGTAGTTTTTCTTTTGTGACCCGCCATAATTGCGCAAGTCCATGCGGTTCTGCGATCAAGAATACGATGATCAAACCGCCAACAATCATAAACTCCAGATGTGCGGCCAAGTCGGTCGGCCATCCAAGTGTTCCCACCAGAACGTTTTTCAAGAAAACTGGCAAGAGAACAAGGAACGCCGCGCCTGCAAAGCTGCCGAAAATGGATCCCAATCCGCCAATGATAATCATGAACAGGACAAGGAATGATTTGTTGATGCCGAATGCTTCGCCAACTTCAACCGCGCCAAGATAGACGGAAAAGAACAGCGCACCGGCAATTCCGATAAAGAATGAACTGACCGCAAAGGCCGAGAGTTTGGCGGTCAACGGGTTCACCCCAATGATTTCTGCCGCGATATCCATGTCGCGAATGGCCATCCATCTACGGCCCATTGATCCGCGTGTCAGGTTGCGGGCAATGATCGCGCAGATGGTGACAAACACCAAACACACCATATAGGATGCCCAACTGTCCGTATTTGCCCCTGTGACAGGAATGCCAAATACTGTGCGTTCAGGCGCCGAAATCTGACCCGATGCGGAATAGTTGTAAAACCACGGTACACGGTTAAACAGCCAGACAAGGAAAAACTGTGCCGCCAATGTAGCAACCGCCAAATAGAACCCCTTGATCCGCAAGGACGGAAGACCAAACAACACCCCCACAATCGCGGTGATGCCGCCGGCCAAAACGACGTGGATCAAAATGTTCACTTCGGGAAAGCTGGTCATCAGCTTATAGACGGCATAGGCCCCAACGGCCATAAAGCCCCCCGATCCCAAGGACACCTGCCCACAATATCCAACAAGGATATTCAAACCAATCGCTGCAATCGCATAGATCAGAAAAGGCAGAAAGATCGCGTTTGCCCAATAATCGTTGATCATGAACGGGATCACCGCAAAGGCCACAAACAGCACCAAATAATAGCGATAGCGGTCAAATTTGATCGGGAACGTTTGGTTGTCGTCCTGATACGAGGTTTTGAAATCCCCTGCTTCACGGTAAAACATTATTTACACTCCCGACATAGTTTCAAATAAGATGTCATGCCCGCCATAAGCCCGCCAAAGGCCAAGAGCGTGGCAATCACCATCTGTGTTTCCGATAGATCTGGCGTTAAGACAGCAACCGCGCCAAACGTCCAAAAGCTGAGCCAGCCGATCACGCAGGTGATAGCGCAAGATTTCATCACTACACCCTCTCGATGATTTTTTCGCCAAACAGGCCTTGCGGACGAAACACAAGGAACAACAAGGCAAGAACATATGCAAACCAGTTTTCGGTCGCGCCGCCAATCATCGGACCGACCAAGAATTCAAATAGTTTTTCGCCCACACCAATGATCAAACCGCCGACAATCGCACCGGGAATTGAGGTGAACCCACCCAGCATGAGAACGGGCAATGCCTTGAGCGCGATAAGCGATAGGGAAAACTGCACCCCTGATTTCGTGCCCCACATGATCCCCGCGACCAAGGCCACGAAACCCGCAACAGACCACACCATCACCCAGATAAAGTTGAGGTTGATGCCAACAGACAGCGCTGCTTGGTGATCATCGGCCACCGCACGCATGGCGCGACCTTGTTTGGTGTATTGTGAAAATGCCACCAGTATCGCCACCATGATGGCGGCGATGATTGTGGCCACGATATCAAGGTTATCGATAAAGAACCCATAGTTGAACATGTTATAGGTCAGCTCATCAATCCACAGGTTGATCCCTTGGGGCAGTCCGACATCCAATTTCTTGATGTCCGCACCCCACATCAGATCGCCCAGACCTTCCATGAAATAGGCCAAACCAATGGTCGCCATGAACAGGATGATCGGTTCTTGTCCGACCAAATGGCGGAAGATCACCTTTTGGACGATCCACGCCAATGCAACCATCACACCCATTGCCAGAAGGATCCCGACAAATGCAGGCAGATGCCACCCAAAGTGATGCACATCTGTGCCAAAGACCGCATTGATCAGATGTGAAAACGGCACTTGGCCTTCCATGATCCCAACCAAGGTCATCGCCGAAAACAATGCCATCACGCCTTGGGCATAGTTAAAGATCCCAGACGCTTTGTAGATCAGAACAAAGCCCAAGGCGACCAAAGCATACAGCACGCCCGCCATTAGGCCGTTTAGAAAGACTTCCATCGCAAAGATCAGTTGATCAGACATGGCGGTTCTCCTCAAAAGTGGGGGTAGTGCTGTCGGTGCAGGCCACCGACGCGATACCGACGTTTATCAGACGCGTTACAGTTGCGGATGTCTTAGTCATGTGACACCCCCAAATAGGCGTCGATCACGTCTTGGTTATTGCGCACCTCATCGGGGGTGCCATCGCCAATTTTCTTGCCGTAATCCATCACAACCACGCGGTCAGACAGATCCATCACCACGCCCATATCGTGTTCGATCAACGCAATGGTGGTGCCAAATTCGTCATTCACGGACAGGATAAAGCGGCTCATGTCCTCTTTTTCCTCGACGTTCATGCCGGCCATGGGTTCGTCTAACAACAGCAGTTTTGGTTCCGATGCCAAGGCACGCGCCAATTCAACACGTTTTTTCAACCCATAAGGCAGGCGTGCAACAGGTGTTTTGCGGATATGTTGAATTTCAAGGAAATCAATGACTTTCTCACAGATTTCGCGATTTTCAACCTCTTCCCGTTCTGCCGCCCCGCGCCAAATCGCTTGGCTCAAGAGGCCCGATTTCATTTGCGTCAAACGGCCTGTCATCACGTTATCCAACACGGTCATCCCTTCGAACAGCGCGATGTTTTGAAAGGTCCGCGCAATGCCTTGGCGGGCAACCTCAAAGGGTTTCATCGGCTTGCGGGGTTCGCCGCGGAACCAGACTTCGCCTTCTTGGGGCACATAGAACCCCGAAATCACGTTCAGCATCGATGATTTGCCCGCGCCGTTTGGGCCAATGATGGCACGAATTTCGCCTTCGCGGATGTCGAAACTGATGTTTTTAATCGCCTCAACACCCCCGAAACGCAGGGTGATGTTGCGCATATCCATGACCACGCCACCAATCGTGCGGCCGTCAGCAGTCACATATCCTTGTTCAGTGTCTAACATAGGGTTTCCTTATTCTGCCGCGATTTTTTGGGCGCTGGGCACGACGGTTGCGTCCCGCAATTCAAGGGTCGCTTTGATCTTGCCTTTGCGGCCATCTTCATAGGTGACTTCGGTTTCGGTATAGACGCTTGAGGATCCGTCATAGAGCGCCGTGACCAGATCATCGAATTTCTCGCCAATGATTTTGCGGCGCACTTTGCGGGTACGGGTCAATTCACCGTCATCGGCATCCAATTCTTTGTGCAACACAAGGAACCGATGGATTTGGCAGCCTGACAACATTGGGTCTTGGGCCACCGATTGGTTGACTTCGTTCACATGCGCTTGGATTGCGTCCAAAACTTTTGGATGCCCTGCCAATTCTTGGTAACTGGAATAGGCGATGTTATTGCGCTCGGCCCAGTTTCCGACTGCCGACAGGTCAATATTGATAAAGGCCACGCATTTATCGCGCCCCGCGCCGAATACGACGGCCTCAAGGATATTGGGATAAAACTTGAGCTTATTTTCCACAAATTTGGGCGCGAACATGCCGCCATCCGACATTTTGCCCACGTCCTTGGCGCGGTCGATAATGCGCAGGTGGCCTGTGCCCTCTTCAAAGAAACCCGCATCGCCCGTCGCAACCCATCCTTCGGGGTCTTTGGTGTCGGCGGTGCTTTCGGGGTTTTTATAGTATTCGACAAAGGTACCGGGGCTGCGATAATACACTTCTCCATTGTCACCGATGCGCACTTCGACGCCGGGGCTTGGTACGCCAACGGTATCGGATCGCACTTGGCCGTCAGGTTGTTGGGTGATGAAAACCGACGCTTCGGTTTGACCGTAAAGCTGTTTTAGATTGATGCCCAAAGACCGATAGAAATCAAAGATTTCGGGCCCAATCGCTTCGCCTGCGGTGTAACCCACGCGGATGTTTGAAAAGCCCAGCGTGTTTTTCAGCGGGCCAAACACCAGAAATTCGCCCAATGTATATTTGACACGATCCCACAGCCCGACGGTTTCCCCGTCCAATATTGCAGGGCCAACTTTGCGGGCATGCGCCATAAACGTATCGAACAGCCATTTTTTGACTTTGCTCGCGTCTTCCATACGGATCATGACGTTTGTCAATTGGGTTTCAAAGACCCGAGGCGGGGCAAAGTAATAGGTCGGCCCAATTTCGCGCAGATCCAACCCCATCGTGTCTTGGCTTTCTGGGCAGTTCACACAGAAGCCTGTCCAATAGGCCTGACCAATGGAAAAGATGAAATCACCGACCCACGCCATTGGCAGGTAGGCAAGCACTTCGTCGGTTGCCTTGAGGCCATCAAACTCGGACGAGGCTTGTGCCGTTTGAATGATATTGCGATTGGATAGAACAACGCCTTTTGGCTTGCCTGTCGTGCCCGAGGTATAGAGCATCACGCAGGTGCTGTCCCATGTCAGTTCAGCTTCGCGTTTTTGCAGTTCGCCCATAAGGGATGATTGTTTGGCACGCCCATTTTCCATCACCGCTTCGAACGCGTGCAGCCGTGTGTGATCGTATTTGCGCATGCCGCGCGGATCGAGGTAAATCATATGTTCGAATTCAGGCAGGTCGTTTTGAACCTCAAGCACCTTGTCCACTTGTTCCTGATCGCCCACGATGACAAAGCGCGCGCCACAATGTGCCAAAACATAGGCCATTTCTTCGGCGCCTGCGTCTTGGTACAGCGGCACCGGGATTGCGCCCGCCATTTCTGCGGCGACCATCGACATATACAGGTTAGGCCGGTTGCGCCCGATGATGGCGACAAAGTCACCACGATTGACGCCCAAATCCAAAAGACCCAATGCAAGGCTTTGGGTTTCGTCCAATGCCTCTGCCCAAGTCCATGATTGCCAGATGCCGAATTCTTTTTCGCGGTAGGCCGCGGAATTTGACATCACGCGTGCATTCCGACGCAAAAGTGCAGGAACGGATTGCAACCCGTCTGCGCCACTTGATGGCTGTGTCACCGATGTGTCCTCCCTAATGCGGGTCGCGTGCCCGCTTGATTAGGGCTACGTTCGGAATCAACCGTTTCGCCATGTTTGCAGAATTGTTACGAATTGTTACAGGGTCAATTTTTTGACGCCAACCCCATGTTGCCGAATTGGCGGATGCCCCAAAGACAGCGCACGCCACAGCGATGAGCGCCGCATTTTCAGCGGGCACGCCCTATATTTGGTCAAAACGCCCAGTTGCAAGAATCAGGTGGTCCTTATTGTACCGATTTGATCGCCGGATAGGTCGCGCGAAATCGGTCAAACCCCTCTGCGAATGCGGGCATCAACGCGGGATCTGGATCAATTTGATCGGCCATGGCGGGGATGCCCATAATCTCGTCAACACTTGCATCGCCTGCGGCCGTCATGCCCAAACGCGCCGCGCCCAAGGCCGCGCCGAATTCACCCTTGGCTGGCAATGTCAGCGGAACGCCCAAGACGCTTGCGATGACGCGCAACCAATAGCGTGATGCAGATCCACCGCCGATGGCGATCAGGCTTTGAAATGTTGCACCCGTCCCGCAGAGCGCATCATAACTGTCGCGCAATCCATAGGCGACGCCTTCTAAGACCGCTTGGGTCATGTCTTCGATTGTGGTGCCGACGGACAAACCGGTAAAGGCCCCGCGGATCTCGGCGTCGTTATGCGGTGTCCGTTCCCCTGACAAATATGGCAGGAACCGAAGCGTTGACGGCGCCCTAAGGTCATGCCCCAAGGCTTTGGTTAAATCAGCAGGCGATTTACCTGTGATTGAGGATAACCAATTCAAACTATCCGTTGCGGACAGCATAACGCCCATTTGATACCAACGATCAGGGACCGCATGACAAAACGTGTGCAGCGCCGTTTCGGGTGCAGGGCGGTATCCGTTGCGTGCGGCCAGCAAAACACCAGAGGTCCCAAGCGACACAAATCCAACCCCTTCGTTCAATGCGCCAATGCCACAGGCCGCGGCGGCGTTGTCACCTGCACCACCTGCCACCGTGACAGGGCCTGCGATGCCCCATTTCTGGCGAAGATCATCGCGCAACTGCCCCGCTGCGGCAGAACCTTCGACCAAGCGGGGCATTTGATCACGCCGCATATTGCCCGCATCAAGCAATCGATCAGACCAATCGCGCGCCCCGACGTCCAACCATGAGGTTCCCGCACTGTCGGACATATCCGCAACATAATCACCCGTCAGATGGAAATTCATATAGGCTGCAGGCAACAGAACTTTGGACACTTTGGCATAGGTCTCGGGTTCGTTTTCGCGCACCCACTCCAACTTGGGCGCGGTAAAGCCTGCAAAGACGATATTCCCCGAAAGATCCCGCACCCCTGCGGTTTGATCCAACCGCGTGGCCTGCGATTGGGATCGCGTGTCATTCCACAAAATACAAGGTCGCAGAACGCG
>Ga0181555_1002825_pt1 | contig 14180 bp, 11 predicted proteins | sample 011ome_15_FD_145601 | JGI IMG/M metagenome (GOLD analysis project Ga0181555, IMG submission 145601) | Coastal salt marsh microbial communities from the Groves Creek Marsh, Skidaway Island, Georgia - 011504AT metaG (spades assembly) | ecosystem: Environmental > Aquatic > Marine > Intertidal zone...
TGTGCTGTTGTCAAGTCTTGACTATGTAGAATGATCGTCTTCATATGTCACCTTGTTAAATATGGTGCGGAAGGAGAGACTCGAATTCTGTTTTAAAACCAGCATAAGCCACTCAACCCCCGTACTAAAGGAAATAAAAAAATGAAATTGGTCTATTTTGGTGTATTTTGTGAGGCATGTTGGCAATATGTTGTCAAACTTTTTTCAAACAAAAAACATCTTAATAGCTAAAAAAACCAAATATTATAAGTCAATAATTATACTCAAAGCAATCCACGCTTTAGACTTTATTTACACCTTAAATCATCATATCTATAAACAATTTTGCTTATTTTTACTCATTGAAAACCCGCCCAAACTATTTTGATAAATAATGGCTTGTACGATTGGATTCGTTTGCGAATAAGCTTGATACATCATGCATCCATCATTATCCCTGCCAATGGGAATATAAAACAAGTGTTCATTGACTTTAATAGCCTTACTTAAATCAATCTGAATGTGCTGATCCGAGGTTTTAACCTCTTCAGAAGTACAGCCCAACAACACAACAAGTGAAAAAATTACAAGACTTATTTTTAGTTTTCTATTCATTAGAATTTTTTATTTATCTTTATCATCATTTGATTTTCAGATTTAGCAGTTGCATCATGGTTTGGATTATCTCTGTAATTCAATAAAACTGTCATAGCAGTATCTTTACTATAATTATCCGAATAGCCAACCGTCAATATTTTTTCACTTGCTATAGGGCTTAATGAAACTGTTTGATCGATAAAACTAATACTATCATCCATATTTAATCCATTGGCAGTTGTTAAAATCATGTTGCCATTCTCAACCCTTGTTGGCTGCTTGTAAGTTGCAAATAATGTATCACCTTTAGAGTAAACGTCAGCACCAACTAAAGATGCTGAATACCCAGAGCTATCAATGGTTGAAATATTTGATACTACTGAATTTTCCAAAGTATTTACACTAGTCCGCCCTTTATTATATTGAGCAACAACATCTAAATGATTGTTAACTTTTGATCTAGCAATTAAATTAATAAAATTTGTTTTAGATATGCCGGTTTGATAAGCACCACTAAAATAGTTAGATAAAAAAGTATCATCTTCCTCCAAATGGCTAACCTGTGTAATTAATGACGAATCTTTAGTGGGGTTTATAAGTACAGATGCATTTACACCATTAATAGAGTGCGTGTTACTTTTATCTGTATATCCAGATACAACACCTAAAGAAGTTTTAGTGTTGCCAGTGCTAGAAATATTGATAATCTTGGCGTTATTAATTTGTGAGAGATGTGAATCACTATACAATGAATAAGTATCAGATAATCCAGCTATCCTTGCTTCATTATTAAAAGCAAAAACTTTAGATGCAGGCTGTTTGTCTGAAAAAGATATCTTTATGTCATTGTAGTTATTTTGAATTTGAATAGAACCTTTATTTAATTCACCAGACAATTTCATCCCAGGCTCAAGATCTATTTCAAAATTTGAATCACTAAATTTCAACTCATCACTAATTTTTAATGGGTCTGGTGTTGACACAGCACTGTTCAAATTAAAATAATAATCACGCTTGTATTTATCATAAACGGCAATCTCTAAAGATTGACTGAGTGCACTACCTAAAACACTACTACTAGAAAAACTAGAGTCACTTAAATAATGACTGCCACCCGATGCAGTTTGCACAGTTAAAGCGCCTTGTGCATACACCGCATTATCAAGATTCAATAAACCTCTACCATAAATAACATCCACGCCCGTAGCGCCTAAATCTGTCGCCGTATCGTACAAAATAGTAACTGTTTCAGCAGCTGTTTTTGACGGCCATTTTGAACGTAATACTGCCACAGCGCCTGATACATGAGGTGCAGCCATTGAAGTGCCACTGTAATTATCATAGCCATCACTATTACTATCAGTAATATCCGTCGTATCCACGGTTGAGTAAATACCGCTACCAGGTGCAGCTATACACCATTGCATTGCATCGCCACAACGATTACTATAACTAGCAATAACATCACTAGAGTCTGTGGCCACTACAGCAATCAGTGTATTTGCTAACGCTTCATAACCTGATTCAATAGGCAATCTGGCACCATATAAAGGATTATTATCATCATATACTGTACTTTTTAAATAATCATTACCAGCAGCATGCACAGAAATAATGTCGTTATTATGCGCAGACAACCATTTATTTTCAGTTGATACTGCTATACCAGAAGCGCCAAAACTAGCATTAATCACCTTAGCCCCTTGGCTAATAGCTCTATCAATCGAGCTTTCAATAGCACTGCTAGATAAAGATCCACTTGAGCTTCCAGCACGAAGGGCTAATATGTTTGCATTATAAGCAACACCGTGCATACCCACATCATTTTTTACTCCAGCAATAATGCCGGCCACATGGGTACCATGGCTCATATACGCACCCTGTCCATTCGGATTAGCATCACTGTCATTATCAACGTAGTCATAACCACCTGTGGCAATATTAGCAGCCAAATCTGGATGATCCAAATCCACACCTGTGTCTATCACCGCGACTGTCACCCCGCTGCCTGAATAGCCATCTGAATAAATTTCGGCTGCGTTGATATTGCCTAAGCCATACTGAGCATTGTATTCAGCGCTTTGATAATAAGAAGCAGGCTGTTGCACGACAGCCACAGAACTACCACCGCCACCGCCACCGCCACCGCCACAGCCAGAAAGCACAAGAGATACACTAGATACAATCAATACTTTTATCATTTATAAGATTATTTTTCTTAAATTAAAACAGCACAACATTCTGTTCAATACCCCCCTTGAGGGGTAAAATACATTTTCATCCTTAATGCAACGAACACTAAAGCCGTTGGCGCGATTATTGCTGTTGAAGTTCGCATTGCTACTATTGACGTTCAAATTGCGACCATTCGACCCATCAGCAGAACGACTCCACAAGTTGGCGTTAGAGCCAACATTGTTAAGCGCGCCATTCGTACGATTGCGGTTGCCAGCAACTGGCAACTTTAAAAACAAACACTTTTAATTTTATAAGTTTTTCCTCTCATAAAAATTGATCTTTGTCCTGTTATTTAAAAACAGGGGTTTGTTAGGATAAAGACAGACACACTCGATAAAAGCACTTGCTATTTATCAACTCTGGTCATGTACTTTTGCCATGCTGTTAGTTGCTTGGATAAATCTTGTATCATTATATTTAAAGAGGAAAATCCTTTAGTGCTTAATAATTGCAAATCTTTACTAATTCGCAAAAGTAGCCTTAGCACTTCCACATTTTGTCTAGCGTTTTCAATATGAGTGATTCTAGCTAGTTTTTTACTTTTGTTGGCTTTGTATACATCAATCAGCAAATCCAAACTGGCTTCTTTCATTTTTTCACCTAGGCTAAATTTATACTCTCTTGGAAAGTTTTTTGTGCGATTATAAATCTCTAGTAGAAAATCATAGCCCGTTTTATAAACAGCTAATTCGCTAAATAATGCCATTGCCAGAATTCTTTATTAATCGTTACCTTGGTGTAATTTTTAACAAATGCAAAGAAACAATAAAAACGCTTGATTAAAATAGCTGTTGCTTTTTTGACCAATTTATAGCTATTCGCATGTTTTAAAATACCCAAATATGCATTAAGTTTTGATTGTATTTGCTCCATCACCATCCAATCTATTTTTTCATTCTCAACCAATAAACGATTAACCTGGTTAAGTGCTTGATAAAAACTGTGTTTGACTCGATGACTAACATAATTCCGATAAGGCTTAATGTATTGCCCTAAAAACAAAACCCCATGATAATAAGGCTGACAGTAAATTTTCTTTGGATGTAAGTTTAGCCCTATTGGCTTAATCTGGGTGTCAATCTTGCTAATAATAGATTTTAAATACGCCTTATCTTCATGCACAAACAACATATCATCTACATAACGACCATAATATTTTATCTTTAGAGTGTGCTTAATAAAATGATCCAAATCATTTAAATACAAATTGCCAAACATCTGTGAGGTAAGGTTACCAATCGGTAATCCTACACCTTTTGCATTGCCAAATAATGATTTATCTTTGGGTAATCCATGCCAATCTTTTTTGCTACCTTTGAGCGTGCAATTTTGTGTCACTTCATTAAAAATAGTCTTTTGTAGTAAATAATCAATCAGCTCAAAAGACAATCCATTGTAAGTTTTATTTTTATCTAAAATTTTTAAAACTTTTTGGTAAATCACCTCGTGCTTAATATGCATAAAATACCCTTGGATATCGAGCTTTAAAATAAAAGCTTGTTTTTGGTAGTTGTCCGTTGCTTGGCGAATAAATTTGGTTGCTCGTTTAATGCCATACAAACTGCCTTTATTTTGTCGACAACTATAACTATCATGAATGAATGTTTTCTCAATATCGCCATAAATTGCCCGATAGATTAGATGATGCACCACTCTATCGATAAAATCAGCAGCAAATATTTCGCGCTTAACAGGCTTATTAACCATAAACACGACTGAGGGCTTAGGCTGGTAAGTTCGGTGATAAATTTGATCAGCCAACTCTACTAATTTAACATCATAATCAAGTTCAAACTCTAATTGATTTTGAGTATTACGCTTATGCTTGCGTGCGTCATAATAAGCCAAGTGTAGTTGACACACTAAATTATTAAAATCAATATCACTGATCATGCTTTTTTTAAAATAACCATTTCAGGCTAAAGCCATGAAATGGTAAAGGGTCAGAAGTGTACAAATAAATCAAAGTGTCACGCTACGCTTAATCCTGAATGCAACGAACACTAAAGCCGCCGGCGCGACCAATGCTGTCGAAGTACGCACCGCTACCATTGACGCCCAAACTGCGACCATTCGACCCATCAGCAGAACGACTCCACAAGTAGGCGTAAGAGCCAACACCGTTAAGCGCGCCATTCGTACGATTGCGGTAGCCAGCAACTGGGATTTTGAGGAAGCTGGAGAAGGCTGTGGAAGAGTTAGTAATATCTGTCGTAGTGGCACTAATGGTATCTGCGGTTAGCTCAGCTTCGGTTGGCACACTAAAGCCTGCTGGACAAATATCGTTCGCTCCTGCACCTGCCCAAGCACTGGTTCTACTACTGCCAGTACTGTCTGCAGTCGTCCAATCGTATGGTGACGAGCTATTAGTAATAAAGGTATTCGTTCCCGGGGTGATAGTCGTTGCCAAGGTTGCTGTGGGAGTTGAAGTGCGTGATTCATGACCGTCTGTCGCCCTGCCCCATTGGTACAAGTCACCATAAGCAGCACTGTCTGTACTTGAAGTGGCCACTTGAGTTGCGCCTAAGTTTCTATCGAGCCAGACTCGCCCCGTGTCAGGCGAGGTAACAGTTAAATAAACTTGTCCGTTAAAGGTATCGCCTGAGGCGAATACATCGTCGTCCGTCATCGTAGCGGTAAGGTTAGTCATGCTTACAGCATCGTAACCACCACCAGAGATTGCATGACTAATGGTAACGGTTTCACTCACAAAGTCAGCATCATTTACACCCGTAATAGTAACGGTTTGAGCACTTGCCCAGTTAACACTAGTGAATGTTAGCGAACTAGTAACCGTAGCCGCTGTAGTATCATCACTGGTAAGGGTAATGGTTACATCTGCAGTTGGCTGAGTATTAAGTGCTATCGTGTAAGATCCCGTACTCGCTTCGCCAATGGTGGCACTGGTGGCTGATTGAGTAACCCCTACAGTGTCATTATCGGTATTCGTTACACTTACATCTGCTGCGTTAAGCCCAGAGTAATCAGAGTCAGTAGAGGTAGCTACTGCTGTCACAATAGAATAAACAATATCGCCATCATCCACATCATCGTTCACGCCTGTTACGGTAACAGTTTGAGTACTGTTCCAGTTAGCATTGGTGAAGGTCACACTACTAGGTGATACGGTACCTTCTGTGGTGTCACTACTACTAAGCGCAACAGTGACATCTGCAGTTGGCTGAGTGTTAAGCACCAAAGTAAAGGTGGCTGTGGCCGCACCTTCTGTGGTGTTGCCAGAGATAGCACTAGCAGTAATACCTGCAGTATCATCATCTGCTAGAGTAATAGCTACACTAGCAATACTAACAGCATTGTAGTCAGTATCAGAGCTGGTGGCACTGTGACTAACAGTAACTGACTCATTAATATTATTACCATCATTAACACCCATAACCGTAACAGTCTGAGGTATTGCCCAGTTAACTGTGGTAAAGGTAAGTGCTGAGCTAACCGTCGCAGCATTGGTATTATTGCTAGCTGGTGTAACAACCACGTTTGCTGTTGGTGCAACATTAAGCACTAGGGTGTAAGTGTTTGTACCTGCTTCACCCACGGTCATAGAAGACTTAGATACTGTCACGCCTTGTTCTGCTACATCAGTGACTGTTACTACGATACTTTGAGTAGTTGAGAGGCCTTTAGCATCCGTTGCTGTCGCGGTAAAAGCGTAAGCGTTGTTAGTATCAGAATCACTTGGAGATTCATAATCAGGGGCTGTAGCAAAGGTAACCACGCCCGTTGAACTGTTAACACTAAATAGTGCTGAGTCTGTGCCTGAGATTGAGTAAGCAATCGTTTGATCGTCAGTAGCCACTAGCGTAATCGCTGTGGTTTGATTCTCAGCAGCATTAGCTGTTGCACTTGAAGTAAATACAGGAGCTATGTTATTAAGGAGTTTCTCAATCTTAATCTTATTACTACGCTTAAAGGTCGTTAAACTGGTTAAATCCATCATCGCTTGCGCTCTGAATGGTTGGTCATCGAGGGCGAAGTTAGTCATCTTCTCGGTGTCATCAAACGGTAGCTTGATGCTTAGCTCAGCGTAGCTTTGTTTTTGAGTGGTGTTGGAATCTTCTTGGCCAAACTCAATGCTAGTAGACGGAGAAAGCTGAATCTCTACCCCGAGGATATTGCCACTAATATTATCGCCTGTTGTTTGATCCCAGTAGTAATGTGTACCTTTTATAGTTGCCCATGGGGCGTAGGGCATTTGCCCTGTGAGATTAATATCGTGCCCAGGTAAGACTTCTTCTGTGTAATCACCAATCACTTTTTTATCGGTGATTGGATAGTATTTATTGGCATTTAAGCTAAAGTTAGAACGCTGATACTCCAAACCAAGTGAAGCGCGCTTGTGTTTTGACGTGCCTTCATAATCCACAAAAAGGTTAATACCGGCAATAGCGCGCTGATCTTCCACTAAATAGCGCTGGCCTAAGCCTAGATTAAGGGTGTTACGACGATCACCTTCATTCTCGCCAGAAGCGAGTGAACCTTGGACAAAAGTTAATTCTTTAATCTCTGAGTTAAACTCAGAGATGGGTTGAATGGTATCAATGCTGTAGCTGGGCTCTTGTGAGTCAATGCCTTTAATGCTAATAGAAGTTCTACCCTTGCCGAAGTTGTTAGCAAACTCATTAGCTTGAGTGTTGATATAACCCTCAGTGGTACTGATGGCTTTATTGACTATTTGAGAAGTAATTTGCTCACCGGCTTGATGAGCATCTATGGCGGTGGTGTTAAGGGATAGTGTTAAAGCACTAAAAATAAAAAAGTGTTTAAGCTTGGCTAGTGTACTAGAGTGTGCCCCCCCCTTCGTAATATGGGTAATTAGGCTAGTAGTATTATTGTAAATTGAATGAATATTTTTTAATAGCGTTTTCATCTTAATCTTAATCTTAATCTTAATCTTAAAAAATTATTTTGTATTTTACAGTAGTTGTTTAACTGTTTTTTTTGCTTTTGGGTTAAAAATCCTCTATTTTAGATTTATTAGCAAGCAATTATATTGCCCTGTAGTGATATATTAGGCACTCCTCCTTTTACGGTAAAAACCGACACGCCTTTAATTTTTGGATTTTAAAGCAAATAAGTCAATTATTTTAAGGTTACAATTCACTTGGCTATTATGGAGGTGGTTATTACAATATTAACACCATAACAATATATTAATAAAACAAGGGGTAAAAAAATGAACAAATCAGAACTAATTGATGCAATCGCATCAGCGGCAAACTTATCTAAAGCAGACGCAACTCGCGCACTTAATGCAACAACAGAAGCAATCACTGGCGCAATGGCTAGTGGCGACGGCGTACAATTAACTGGCTTTGGCTCGTTTATGGTTAGAGATCGTGCAGCGCGCACAGGCCGTAACCCTCAAACAGGTGCTACGATTCAAATTAAAGCATCTAAAGTGGCTGCATTTAAGGCTGGTAAGGCACTTAAAGATTCAGTTAACGGCTAATTCACACTGGTTGAATTAACGATAAAAGCACCTTCGGGTGCTTTTTTTATTACTTATTGGATAAGGCTAATAAACATTAAGCTGCCGAAGTGTAGTGGCCTGTTAATCTGTAGTGGCCTGATAATCTTGGACACATTTCAAGATTAACGATACTTATAACTTAAGATGCGCTCCCTCTTATCGTATTCACTAATTTTTGAAGTAACCATCCCTCTGTTAGTTAAATTAATTAGGGTCAAGACAACTTAAGCGACTCTTTTCTAAAAATTCCAAGCAAAATTTTGTAAATATTTTGCTTGCGATTATTGAATCTAAATTCGCATTCTTTAAGGTGTAAATTAAACATACTTTTATCCATTCCTTTAAACTTTACCAATCTGTTTTTAGCATAACCCCAAAACGATTCGATGCCATTAATATGAGAGTTGCCTCTAGCAAATTCATTCTTACCATGGTGCACTCTAAAATGCTTCTTATAGCCAAAATCTACTAAGCCATTATACCCTCGCCACCCATCTGAATGAATAACACTCTCAACACCAGTCTTGCCCTTGATAATCCTTTGTAGAGTAGCACTCTTACAATCTGGAACAATCTCAGTATAAACCTTATCTCCTCGTTTTAATAAGCCAAATACGATTGTTTTACCCCTGGCGCCACGGCCGCGTTTTCTGCGGATGCGCCGTGCGCCAAAATAACTTTCATCAACTTCAATCTGACCCACTAGCGGAACAGATTGAAGTAAAGATAAATGCAAGATCCTAAGTCTAATAGCAGTTAAATACTTATTAATTGTTTGTCTACTTAACCTTGTTAAATGAGAGATTTGCACCGCAAGGGTATAAACAAGTTGCACTCAAACCCTCAGAAAACAGCAAAATTATTTGTCTAAATTTAGCCTCTGAAATGCGTGAACGAATTACACACTTGTTTTTCATTGTCACGACGGTACTTTAACAGGTTTTTATACATGCTTAAGTTGTCTTGACCCATTAATTATTGCCCTTTTAATTGTTGATAGTGAATAATCCTTAAAGTAATCGTTTCTTTGAATTTTAGAGATGGTGCTATCCCCTTGTGCAATAAAAGCAAAAATAGCTTTTTCGGAATTGCTCATGCCAGATAAACCAAATATTTTCTCCTGACTGCGCAACTCCTCTCTTAGCTTGAAAAGATTGATATCAACTAATTTTTCCATATTCTTCTCTTGTTTAAATTGTAAACATTAAACATTTATCTGCTGAAGTCGGACGTAGCCGACTCTTTCAGCGGATAAATGTTTTACTTGTCTACTGTTTCAAGTTTTAAATCTAGTGTGTCTAATTCTAGATCCTCTATCGATTCAATCGCTAGATCATCGTTCAAATTAAAATCAGGACTTAACAAATCAATAACTCCATTATCTTTCATTTTGACGCTTGGTTTGATTATTTTTTTAGGTTTAGGGGTTTTAGAATCTTTAAACCCAAAATTAAACCTCAAAAACACCTGATAGCTCGAGTTGTCATCATCTACCTTGCCAGGCAAGAAGTAGCTTAAAAATGGAATAGTTTCTTTTTTGGAGCGTGAGTTGAGCAGTGTTGACAGATTAAACAGCGGCACTAGCTGTCCTGATTTTAATAAGAACTGGGTTTTAAAGTCTCTTTTGTCTGTAACAGGTACATCATTAACAAAACCTTGTAAAAATGAATGAGACTGATTTAAATTAACAATAATGGTCTGATCATCAACATACTGGGTAGCCACTTTAAATTCAAAGCCGACGTTGTTATAAGAGATCTTCTCACCCACTACTCGATCACTTGGTTGTTGCTTTGATGTTGAGCTTGATGTGGACTTAACCAAATTATCAGATTCAAGCCTAACACTGGAGACACTACTAGACTTATAGTCTTTTAAGATAACTGGATACTTGGTAACAAAGTTTGAGCTAAAACTCTGACCCACCTCTACCAAGGCTGTTGAGTTGATCTTAGTTAGGGTTTTGTAATCAGTCTTGAGATAATCCAGCAGTAACAGATTGGGTATTAAAGCAGGTGACGGACTGATACTGAAGTAATCATCCTGGAAGGTATATTTAAGACTAAAGTCCATGTAATCCTTCTTACTGAATGACACTAATATAAAATCAATCTTGATATTGTTAGAAGTGTCTATTAGGCGTACTAGGTTATCCAAAATCTCAATTTGTTGTTTATTACAATAACAAAAGATTGAGGTTTTGTTCATAACGATGCTAGGCGCTATGGTTGATAAAACCACTCCTTGGTCTTTAAACTTTGCTTGATTTTTAAAGATATAAAAATACGGCTTCTGCAGTCTATTAGCCGCTCGCTCTCGTCTTTGCTCATTGGTGAGTACTGGCTGCTGCTTATCAGGCACCAACTCAGATTGCAACTCTTTACCAAAGTTAAGCGCATCCCCTGAGCTAAACGCATCAATCACGTAAATGCCTTTAGAGATGACAAAACCAATAAAGGTAACAAACAGCGCAATAAAGACGTAATACTTCTTTGGAATGCTAGATTTGTAATTGTGTATTGAGGCAGACTTATAAACTTCAAAAAAGCGCTTATCTAAAACAAAGGGTTTAGATGATTGTTTAACGGGTTGTTTGTTCTCTGAGGTCTCAGCACCCAGGTAATGATTAACAAAGCTCTTTTGCGTACCAAAAGGCCTGTTAACTCTAAAGTGATTCTCCACCAGGTTACGAATGTCAATGTTTAGATCTTTTTGGCTTTGAGTAATAAAGATAAAGTCAAAACCGTAATGCCTGTGAATCTTTAAAAAAGAGACAAAACTGGTAAAGCCTTCTTTGTTGGTGGACTTCGGAGAATACCTGTGAGCTTCATCAATGACAATAACCGAGTTGTCTGGGAACTTAGAAGTATTATCATGCTCTTGATCGGTAGGCAGATTATCTAGATCTTCGTATTTAGCCGTGGTTGAATCAACAATGCTAATACCGTCAAAGGCAATGAAGAACAAGGGTCTGTCAATGGTAGAGCTAAAGGTTTTAGTCTCCTTGTCGTAATTGATAAAACCTTCTTTTTCTAAAAAGGTTAACGCATAGATATTTTTACCGTGACCGGGTCTGCCGGTGATTAAATGGATCATAGTTGTTTACTGCTTATATTGGTTTTAAAGATCATGGCGATTTGTCTATTATGGTTTACCATTAGTTCTAGCTCTTATAACCGCTCATAGAATCAAGAATGCCTGATTTGGATGAGTTAAACCTTGTAGCTCTAAACACAGCAATATTAAGCTTTAAAGCAAAGATGCCAAACCATAGGGAGATAATCAAATTAAAGAAGTCATAAAAATGGAAGTACAGCAAGGCCTCTTCTAGACTTGTACCAAATGCATTACCATCCGTATCGATACTCGATCCAAAATCAAAGATATTGGCGAGCAGTGAACTCACATACGTTTGTATGCCAGTCATATCAAAAATAGTAGATAGAATCTCAGTGCCGTAAAAGCCTAGAATCAAAGTAAAGATAGCACTGGCAATCCAGACAATAAACTGGAAGGCAAAGAAGAAGGTAATGAAGTTTGAGCTGATCCAGGTAAAAAAGCTAAAGCTTAATACTTTAGCACCTGTAATAAACCTAAGTACTGCATTAATAGCAATAACAATTGCACCCATTAGCTATTCTCCTTAACGAGTGACATATCTAAAGCCAACCACAAGGGTTAAGATAATAATGATGGTCATCATTAGATTTACAATCGGTCTTGAGTACATACAAATGAATGAAGTATCAACGGTAATCACTTGACCACCTAATACATTAATACTAAAGCTATCAAATGGACAAGTACCGCCTGTTCCTGCAAAGTTCGCATCTTGACCATAACTAGAGGTAGAACCACCTAGTTCAGCTAGTTTGGCAATATTAAAATCATTCTCAAAACCTGATCCTTGGTTGTCAGGATTATTAGCTGATAACAAATTAGTTAACGTACTACCCAGGCCATCAACATAACCCGTACCAATATCCGTGTAGCTAACCTCTCCTGTGAACTCACCCTCAGTAACAGACCCGCCTGATTTTAAAGCGGCAGTGTTGGCTTCTACGGCTGCCTTAAGTCCTGCTAACTCATTAGTGTTGCCGGTAGTGGCCTCAGTATTAACACTCAGTGCATTGGTATTATCCGTGGTTGCAGTTGCACTCTCAGATAAAGCATTGGTATTAGCATCTGTAGAAGTTGTATTAGTTGCTGCCGCTTGAGTGTTTGCATCAGTTGCTGTGGTGTTTGATTCAACTGCTGCTGTATTAGCATCAAGTACTGCAACATCAATACCAGCTCCTGTATTTGGATTATTATTTAAATAAGCATTAACCACATTGTTAACCAATACTTCAAAATCATCAGTCTCAGTAAAGGCTTCAATAGAGGCTGTTGCATTGGTTTTAGTGTTCTCTACTGCTTGTACATAATCATTAATACTGGCCAGTGCTTGAGTCTGGGTGTCATCAACCAGACTTACTAGATCAGCCATAGAATCCACCGAGCTGGTTTTAGAGGTTTCAACCAGGGATGATAGGTCATTCATCAGTTGTTCAGTTGAGTCTTTACTAGATTCAACGGAAGCTAAAAACCCATCGAGGGTATTACTGGATTGAGTTTGTTTATCTTCAATAGCTTGAGTAGCTTCTAACTGCTTGGCATCAATGGCTTGTTCTGCTTGTGTTTGTTTATCTGTAATGGCCTGAGTGGCCGCTTGCTTGTCTTGTTCAAGCTGCGCCTCTTTAGTATCAAAACTCTCAAGCTTGATACCGTATTGAGCTTCTAGCTCAGCTTGGGTAATGGTAAAGCTGTTAAGAGATGCATCAGCACTATCAACCACTTCTTGTTTTTTAGTTTCAATGGTTTGCACGTCTTCTTTTATCTCATCATGAAGTGACAAAATTAAATCAGTACGTGCAATGGCGTTCTCACTAAGAAGATTAATTGCTTCAGTGATCACTCCTAACTCGCTAAGTAGATTAGTGGCATCGCTTGCAGATTGACTAAGACTGTTTAAATCATCAATAATCACTTGTGCACTTTGGGCAGATTCACCCGCACTAATGGCTGAGTCTGCTGCACTGATAGCTGAGTCCAGTGCTGAAGTACTGGCACCATCTGCTTCATCTCTAAAGGTGGCAATATCATCTAAATAGTTAGAAGCTGTATTGCTATAGCCTTCAATGATATTAGTATATTGCTCTGCTATATCTTGGAACGCTTGAGCATTATTAGCAAAAGCTTCAGCATTATCTGAGTTTTGTTCTGCCACACTGGCAAAAGCCTCGCTAATATCTGAGAACTGAGCAGATAGATCGGCATAACTACTTGCATCATCAGCATTCATACTAGCCGTATCTGCATAACTACTGGCATCATCAAGCAAAGACTCCATCTGCCAAACAATATCCTCAGCAGCGGCGAGTAGCTCCTCACACTCATCACAAGCATTAGCACCCATTGGCATGAGTGCTAATGTAAAGGCAAGTGCTGTTATAAGTTGTTTAATCATTTATTTGTTTTTGCTACTATTGATCTTTTGATGGCATACCTATCCATGCGAGTAGTGCTAGATAAGCTAGAGTGATGGTAATTAATAAGTAGATCATTTTTGTTGCTTTCCTTATGGTTGTTAACGGTCATCTTGGTGACTGACCTTGGTTTGTTTGTTCTTTCTTGTTTCTGTGTTACTGTTATTGGTAGTTAATAAGTAATAGAGAGATTCAATTCAATTTTGATTGAGCCAAACCTCTCTAAAGGTTTGTACTAGCTGTGCGTAATCAAACGCGTTAAGCTGATACTAGCCACGTGATGCTAGACCACGGATCTTGCGGTAAAACATTACCGTTAAACCCAGTGTAATGAATGCACCCATAAC
>Ga0181555_1002827_pt1 | contig 14177 bp, 9 predicted proteins | sample 011ome_15_FD_145601 | JGI IMG/M metagenome (GOLD analysis project Ga0181555, IMG submission 145601) | Coastal salt marsh microbial communities from the Groves Creek Marsh, Skidaway Island, Georgia - 011504AT metaG (spades assembly) | ecosystem: Environmental > Aquatic > Marine > Intertidal zone >...
GAACTGAATACTGCCGACTGTTAGTTTCCTTTAAATTCTGGTTTTCTTTTTTCCAAAAATGCCGCAATACCTTCTTTATTGTCGTAAGTGTTAGCCGCTTCTATTTGCAATTCTTTTTCCACACCCAATTGTGTGGCTAAGTCATTGGTTAAAGCTAGGTTCAATGCTCTTTTGGTGAGGCCAATACCTTTAGTAGGCCGTTGTGCCAGGTGCTTCGCGAACTCAAGACAAGTTGTAAATAGTTCTTCGTGTTCCACCACTTCGTAAATCATTCCAATCTCTTTGGCTTTTTCGGCCGAAAATTTATCAGCCAAAAACATGTGAGCCGCAGCTCGCTGCATCCCAATTAATCGAGGAAGAAAAAATGTACCACCACTATCTGGAACTAACCCAATACTGCTAAACGATTGTATAAAACTTGCTTTTGTACTTGCAAATGTAATGTCGCAAGCCAACGCTATGTTTGCGCCAGCTCCTGCCGCCACTCCATTTATCGCCCCAATAATTGGTTTTTCTATAGTTCTTAATTTATGAATAATAGGATTGTAAGTGGTTTCCACAATTTCTCCAATGGAGGGTCCTCCTTTGGCGGTTGCTTCTTTTAGGTCTTGTCCTGCACAAAATCCTTTTCCTTCGGCTGTCAATATTATGGCTCGGATGGTTTCGTCTTGTTCGAATTCATCTAAGGCAGCTTGAACTTCTTTTGCCATAGGGATATGAAAACTGTTGTAAACCTCCGGACGATTGAGCGTAATTATTCCCACTCCGTCTGTGGTTTCTTTTTTGATAAATTCCATGGTTTGTTTTGTTTCCTTAAAATTAAAGATTCTCTCTTCAAAAAGAAAGAATTGTCATGACTTAAATTCCAACTTTTGTTCCTTAAAGTATTCCTCGCAACGTGCGACAAGCTCTGGAAAAAAAATCAAGAAGTCCTTTTCCAATTCTTCTTCAAGTTCCTGTAAATCCGTCAAAGCATTTTGAATCGTATTGGAATAGTTAGCTCTTCTTCCGATACTTTGAAGTGCTTTGTTTATACCCCAATATGTTTTGTAATTTGAAAACCAATCATTTTCTCGCATGTGAGGAAGAAATTCAACTACTTTTTTTGGAAAATAGGTCTTTAGTTCCCAAAAATCGTCATACACCGATTTGGCAAACTCTTCTAGTGGAATATGGGAGTACAAAGTCCAGTTTTTTGCTAAGAAATAATCGTAGTATACGTCCAGCAAGACTGATGAATATTTGCCTTGTCTGGGATGTAGAAGTTTTTTACTTCTTGCTACAAGAGGATGATTGTCAGTAAATTCGTCTATTATTCGATGAAGGGTGATCCCGACTTGTATAGGTCTTGGAAAATCTGTCAACTCTTTCCCTTTCATGAAATCACCTAAAAAATTACCGATTCGTATTTCTTTATTGCATCCAGAAAGGTATTGGTGAGCAAGATAATTCATTTCTCTTCATTTGGTAAGATAAAAGTACAATTAATCTGACCAATGATTCTACTCGATAAGATTCTTCTTGTAAAAAAAAAGGAAAGCGGTTGGGCTTTCCTTTTATTGTTCTTAAGAGTTAAGTTATTGAACTATTACGCGATATTGTTCAATGTTCGTTTCGTCTTGTATCAGAATGATGTAAATTCCTTTAGAAACTTTGTTTAATGTGTATTTTTTTGATTCGTTTGATTGGAAATACGTGTTTTCTGAAAATACAATTCTTCCTTTGGTATCCATTAAAGTAACTTGAAAGACTCCTGACTTGTCTTTGTTCCTCAATTGGAATTCTCCTTGGTTGGGGTTTGGATACACCGAAAATCTTTCTGTATGACTAAGTTCATTTAGTCCAATTGCAGAAGGAGTAGTATCTCGTACTACAAAGTTGTCTAGATGGAACCTATTATTGTTGTTGGCAGTTGTAGAACGTCCATAGAATCCAAATTTCACTTTGCCAGTTTTGTTTTTAATCACTTTCACAAATCTGTTTGTTCCTGGGCTTACAAGTGTGCTAGCATCCCACAATCCAATTATTCCTGAGGTATCCCAAGTTGTCCCATTGTCATAAGAAGCAACCAAAACCACAGAATCATCAGGAGAAAATGCGCCAGGAGCTGTTGTCAAGTAATCGGTCAAAGCATAGTCGAACTCTACAATTTTCCAATTGTTAGGATCGCTACCAAAATTGATAGAAGGCGAGATAAGCCACTCGTCAACAGAGGAACCATAAACTTGAAGATTGGCTCCAAAATTACTTCCTTGGTTAGCAAATTGCCTAGAGGCCCAGTTGGAGGTGGTTCCTGTTCTGAAATTTGTTCCTGTTGCAGTAAGAACTCCCTCTTTTTCCTCCCAACAATCGGGTAGGTATTCCGTAAAGTCTTGTGTGTAGGTCACAGAGTAAGAGTCCGGGCATCCTGTTGATGCGCAATAAGGTCCTGCCCACTTGCTAGTATCTCCATTTGTACAGATTGCTTTTACCCAGAAACAGTATTCTGTCACGGGAGTTAATCCAGTTATTGAGTTAAAGTTGACAGTAGTAGCTAAGTTCCCAAGTTCTGTCCCCGTAGCAGGATTGTACCCAGCGCTTCCGTAGGAGATAAGGTAGCTTGCTTTAGCCGTATCATTGTTCCATCCAATGTTGAGGTTAGAAGAATCTAACCCTGGATTCAATATAACAGCGGAGGTAGTTTTGTTACAGGATGCATCTTCTTCCCAGCATACTTCATCGATGTTTACTCTATCACGAGTTCCTTGGGCTTGCCACAAGAATGAAACGTAGTTATCTGTTCCGGTATATCCTGTCAAGGAAACTATGTAATTAGTATAACCAGTAGTCAATGATATCGTATCAATAGGATTGAAGGTAGCGGGATTGTTCGGGTTCGACATGGTTCCAACTACTAATTTAGACAAACCGCTTGAACCTTGTTCTTTCGCCCAAAAATTAATTCTGTGCGTTCCAGCAGAGAGATTAGAAAGCTCAGGTGTGCTCAGAATCATTAACGAAGATCCGTCTAGCGCGCTGTTCATTTCTAAGGCATAATCTCCTTGATACGCCCAAGCTGAACCAAAATTTGATTTTGTATAAGCGAACGATCCGGAAGTTGAATTAATAAAAGCGTTCCAACAAGGAGGGATGCCGCTGGAGTCTACATTTGCCTCAAATCCTTCGCAGAAATCTGTAATTGGAGCACACTGAGTTTGTGCTTTCAATGGTCCAATTGTTCTACTTGTGTCCGTGGCACTACAAATACTAGTAAGGTAAATGTCATACAAAGTACTTGGGTTTAATCCGTTGATAGTTCCCGTACCAGAAGTTGAAATAGGGAGGGTGGTTCCTGAACCTGGAGAGAAACCTACGGTTCCATATTCTAGTAACCAAGAAACATCACTTGCACCATTGACCCATTGAGCCGTAATAGAATTTGTCGTGCTAGAAGAGTATGCGAGCATGGAAGGACTTGGGCAACTAGGTGCAGGGATAATTTTAAAATTATCAATGAATACCTCGTTTCCATCGTTGTTAATAGTGGATTGGGTGTAAATAGAAATTTGGATATCACCGGTATAACCTGCTGCGGTGAGGTTGTAGGTAAATAGCTCGCCCAAATGCGATGGGAGATCAGTTGAATCCCACTGACGCAAAATATTGGTGTCTGACCAAGTTGCTCCGTAATCTGTGGAAATGAGAACTACTATTTTGTCGTCAAAAGCTATGGTTCCGCCTACTGGTGCAAGTGAGGAGTTTCTTTGAGTAACGGCAATATCAAATTCTAATTGGTATGGCGTAGAACCGTTTCCAATGTTAATTATCGGGGAGGTTAACCATTCATTGATATTAGTGTATCTCAATTCGCATCTTGCTGAACCGGTACCCAGTCCCGTTTGGTTTCCAAAATCATCCAAAGTCCAAGCTGTATAGCCTTCTATTAAAGTAGAATTAAGTCCAAGCATTCCCTTGCTTTCTTTCCAGCAAGTTGGTGGTCCCGTTGCTGACATTGTTGTAAAATCCTCAGAGAATGGAACAGAGAAAGAGGCACATGGAGTGCAGAAATTAAAAGGCCCAATAAAAGCAGTAGTGTCAGAAGCACACACACTTTTTACATACACATCATAACAAGTGCTGGCTGAAAGCCCAGAGATCCCTGTGGTGTCGTTCGATGACGAAAAGCTAGTTCCTGATCCAACTGAAAAACCAGGTGCTCCATATTCCATAATCCAAGAAATGTCTCCGGGTCCAGGTAGCCAAGTTATAGTAGCAGAGTCGCTTCTTATTTCAACACTCGAAATAGCAGAAAGTGGCGGGCAGGCAGTAAGTGAGTACTCATCGGCTCCAATGTCTACGGTGGTTAGGGGAAAGAGCGGTCTAGACTGACCATCGATATCGGTGGTAACTCCTATAGAGTTGTCTCCCACATTATTGGCAAGTGTACCTGTGAGATGAAGGTCTTTTCCTGAGACAAATCCCGGATCGCCAAACAAACTATTGGCATCTTGCCCAGAAGCCGCTTGAAAGGCAGAAAGGGAACCTGTGGTGGTCGATTCGTACTTGAACCCAGATCCGGTGGAGTAATAGATGTTGTAATTCAAAGAATCAAAATAGGTGCCTCCATAGTTTGTGTATTCAAATGCTTTTTGACCTTGGTTATTCACAAAAATATTGTTAACCACGTTTGTTTTTCCGTAAGTTGTTCCACCTATTCCCGAAATATCAATAGCTACTGAGTGACTTGGGTTGGTATGATCAATACGCACACTGTTGTGGTATACATTCTGATAAATACAATTTTCTATCCTAATTCCATATTGACCACCAGCGGTAGCATATTTCATCGCTATCATGTTGTTTTCAATTGTGGTGTATCGAGTAGTAGAACCAAATAGATAGTTCACTCTAATTCCGTAGTTGTAACCAGCGACAGATTTAACGTATAAATTATTTTTCTTAATATCTACAGCAGAGTCAGCGCGAGACACATAAATCCCTTGTAAGTTTTGAGTGCTTAATGAATCGTCAAAGCAATCGTTGTTTTCAATCAAGAGATTGCTGCAATATTCTGCATGCACAAACCCTTTGGTTACATTCATTATAGAATTGTTCTTTATTGAGAAGTTTGCCATTCGTCCTGATGACCTTCCATATAAGTATAGTCCGTAAGAACCTCCATTTATACTATTATTCTCAAAAATCAAATTATTGATGATATTGGTATTTGTCGAGTTTTTATTTACTACCGCAAAATTTGTAGATCCACTTAGATTTCTCGATCCATTGAGTTGACAGTTTGTTACCGAAATGGTTGAATTTAGTCCGATAAAATCAATAACGGTTCCAAAAGAAGTTCCTGTTGAGGAGGAAAGGGTTAGGCTATCGAACGAAATAAAGGAAGTTCCATTAAACTGTACTACATAGTTCGTTGCTGCAGAGGTTGCAGAGTTGAAAGCAATTTCTGAAGGTAATGTATTAGTCGGATCTGCCACGAACCGAATAGTATTCGTTGAGCTCGCTCCAGTTATTGAACTGATTGAAATTTGTTCGGTATACGTTCCTTGCTTTACTAAAAATGTGACAGGACCAGAAACTCCATTCGCAATAAGATCAGCCGTAGCAGAGGAAAAGGAGATGTAATTAGTTCCTCCAGTGGGCAAAGATGAATTGATCGTGTAAGTTCCCGATAACGGAACTGATAACCCAAAGAATGACAGGGTTACAAATATGATAAAACTAAAAATCGACTTTGTATTCATGTACAAAAAAATATTTTTTGTTTAGTAAAGTATAAAATTACGGCTTTCTATTTGATTTAGAAACAAAAGAAAAAGAATTTTATTGCTTAATCTAGTTGTAATTATGTGTTGTTATACAGGTGTTTAGTTTAGTTTTTATCAAGGTTTGAAGAGAATTTTTGAAGAAAATGGATTTTATTTTTAAAGAATTAACAATTCTCTTATATTTGCACACTTAAAAAATGGCGAGGTAGCTCAGTTGGTTAGAGCACCGGATTCATAACCCGGAGGTCAGGAGTTCAAATCTCCTTCTCGCTACAAGAAAAGAAAAGACTTGTTGTTTGTTCAATGAGTCTTTTTTGTTTGTCCCATATTCATATCCGTCCGCTGACGGACAAGCGGTCAACTGTTATTCTTTAGCATTTAGTACTAACAGATTGATAAAGAAAGACCCAAAGTACAAAAGGATATTGAAGTAAATTCTGACGGGGAAGAATTCAGAAAAAAAACGTTTTTTTCTTAGATTTAGGGGGTTCAAGGAGAGTTTTGAATTCAGGAGATAATGTTTTTTGTGCTAACCATATAGATTATAAATTTAAACTTACGTATGGTTTGTTTTGTTTTACAAAATAAAAGTCATGGTGAATATTATTATATATCTTGAAAACGAAATGAGAACGAAAGCGACTCAACTTGGCCATGATTTAATGAAAAGTGAATTTGTAGCAAGCGCTTAAATAGATGAGGATAATAGCTACTTTATTCAGAAGAAAGAAAAGGTAGAAAAAACTATACACACCTTGATTACAGCTCAAACAAAATCATTGATGTTTACAGAAATTGTTGAGAATATCGAAAAGAATGTAGGGAGTGATGTTCTTTTGTTTTCTGTTCCTTTGACTCAAATGAACGAACAATTTAATAAATACATAAAATCAAGAACAAAAAAAATATAAATCAAAACCAAACGAATGAAAAGAATAACCATATCAAAAGGAGATGGAATTGGTCCAGAAATTATGGACGCAACATTGGAAATTTTAAAAGCGGCTGGAGCTCAACTAGAGTATGATGAAATAGAAGTAGGAGAAAAAGTGTATTTATCTGGAAATACCTCAGGTATTACCTCGGAATCATGGAAAAAAATAAGAAATAACAAAATTTTCTTGAAGGCACCGATCACAACACCTTCAGGAGGAGGGTACAAAAGTTTGAACGTATCAACAAGAAAAACACTGGGACTTTATGCGAATGTGCGACCATGCATGAGTTTACATCCGTTTGTAAAAACTAAACACCCAGTAATGGATATTGTAATTATCCGTGAAAATGAGGAAGATTTGTATGCAGGTATTGAGCATCAACAAACTGATGAGGTAGTTCAATGCTTGAAATTGATTAGCCGTCCTGGATGTGAAAAAATCATTAGATACGCGTTTGAATACGCAAAGAATTATGGAAGAAAAAAAGTAACATGTTTTTCCAAAGACAACATTATGAAACAAACCGATGGATTGTTTCACAAGGTGTTTAATGAAATTGCTGCGGAATATCCAGAAATTAAAAACGATCATTGGATTGTAGATATTGGAGCCGCAAAAGTGGCAGACACCCCAGAAGATTTTGACGTAATTGTGATGCAAAACTTATATGGAGATATTATTTCGGATATAGCTGCGCAGATTACAGGTTCTGTTGGGTTAGCTGGTTCATGTAACATTGGAGAAGAACACGCTATGTTTGAAGCTATACATGGTTCGGCACCAACTATTGCAGGACAAAATATTGCAAACCCTTCTGCTTTGATTCAGGGAGCTATTTTGATGCTAGGTCATATTGGTCAAAACGAGGTGGCAGATAAAATTCAAAATGCATGGTTAAAGACTATTGAAGATGGTGTGCACACTGTAGATATTTACGATGAAAACGTGAGTACGAAAAAAGTTGGAACTAAAGAATTTGGACATGCGGTTATTGAAAGATTAGGACAATTGCCTAATAAAATGCCGGTGAGAAAATCGCCTACTAACATTAACTTAAACTTGCCAAAGTACAACCGAAAGCCAAGATTAAATAAAGAATTAAAAGGTGTAGATTTGTTCGTGCACTGGGATGGTTTTGATCCAAACGACATTGGAGGTCAACTAAGAAACATAGAAATTGGAGATATCAAGTTAGACATGATTACGAACCGAGGAATCAAAGTATTCCCTGATGGCTTCAAAGAAACTTTCTGTACGGATCACTGGAGATGTAGATTCAAAAATGTAAATGGAACAAACATCACCAAAGAAGATATTATTCAATTGTTGAATAAGGCAGAAGAGAAAAATATTGACATAATCAAAACAGAAAATCTATATCACTTTGATGGAAAACGTTCTTTCTCGTTAGGACAAGGACAGTAATTCACAACTACATAATACTACCAAAAGCCCTCAAGAGATTGGGGGCTTTTTTTATGAAATCCTGCCCCAATTTGGTTTTCTTCTGATTAACTCGGCTAGTTGTTGTCTGATAAGATAATTTTCTTGGAGCTCTAAGCTTGGGTCCAATTTCAAAAGCTCTCCTGCCAAATTTCGGGCGGTGGCTACAAGTTTATTGTCCTTGATTAAATCTCCAATCTTCAGGTCTAATATCCCACTTTGTTGAGTACCCAGAATGTCTCCCGGGCCTCTTAGTTTTAAATCTTCTTCTGCAATTTCAAATCCATCATTCGTCCTGACCATAGTCTCGATTCGGGTTCGAGCTGTTTCCGATAGCTTGTAGTCGGTCATGAGTATGCAATAAGATTTGTCTGATCCTCTTCCAACTCTTCCTCTTAACTGGTGAAGTTGAGAAAGTCCAAATTTATTGGCGCTCTCAATAATCATTACAGTTGCATTAGGCACATTTACCCCAACTTCTATCACCGTTGTGGCGACCATAATTTGAGTATGACCCTTGGCAAATAGTTGCATTTCGTATTCTTTGTCCGCTGCTTTCATTTTACCATGCACTATGCTCAGTCTATAAGTAGGCAGCGGAAATCTGCGAGCCATACTTTCGTAACCATCCATCAAGTCCTTGAAATCTAGATGTTCCGATTCATCTATCAATGGATATACCACATACACTTGTCTACCCTCGGCAATTTGTTTCTCCATAAATTTAAATACATACAATCTGTCTTTGTCAAATTTATGAAGCGTAGTAATTTCTTTTCTGCCAGGCGGAAGCTCATCAATTACGGAAATATCTAAATCACCATACACCGTCATTGCCAAGGTTCTCGGAATAGGAGTTGCTGTCATGACCAATACATGAGGCGGTATCGAGTTTTTTTTCCACAGTTTTGACCGTTGTTTTACACCAAATCTATGTTGTTCGTCTATGATTGATAGCCCTAGGCTCTTGAATTGCACAATGTCCTCGAGTAAGGCGTGAGTTCCTATCAGGATATCGAGTTTTCCGTTCAATAATTGTTCGTGGATTACCTTTCTTTCCGATGTTTTACTCGAACCTGTGAGCAATGCACAAGTTACGCCAGTTCCTTCCAGATAGTTGAGGATAGTCGCATAGTGTTGGGTTGCTAATATTTCGGTCGGAGCCATGAGCAATGATTGAAACCCGTTGTCTTTCGCAATGAGCATCGAAAGAAGTCCTACGAGAGTTTTTCCACTCCCAACATCGCCTTGTAATAGCCTATTCATGTGTTTTCCGGTTCCCATGTCATGGCGAATTTCTTTCACCACTCTTTTTTGAGCATTGGTTAACTCAAATGGCAACTTGGTGTTGTAAAATGTATTGAAACTTTCTCCAATTGTTTCAAACACAAATCCTTTCAATTTTTGTTCTTGAACAACTTTTTGCTTGAGAAGTCTGAGCTGTAAGAAAAAGAATTCTTCGAACTTTAATCGGTAGATGGCTTTTTTAAGATTTTCTGCGTTGGTCGGAAAATGAATTTCTCGCAATGCTTTTTCCTTCGAAATTAATTTCATTTCGTTCATTACCCTATGCGATAATGTTTCGGGAATGTGTCCAGAAATTTGAAGCACGAGGGCCTTAGTGATTTTTGCAATCCCTTTTGAATTTAATCCCGATGAATTTGCTTTTTCTGTCGAACTGTATACGGGTTGTAAGGAGGCTTGTATGGGGTGGTTTATTTGTCTTTCCTCAAACTCTGGATGAACCAAGTTGTACGAATTACTGAACTGAGAAGGTTTTCCAAAAATGGTGTATTCCTTTCCTACACTTAATTTTGGTTTTACCCATTTTATTCCTTTAAACCATACCAATTCTATACTTCCTGTAGCGTCTTGTAATTGGGCAATGAGTCTTTTTCCTCGTTTTTCACCAGCTTCCGAAATACGAGTGATTTTACCTTTTAATTGAACATGAATTTCACTGGAATTGATGTTTTTTATTTGGTGAACTTTACTACGGTCGATGTATCGAAAAGGGTAGTAGCTAAGTAACTGCTCATACGTGTAAATCCCTAATTCTTTCTTTATTATCTCTGCCCTCTTTGGACCAACACCTTTGAGGTATTCTATAGAAGTGGATAAAAAAGCGTGTGACATAGAGAAGAATTGTACCTGTCAAAATTAAACAAAAAAAACCTCATGCACTGAATGCAAGAGGTTTTATGCTCTTTTTTCTGTTAGTAAAATTTACTCTTCTGTTTCGGAAGGAGCCGCAGAAGCGTTCTTTTTAAGTTGAGCAATTATTAAGTTTGACAAATCTTCTCCACCATCAAAATAAAGTAATGAACCTTGCGAAGAATCAAAGATATAAGCAAAACCATTTGTTTTGGCAACGTCTTTTATTGCTGCATTGAGTTGTGTAGTCAATGGTTCCATTAATTCTAAGTACTTTTCTTCAATTTGTTTTTGTGCTTTTGTTTCAAATTGTTGAGCGGCTAATTGCATATCTTGAATTTCAGTTTCTCTTGATTTCTGAATAGTTTTGGGCAAAGAAGCTTTTTCAGTCATGTATTTTTCGTAAGCACCTTGCACATTTTTTTGTAAATCTTGCAACTGAGCCACCTTTGAGTTTCTATATCTTTCCATTTCTTTTTCGGAAGCGGAATACCCTGGAACTTCTTTAAGAACTTCTTGAGAATTTACGTGCCCATATTTCTTTTGTGCATCGGCATTTCCCGTAAATCCAAGAGTAGCGATTGCTAATAGTGCGATTATTTTTTTCATTGTAATTGTATTAGTGTTTTTTATTGTTATTTTTTATTTCGTATCGTAACCTAAGTTCTTCAGAATCCTTTTACTCTTATCAAGTTTCGAACTAGCATACAAGATATTAGTTTGGTTGGCTTTGTCAAAGATAAAGTCGTATCCACCCACAGAAGCTAATTCTTTAATGGCGCTGTACACTTTGTTTTGAATTGGTTCAATCAGCTCTTTTCTTTTTTGAAAAAGTTCTCCTTCTATTCCGAATTTAGTTTGTTGAAATTTTGCTAAATCATCCTCTAGATTAAAAATCTCTTCTTGTTTCTTTTTCTTCATTTCTGCAGGAAGCAAAAGCTCCTCCGCCTGGTATTGTTGAAATTTCTTTTGGATATTTGCTTGTTTTGCTTTGATTTTATCTTCCCACTTTTCGGACAAATCATCCAATGTTTTTTGCGCTTGAATATATTCTGGAATATTTTCGAGAATATATTTTGTATCTACATAAGCATACTTTTGTGCAAAACTTGCTAGCGAAATTGTAGTGGAAATTAGGAAAATGGCAATTTTTTTCATGGTGTCAATTTTTCAATTGTGAGACAAATTTAATATTTTAAAACAAATAAAGGAAACGGAAAAATTACCTCCATTTTAATCTGTGTGCTTACAGTTCTCCAATATTCATGCCAATTGTAAAATGAAATTGCCCTTGTGGTTTGAAAACACCAGCAGAGTGAAGGGCTGCACGATAACCAGAGTCACCCGGTGAAAGAGGATCTAATCCCCAACCATAATCAAGTCCAATAAGCCCGAACATAGGTAGAAATAATCTTACTCCAACTCCAGCTGATTTTTTTACATCGAATGGATTATATTCTGAGTAGCTATTCCACGAATTACCTGCTTCACCAAAGGCAAGAGCAAATACCGTTGCGCTCGGATTGAGTGAAATCGGATACCTCAATTCTACTTTGTATTTCGTAATTAAAGCGTCTCCTCCTTGCGAAGATAAGGAGTTATCCTCATATCCTCTAAGGGCTATGTATTCTCGTCCGGCTAATCTAAATCCTGTAAGTCCACTTCCTCCGTAAAAGAAACGTTCAAAAGGAGAAACTCCTTTTTCTTTGCTCCAAGAATTCAAAAATCCAAATCCAATACTCGAGTGTAAAACCAATTTTCTGTCCTTGGAGAGTGGTGTGTACCACTTGGTAACAAATTTTATTTTGTTGTACTCAACCCACTTAAATTTTTCTTGGTTGGTAAGATCACTGTAATCTTCTTTTCCATCAAACAAAGAATAAGGCGCAGTAGTCTTTACTGATAAAGTCATTTCCGAACCACTTCTAGGATATATGGGTTGATCAACTGAGTTTCTAGACAAAGTCAAAGTCAAACTTAAGTTGTTCGCAAAACCATTGTTGAACCCGTCTAATAAGTTATAATTATTCAAGGTGTAATATTCATACCCTAATTCTCCGTAAAGAGTGAAAAAGTCATCTGGTACTTTTAGTCGAGTACCCAACCCAACCGATGCACCTAAAACATCAAAAGTTCGAGAATCTGGCTCTCCTCTGTTGGCTTGTGTTAGTTTTTGCAAGGAATAGTAGGCATTTACACTAAATGAGGTAGGTTTTTTTCCTCCCAACCATGGCTCAGTAAAAGATAAGCTCAAGGATTGAAAAAAGATATTGGCCGAACCTCTCAAGCTCAATCTTTGCCCATCTCCCGTAGGTAAAGGAGACCAAGATTCTTTTTCAAAAAAGTTTCTCATTGAGAAATTTGTAAAAGATAGCCCTAACGACCCAACAAATCTTCCTCCTCCCCATCCACCGGATAGTTCAATTTGGTCCGAGGGTTTTTCTGCAACAGTATATTCAATATCTACTGTTCCTTCCGCAGGGTTGGGTATCGGGTTTACACCCATTCTTTCTGGATCAAAATAGCCCAAGTTGCTGAGCTCTCTTTGAGATCTTATAATATCAGCTCGACTGAAAATCATACCTGGTTTCGTTCGCAATTCTCTTCGTATTACGTGGTCGTTTGTTTTTGTGTTTCCATTGATTGTGACAGTTCCAATTCGAGCAATTTTTCCTTCGTAAATGACGATGTCAATGTCGATAGAATCATTTTCTACCGTTTTTTCTATCGGAGTAATTTGAAAAAACAAATGTCCTTCATCCATGTACAAAGAACTTATGTCCAGTTCAGATTGACTCATGAATAATTTGGATTCTAGTTTTAGTTTGTTGTATTCATCTCCTTTTTCAATACCCAGAATGGTATCGAGTTTTCCAGTAGAATATTTTGTGTTTCCTATCCAATTTATGTTTCGAAAGTAGTACTTGTTCCCTTCATTAATCTTCATTTTTATGTTAATCGTAGAACGATCGTTTTGATACACAGTGTCGAAGGTAATTTTTGCATCTCTCAGAGCTTTAGAATTGTACAATGCAATAATTTGCTGTTTTTCTGCTTCGTATTTCTCTTCCAAGAACTTGGAACGTTTCCATACTCGGTACCACTTTTTTTCTTTTGTATCTTTCAGTGTTCTTTTAATTTTGGAATCAGAGAGAACTTGAGTTTCTTTTTTGATAAGACTAAGAGGAAATTTTGTTTTTTCGGTTAAGTTGTTTCCTTCAATCTCAATTTTATTGATTTTTATCCGATTTCCTTTGTTGATATAGATCACCAAAATCTGTGAGTTATTTACCGCAGAATCTGGAATGCTCGTGATGTTGACTTCAGTATTTAAAAAACCTTTCTCAACAAAATAGTCTTTGCAGATGAATTTGGTGTTGTCCAACAAGCTCTCGGTAATTAGTTTTCCGCTGTACAAATCCAACGTTTCTTTCAAAGATTTGGCTTGAGAATTCGACAAGCCTTTTAATTGAAACCGAGACATTCTGCTTCTTTCTTTCAAGGAGATTCGGAGAAAAACAGTGTTTCCTACTATTTTATCTGCATAGATATTAATGTCTGAGTAGTTGTTTACTTCCCATAATTTTTTGATAGCCGAGGAGATGTCATTACCAGGGATAGTAATTTCTTTTCCTCTTCTTAATCCAGAATAGGAAATAATTCTTTCTACATCTGTAATAACAGCACCGTCCACCAAGATTCCACCAATTTCATACTTCTTTGGAGTCTCGTAACTTATCGTGTTATTCGAAAAAGAATATTGTCCATTTACCACTGTGGGGATGGAGCATATTAGCACTATAATTGGCAGTATAAACTTCATAAAGTTGTCTTGTAATTAAGAAAGTTGATTGATTTGTGAACTTGTTTTTCCAAA
>Ga0181555_1002833_pt1 | contig 14165 bp, 9 predicted proteins | sample 011ome_15_FD_145601 | JGI IMG/M metagenome (GOLD analysis project Ga0181555, IMG submission 145601) | Coastal salt marsh microbial communities from the Groves Creek Marsh, Skidaway Island, Georgia - 011504AT metaG (spades assembly) | ecosystem: Environmental > Aquatic > Marine > Intertidal zone >...
AAATAACAAAGGAGGACACTTTTTGCCAGCTGTGTCCGCTCGCGTAGTCGCATTTTTTTTTTATTTTTGAATTTTTTCGGATTTCCGCGCGCGCGAAACAAGACGGAAAAATTACAAGACGTAAATTCCAACCCAACAGCCAAGCATCCGTCAACGTCGTCGTTTTTAACACGACGTTTTACGAAGCACTTCTAGTTATAAAAACGGTTAGAGATATGTACGAGCGATATAACATGATTTATTGAGTTAAGAGTATCAGACTTTGTAGCATTACAGCAGTAGTAGTATATGTTGAGTAATCATTTCTGTTACGCGTCTTCGCCGTCGCGAGTTGATCGATGTAGTTTTTGCCCCTTTCCTCCTGCGTTAAGAAAAACGTTTCCTCGCCGCCTCATTTTGCGACCAGGCATTGGTGGTCGCATCATCGAGTTGTTCCTCGTTTTTGTCGTCGCAATGTGCGGGGCCATCATCATCATCGTACACAAGGAACAAACCTCTCCTTTTTTGTTAGGTAAAATTCGTATCTAAACTGCCTTTTTTAGGGGAAATGTTGTCTGCACTTTATCCTTTTCAGTTGTTGTTGTTGTCTGGTGACGCTCCGACGATGCTTTCGGTGGCGGCGAGGAGGACGGCACTCCTGCCACCAAAGAGGATAAGAAAAAGAATAACCCCCGCGTCATCATCGTCATCGTCAGCGAAGAGTGCGTTCGTGGTGAAACCGAGACCTGAAGTGAGAGATGCCTTCCCGGCGGATATTCTGCGAGCGTGCGAGCGGAAAAGCGCAGAGTTTGAAGTGCGAGCAGAGTTAGACGCGCTCGATCCAGACGCTCGCCTGTTAGGCATTCGCGACGTTTTATTAGAAGAGGGCTGTTCGGAACGTTCGATCCAGTTTTTAGAGCGGGACGTGGAAAACGTCGTGAAAGAGTATCGAAACTTCTTCTTAAACTCGAGCGGCGAAAGAAGACGAGAGAACGCTCCCGAAAGAGTGGTCGTTTCTCTCTCGCTTTTACGCCGGACGCTGTGCACGAAACTGCACGTGGATTACGTACCTTTGAGAGCGATGACGACGTATTACGGGAGGAAAACGGAGGTTTTAGATGAGCATTCGTTGGTGAATAAAGTGATCGCGTCGGCGGCGAGAGACGCGTCAATGTCGTCGCGGGTTTTGCTTCCTCTCTCGGACGCGTTGAAATCAAACGCGAAGTTATTCGAGAAGAACTTGGTGGAAGAAAAAGGAGAGAGTTGCGACATTTTGTTTTTGAAAGGAGAAATGTGGGAGAGTGGGAAAGCATCGGTACACAGGAGTCCGGAGACTGCGAATGGTGGTTGGCGGTTGGTTTTGCGAGTGGACGAATGCGACGCCGTGAACGAAGCCGAGGAACATCAGAAGTGTTTAGTCGACGACGACGAAGAGTGCGGATGCGAAGAGTAACGACAAGAACTTATTAGAACTGCAAATAAGAGAGCGAGTAGAAGATAGAGATGTAGTATTAGCGCGCAAATAGAGCAGGTATATGCACATATATATACACAATAACACGTAACTAAGTGCTTCGAAAGAACTCTCTGATTTCGCTGATTTCTTCGAGAACCTCCGCTTCGTGTCGTACTTTGCATGTTTCAGTCGGGCCGTCAAATTCGGTTTTACATTTCCATTTCGTGTTGAAACTATCCGCACCCTCAAACATATTCTCTTGCTCAAAAGCCGTGGCCTGGCCCTTCCATCGAGAAACGTCTCCGTTAAATCTCGGGGCGTTCTTAAACATTTGCTTCAAGCCTATTTCCTCGCCGCACAGTCGCAAACTTTCCTCGTCAGTTTGTTGTTGCAACAACGCGCGCATCCTCCTCTTTTTCTTCTTGCAAGAATTCAAAGGGTTCGAGCCGCTGAAAATAGATGCCCAATTCCACGTGCTAATATCTTCATTAAAGCGCTTCGCACCTTCAAACATCCCAAAAGCGGTTTCCACATTCGAAACGTCCCAAAAACCAATCGGTTGGCTAAATTTTTCCGCGTTTAAAAAAATTTTGGAAAGATCGATTACGTTTCGAAGATCCCAAAATGCGATGTTGTCGTCGAATTCCGTGGTTTCTTGAAACATGCCTCGCATCGTTTCTGCATTTCCTACGTTCCAAAACCTTAATCCTTTGCCGTCAAAACTTTTCGCTTTGCGAAACATGAAGTCAAAGTTTGTCACGTGCGACGTATCCCAGTATTTTAAGTCCGCGTTGAACCTCAAAGCTTCAATCTCAGTCAAGTTACACCCCACTGGTCCGGCATTAACCAAACGGTCTAAATCAAACGCATTTGCCATGTTAGTGATATCTCTCGTCATCCAGAAAGGCATCGTTCCGTACCCACTCGTAGTTGCGAACGAAGTGCAAAGGCCATCTTTTGCGTCCTCTTTTAAACACTTGCAAACGGAATCCAAAAAAACTTCGTTCGAAGGTATGATAGTATTAACAGCAGCGTGAACAACTCTCACTGATGCTGATACACAAATCATCAGCGCTACAAACGCAGCCACGTAATACCATTGGATTTTTGTAGTCTCCATTATATAGTCGCATACAAGTCGTCGCACAGCTAAAAAATGATGCGTAAATTAAAAATAAATATTCGTAAATTCGACCAAACGAGGAGCCGGGAATTCATCGCCTCGCCTCGAACTCATACATCCACATCAAGTAACCATCTTCTCTAAATATTTCCGTTCCTCCATTATTGCTTTATGCTTCAAAGCCATAATTCGAAACACGTCCGAGTGGCATTCGATGGATCGCTCGATCGGTTTCGCGTACCCACCGCCCATGGTCGTTACTAATTTGCAGTCGTGTTCAACACACAACGCGAGAACTAAATTGTTGCGCCGCCTCAACCCTTCTCGGGTCATGCTCAATCTTCCGAACGAATCCGCTTTCAAAGCGTCCACTCCGGCTTGAAAATACACCAAAAAAGGTTTATGCTTCTCGAACACTTTCGGTAGCGACGTTTCCAACGCGTTCAAATACTCCTCGTCTTCGCAATCGTCCGGTAACGCGATGTCGTAATCCGATAACATCCTCGTCTTCCACGGATAATTCCTATCTCCGTGAATAGAATAAGTGATAATATTTTTATCGTTCTCAAAAATCTTCGCCGTCCCGTTGCCTTGATGCACGTCTAAATCGACGATCAAAACGTTTCTATCTTCGCCTTCGAACAACTCCTCGTAATCTCTCTGCGCTACTCTCACCGCGCACGCGATGTCGTTAAACACGCAAAATCCCTCCCCGTGCCCTGCAAACGCGTGATGCGTCCCTCCTGCTAATTGTCCCGCCCACATGAAACCGTGTTCTAACACGTCTCTGGTCATTTTGATGGTCCCGCCAGTGCTCGCTAAGCTCCTCGTCACGTGTTGCTCCCCTCGCTTCGTCTCGTCCTCCGATAAGAATTTCGAGGCGTACCCGTCCGACTGTTCGCTCATAGGAAACCCAATCGTCCTCGCTTCCTCGCGCGTCAGTTTCTGCGTGAGCACTCTTTCCACGTATTCTTTGTCGTGGACTAATAAAACGTCCTCTTTCCTCGCGGTTGGTGAGAAGCGCATGGAATATTTTAAAAAATCTGGCGACTCTTTCTCGATCGCTTCGCGCGTCAGGAGATATTTCTCCATTGGAAATCTGTGTCCGGGGGGTAGATCGACGCGCGCCCAATCCGCGGCGTATAACGGGAGGTAACTCGTGTCCAAATCCGAGATAGGTTTATTATTATTAGTATTCGGAGAAAGATGACTCCCGCTGAGACTCCTTATTGCGCTTCTCGAAGAATGCGAAGACGAAGACCACCAACCGCCTTTTACACGTCTCGCGTCTCCCCCGACGGAACTTCTCCCACGCGGAAACGAAAGAAACACTTTCTGTTGTGTTTCAGAAGACAAAGAAGACAACGAAGGAAAACGAACTCCGCTCCTCGTGGTGACTCCCGCGCTCGTCGTAATCATCCTCAAAGTTCTTTTAAATGTCAAAGAAGCAAACGTCATCGTCGACACTCTGCTTCCGATGAGAAAAGACATCTCTCGTCACGCAATCATCGTCTCTCGCGTGAAGGGAAAAAAGTGACGCATTTTATCTGCATTTTTTAACGCAAAACAACGCGCGTAAAGTTTTTGCGCTCCTTCTTTCGCTCGAGAGCGTCATATAAAAGAGAGAGAGGAAGAGAAGGAGAGAAGTCTCGTTGTTTTTTTTTTGCGGGGGAGAAGTAAAACGACAGATGATGACGCTTAAAACGACGACTTTGTCTGCGAGATTTCATCATCGTCGCAAACTTTCCTTTGTCTCGTCGTCGATGTCGTCGTCGTGCGATGCGAAATCATCATCCGCGTCGCCGATGTTCGCGAAGAAAAAAGAAGCACCACTACCGCGACGAAAACGAGAACAGCAACATCGACGAAACAAAAAAGGTTTTTTGGTCGTTTCGAGGACAGTTTCGACGACACAAAAGGCTTTGGCGGTTTCCTCGGGGAGTCGTCGTCAGGAAGAGGAGGAAAAGGAAAACGACCACGAAGGAGGCACGACGACGACAACGGGAAGGAAGAGAAAAATGTTGAGCAGAAGAGACGCTTTGACGACGACGTCGTTATTCTCCTGGATGATGATGATGATGATGGAGAATGATAACAGTACTACGAAGTTCTTCGCGTTCGCCTCGGGCGAGGAAGGCGCGGCGGCTGTGAATATGACGGCGAGAGAACTGCAAGATCAATACTGGGCGAAACTCGCGTCGCGAGAATCCGCGTATTACACGTACTGGTGGGCGTTACCGTTAGCGCCGTACAAGACGAAAACGACGTTCATAACCAACCCGACGTTTAACGAAGAAAGAGTGATTATCGACGCGGAAGGGAATCGAACGGTTTTGAAAGAAAACGTCCTCGCGGAGAAAGTGTGGACTTTTGATCAGTTGCAAGGGTTGTTGGACGTGTACGTGAACGTGAGAATGACGGTGGTGAAACTGAAAAACGGCGGGTTGTGGGTGCACAACCCGGTCGCGCCGACGATGGAAGTCATCGACGCCGTGAAAAAGTTGGAAGAGAAACACGGCAAGGTGAAACACATCGTCGTAGGAAGCGTAGCTATTGAACATAAGATTTATAGCGGACCGTTCGCGCAGTACTTCCCGGACGCGGACGTGTGGTTGCCGAAAGACGATTGGACGTTTCCGGTGAACGTGAAGCTGGCAGATTTCGTTCCCATCTTTCCGAACAAACCGAAATATTTACCCTTGAGCTCAAAAGAACGAAGCGAAGAGACGAACGATTTCGTCCCTTGGAAAGACGAAATCGAACACGAAACCTTGAAAGTCGGCGGCTCGTCGTTGCGAAACTTTAAAGACCCGTGGTTCGTGGATACCGCGTTTTACGTAAAAGAAACGAAATCGTTGGTGTTAACCGACGTCCTCGAAAAAGTTTCCAATAAACCCGTCCCGGTGGCGACGATTGACCCGGAACCACTGTACGTGCGCGCGATGGATAAACAAGGCGAATCGAAACCGATGACTTCGGAAACTCGATCCGAGGGGTGGGGCAAAACCGTTTTGTTCGGTTTGTTGTTCAACCCGGACTCGGTGGACGTGAAAATTTCCTTACCGAACGCCGCGGATGATTTATTAGACGCGTTTACTTGGGACGCGAGCTGGAAACCGGCGTTCGAAAACCTCACCAAACGCAAACACGGGTTCGTCCCTCCCGTCCTAGCTTTGCTCGCCTTCCCGAGACGCAAAAAGGAAGTCCGCGAGTGGACCAAAAAAGTCTGCGAGGACAACTCGTGGGCGTTCACGCACGTCGTCCCGGCGCACTTGGACGGCCCGTTCGAGTGTTCCCCGACTGAATTCCAATCCGCCATCGAATACTCCTTAGTCACCTCTCCGGAAGAAAACTTTGGCAAAGACGCGTTCACCTTGATGGAAGTCTCTCGATTGAGCGAAGAGATTGGTTCCTTGGAGAAACCTATTTAACTTTTTCTTTTCATCGATTTTTTTATATACGCGCAGTCTTAATCATCATCATTTGTGTACTAAAAAAATAAAAGAGCAGACAAAAAAGAGAAAAAATTTTCTTCCTCAAAATCTTCAAAATTCTTTTTTTTACTCGACTTGTGTTTTTTGTGGATAAAAAAAAATCAATCAGAGATATCAACACAATCATCAAACATGAGCTCAAGAAGTTCTCTGGCATTTGCGACGCGCGCTCGCGCAGCTACTCCTGGTGCGACTCCTGCGGTGAAGAGGTCTTTGTCTTCTTCCGCGTCTTCTTCGAGAAGAGGCGGCGCAGTAGGCGCGGGAGCGCGTCGGGGAGGCGGCGGTAAAAATGCAGCCTTTTCATCAGTCCTTTTCTCATCTTCCCATTCTCATCGTCATCGACAACATCAACATCGGATGGGGAGACGTGGTGGAGAAAACCGGGGAAGCATCGGACGAGGATTTCGCGGAAAGATGACGACGATGGCTTCTTTGTCGTCGTCCTCGTCATCAACAATGCAACAAAACCCGGACGGTTTCGCACAAATCGACCTCTTCTCGCCGTCCAAAATCAACTTATTCCTCCGAATCGTCCGGAGAAGGGAAGACGGGTACCACGATTTAGCCTCGTTATTCCACGTCATCGATTTAGGCGACGAGATGTCCTTCGCGAAGAGCTCCTCGGAGACGAAAGATACTCTGGTGTGCGAAGACGCGTCGATTCCGTTGGACGAGTCGAACTTAGTGATTAAAGCTTTGAACTTGTTTCGAGCGAAAACTGGAATAAAGCAGTACTTTTGGGTGGAGTTGAAGAAGACGGTACCGTCCGGGGCAGGGTTAGGAGGGGGATCTGGGAACGCAGCGACGGCGTTGTATGCCGCGAACAAGCTGTGCGGGGACGTCGCGACCGAGGAAGAGTTGCTGGAATGGTCCGGGGATATCGGGAGCGATATTTCGGTATTTTTTAGCACCGGGGCGGCGTATTGCACCGGGAGAGGAGAGATTGTGGAAGACGTGGAACCACCGCTTCCGTTGACGACGAAGATGTGTTTGGTGAAACCGTCGATTGGGTTGAGCACGCCGACGATTTTCAAGGCGTTGGATTTAGACAAGAGATCGAAAGCGGAGCCGCTGGATTTGCTGAAATCTCTAAACGCGGACGGGTGCACGTACGAAAACGCGATCAACGATTTAGAAAGGCCGGCGTTTTCCAAGTTGCCCGAGTTGGGCGAGTTGAAGGATAAATTAATCGACGCGACGAAAGAGGACGGGGCAGTCGTGTTCATGTCCGGAAGCGGATCGACGATTGTTTTGTTGGGAACAGATACGGTGCCAAAATTCGCGATGGAGGATGACGATTTGTTCAAATCGAAAGCGAGATTGATTTCTAGAAAGAAAGGAGAGTGGTTCGTGCCGAGTAACGTATAAAACCCGCCGGGATCGTGTTAGAAAGAAGACTGCTGCTAAGGCCTTACTACTACCGTAGTTGTATTATTATATTTAATATCGAAAATCTATTACAGTATTATTATTATTAAGAACACAATCGCATTGCGTGCGTACTAAAATAAAAGCGCGCTTTTTTTTCTTTTATATAAAGTTCAACCCGAGCTGTTTCCCTACGCTCGGCGGCGGCGTATCCACCTCAAACGGCCGAAAACTCTTCCCCATCCCCGCTAAATATTGCTCCTTACTCTCCTCAAACTCCGCCGAAGGCGATTGCATCCTCAACTCGTACAGCCTTCCGTTCTCCGTCCCTAACCGGGAATAAAACGTCCGATCCCACTCTAACGTTTGCGGCCTATCTTCCGGCGTCAACCCGTACTGATTCTTCGCCGCGTATGATTTAATCCTCAGCGTGATGTCGTAAAAAGCCGTCCCGTCTTTATCTAAATCCTCCTTCGCGCTGACCACTTCGCTCTCCCGAATGATGCCCAACCGCGTGCTCGTCAACTCGATCAGCGTCTGCTTCAATATCTTCTCCGCGGTTTCCTCCGGCGTCCCGACGTCTCTGACTGATGCGTACACGTTCGACGACGGCGATGAAATCGCCACGAAGCAGTTCTCCTCCACGTTCCTCGGGTTGCGGTAAAAAATGTCGTTCCCGGATCCTTTCACTTCCACCCAGGACGAAGGTCGTAAAAACTCGTACCCGTCGATGGTATCGATGAACAAGTCGAACCCAGGTGGAGGTCTGGTGAACGCTTGCGCTTTATTCTCATCTTTTCCTCCTAATCCTCCGGTAAGGACGAACGACGACACACCGAGTGTCAGCATCATCTCTCGACGCGTGTTTAAACCACTTTTGTTCTTCTTCTTGCCGCTGCTTTCGTAATCATCATTGACATCATCATCATCCGTCGTCGTTACAGCACTTCCCCGCTGCTGATGGTGATGATGTAAAACACATCTTCTTCTCACCGTTTTCGTATTCGTTGTTGTCGCAGAAGAACCGAACGTACCGGCGACGTGAAAAGACGACGTGAACGATACTAACGACAACATTATGTCGTTGTTTCGTGATATATCTGGCTTTGCTGTTGCGCTTGTTTAGGAGCGTGTTTTGTGGAGAAAAAGACGTCAGAATTTGCTCTCTTTGACGCCCGTAGCGGAGAACGCGCTTATTCTCGAACGAACGATCGAACGAAAAAACGAACGCATACGTAATGATGACAGTTTCATCGTCAGGGACGACGAAAACGTTAAAAAAAGTATTCGTCTGGGGATGCGGCGAGGACTACCAGCTCGGCGTGAAACAGGCGAAACGAGCGCTGGATTTTTTCATCCATCAACCGACGGAGCTCGTTTTCCCGTTCAGTCAAAGTTGCCAAACTTCGCCTTTGCACTCTGACGCGAGCGATCGCGAGAAGGACGACGAGGAGGAGGAAAAAAAAGGTGAAGAAGATTTTGAGGAGATCGAACGGTTAATCGCCGGGTCGAGGAATTCGTGCGTGTTGACGAAAAGCAAAGAGCTTTACAGTTGGGGGTGGAACAGCCACGACACTTTAGGCCTAGGGGGCGAGAGAGCGAACGACGTAAACGAGGAGAAGTCAGATGTCAAGAAGAATAACAAAGAGTTCGTGAAAACACCGACGAAAGCGACGTATTTCGCGCACGATACGACGGAAGAGTTGGAACAGTTGCACATTAAAGACGAGTTCGTGGCGTCGGAAATTGTGCGCGTCGCGCTCGGCGGATGGCACGCTTTGGCCATCGACCAGTTTGGGAGAGTACACGCGTGGGGCGGAAACGAGTACGGACAGTGCGCCACGGAGAAGAAAAAGATAGAGGAGAAGTTTGAGGTGGAAACAATTGCCGCGACGACGACGACGAGAGATACCACAACCGCCGCCATTGCGAGGGACGAGGAGAGGAAAAGAGGCGTGGTGATTGACGACAGAGGTTTCGCGAACACGTCTATTTCGACGCCGATTACGATTCCTTTGGATTGGAAGAGCCCGAAGACGTTGATTAAAGCGAAACGAGTGGCGTGCGGCGGAATGTCCTCGTTTGCGGTGACCGTCGATGGTGACGTCTACTCGTGGGGATGTCCCGTCGGTGGCGTCGGTCCAAACACGTACCATCCAAAGAAAGTAGAAAACTTACGAGACTGTTGTGAAATCGCGGCGGGGAGTTTCCACGTGTTAGCTTTAGCGAAAGACGGGACGGTGTATTCGTGGGGACACGGGGAATATGGACAGTTGGGGCACCAGAAAACCGGGAACGAGGCAACGCCGAGAGCGATCGAAACTTTGAACAGAAAAGGAGTGGTGAAAATAAGAGCCGGCGGGTGGCACTCGGCGTGTATAACCGCCGGGGGGCAATTACTCACGTGGGGAAGAGGAGAGTACGCGCGACTCGGTATGGGCGACGACGACTGCGCGGATAAAATCACGCCAACCGAGGTGAAGTTTCCATCACCCACCGACGCGGACGACGACGACGACGACGAAAGCAAACGTCATCAAAGATACAAAATCGTCGACGCCTCTCTCGGCGGTTCGCACACCATCGCGTTAACCTCTCAAGGCCAACTCCTCTCCTGGGGCCGCAACTCCTTAGGCCGTCTCGGCCGCGTCGTCAACGGTCCACACTCCGGCATCCCGGGTGAGGTAAAATTCCCGCCCTTACCAAACGAACGAAAGTGGATATGCGTCAAGCTCAGCTGCGGCGGAAGACACAACATGGCTTTATGCGTCGAGACGAAAACGAAGGAAGAGCGAGAGCGCGCGCTGAGAGCGTACTTCAATAACGACAATAACATCAGATAGTAATGGTGTAGTAGTAGTAATAGTAGTAGTAGTAGGAGCGTCCGAAAAAGGAGTGAATGAACACTATGCCGCGCGTTTACGTATACATCTGCGCGTTCTTAAAAATGGCAACATTTTTGTCCGACCTTTTTCGAGTGAATTTGTGGTTGTCGTTACGTCACTTTTCTTTATCCATTGTAACGCGCAGAACACCAACACTTTTTCTTCGCGAGCGCATCGGTATCATCATCATCGCGAACATCATCATCGAGTCGTCTTCATATAAGCGTTCGTAAGAATAATAATAATAATGAATCCACCGCGTTCGCAAACGCCCATGTCCGTGGCGACGACAAACGATTCGATCTCCGAAACGAACTATTCCGTTCGCTCGGGGAATAGTTCCAAAAGCGTCCAAGTCTCTTCTCTTTCCGCGGTCGAAACCGGGATCAAAGAAGAACGAGGAGAAAGAACAATAAACGTTTTATCGAACGAGGAACGATCGTGTTTCAGCAAAATCGCGAACGGTTCGAACAGGTTCCTCTCCAAAAAGTTCCGCGCGTTTGGGTTTCGAATCGGTTCCTATCCGTTCCGAGTGATTGGTTTGAGCGTCTTTTTGGCGTTGATTTGCGCGAGCGGCGTGCACAAACTGACCAACGAAAGCAGGTCGGAAAAGTTGTGGGTCCCCGGAGATACGCGAGCGCAAGACGATCGGATTTTTGTGGACGATAACTACGGAGGCGACGCGCGGTTTGGAAGCGTGGTTCTGAAACCGAAAACTGGGACGAACGCGTTTACGCCGGAGACTTTAGACGCGTTGCACGCGTTTCGATCGAAGATTGAAGAGGAGGCGTTCGTGGAGTACGACGGGAAGAACATCACGTGGGGAGGGGATTATTGGATCGTGGATGAAAACGATGACACCGAGGATGCGGCTGGAATGAAGTATTCAAAGACCGATAAGGAGGAGTGGCAGTGTTATCGGTACTCGAAGAGTTGCGCCATGAGTTCTGTTTTGGGGGTGTTTGATAACAACAAGGACAACTGGAACACGCAAGAGAAAATCAACGCAAAATTGACCTCGGATGTTCTCAAGGACGTGGAGAATTGCCCCACCGATAACGGGAAGAAACACCACACCCCTGGGAACGTGTGCGTTGCTGTTGGCCCGGTCATTTACTTGAACCAAACGAGCGGTCATCCAACTTTGACGAGCGAAGGGCATTACACCGCCACTTCGTTGACGTTGCAGTTTCTCATGAAGAATTTCGATGTCGTCAAAGATGGCGAAAAAGAGGACAAGAGAGGCGACGCGTTCGAGGAAAAAGTATTGGAGATTATTCGCGATGTGGAGGTAAATTACGCCTCGACGGTATCTGTAGAATACGCGGTCACACGTTCATTCGGGGATGAGTTTGGGGCCGCGATTACCGGCGACATCACGAAATTGCAAATCGCGTTCATTTTGATTTTAGGCTACGCAACGCTCATGTTGAGTAAAGGTGGGGAAGGGTGCGTCGGTTCTCGAGTATTCGTTTCTGGAATGGGGGTCGTATCCATCGGATTGGCCATCGCTTCCAGTTACGGTTTGTGTTCTTACTTTGGGCTCTTCTATTCGCCGTTGATGAACGTGTTGCCGTTTCTGTTATTGGGCATAGGGGTGGACGATATGTTCGTTTTGGTCAACGCGTACGATAACACGAACCCATACTTATCCATCGCGGAAAGATTAGGAAATGCCATGTCAACGGCGGGCATGAGTATTACCGTTACCTCGTTCACGGATATATTCGCCTTCTTAATCGGCTCGACGACGAGTTTGCCGGCGTTGAGAAACTTTTGTTTCTACGCGGCGCTTGGTATTTTCTTCGATTATTTGTACCAGTTGACGTTTTTCGCAGCGTTCTTAGCCATCGACGAACGCCGCCGAATGCTAAAGAAAGGGGACTGCTTTTGCTGCCCAACCTGCGACGAAGGCGCGACGTGCTGCGTTCCGTGCTGCAAGCCAGCGGCGGGGGCACCGGTCGTCGTCGTCGTCAACGGCGTGCAACAGGAACAAGTTGGGCCAGAACGCATGACGAAAAGAGTCATGGGCGCCCTCGCAGACTTTCTCGCGAAGAAAAGCGTCAAAGCAGCCGTGCTCGTCGTATTTGCCGGCATCGCCGCTGGTGGTATTCTCGGCGTCTCTAAAATCAAGGTCGAAGCTGACGTGATGGATTTCTTGCCTCCCGGCTACCTGAAAGATTGGGTATCCACCTTTGACGACGAATTTTCTCGAGGGCAAGGTATCGAGCTATACACGATGACTGAGTTTGATTACGCCACCGACTATGACACTACTTCCGTGTTGAAGCAAGCGGCAGCGGCGTTCAAAGCGAACCCGTACGTCCAAGATGAATCCGTCGAGCCTTGGATGGATGCGTTTGATACGTACCTCACGATGTGCAATGGGACGAGTGTCCAACCAATGACCGAGGGTTGGAAAGCGACACACTGCGCAATCGACGCTCCTGCAAACACGTTCAACGACAAACTGTACAAGTTTATCACGACTCCATCCAGTCCAGGTGGGTACGCATACGGATCCGACGTAAAATTTGACACCACCACCAATCCTCCGACGATTATCGCCACGCGCGTGCGCGCCACGCAAGTCGAAGGCCAAGACACCGCGGCGACCATCAAGGCCATGGACTCTATCCGCTCCTCCATCGACTCCATTCCCGGCAACGAAAAAGGTTATATTTTTGCGTACAACGAAGACTTCTTGAACGTGGAACAATACAAATCCATCGACAAAGAAGCCATCCGAAATGTCTCTTTAACCTTACTCGTCTGTTTCATCGTCATCGCGTTGCTCATCGTCGACCCGCTCACGGTGTCTTGCGTCTTCATCAACCTCCTCTTAATCGTCATCAATATCCTCGGATACATGCAAGCGTGGGGATTAAACATCGATTCCGTCACCGTCATCATGCTCGTCATCGCGCTCGGTTTAGCCGTCGATTACAGCGCCCACATCGGCCGAAACTTTTTGGAAAAGCACGGCCTTCCAAACGACCGCATGAGATTGACATTACGAGACATGGGCGTCGCCGTCTTCCACGGCGCCATGAGTACCATGGTTGCCGTGTTAGTCTTGGGTTCTTCGGACTCGTACGTCTTCACGACTTTCTTCAAGCAACTGTTCTTGTGCATTTCATTAGGTTTGGCGCACGGGTTAATCTTGTTGCCGGTCTGTTTGTCTTTGTGCAATCCGAACCCGTACGACGACTTGGAAGACGACTATTAGTTTGCGTGTGTGCGCGTGAGAAAGAGAGAGAGGGAGGAATTCATAGAGAGAGGGAGAACTTATTTATTCTTTTGTACATACTACTACATACCGGTCACCATCCGCTCCCGTTCATATATTCACCACTTCAAGTGTCTGTCCTTTGGAAATTTTTCTCACGTTTTGCCACAAAACAAAAAGAACATCATGGGGGAGACGACGACCGCGAAAACGACTAAGAAAAATGAAATCGTGTGTTGTTGTCTCGGCGACGCGGTGACTGATTTCATCGTCATGATGGACGATACCGATCATCTCTCGTCCTCTCTGTCGAACTTAGGCGGGTGCGAAGTCGTCGATTCGAGGGAAGATTTCGAAGCGATGATGACAAAGGAAACGTCCGATGTAAAAGAGACAAAGTTTGGCGGAAGCGCGGCGAACGTGGCCAGAGGCATCGGGAATTTAACGACACAGTATAATAAAGACCAAAATGTTGATCTTAAAGTGTTCTTTGCCGGAACAATCGCGGATGATAAGGAAGGGAACGCGTATCTGAAAGACTTGGAAAAGAACAGAGTCAGAGCGGAGAAAAATGCCACTGTTCGAGTGCTTTCGAGCGCTTCCGAAAGTTCCGCAAAGTGTTTAAGTTTTG